>SDBT01002830.1_pt1 | contig 30319 bp, 28 predicted proteins | sample 2277101 | NCBI WGS metagenome assembly SDBT01 (sample SAMN10404973, study PRJNA504765) | marine sediment metagenome | isolation source: marine sediment core GS10_PC15, 103 cmbsf | place: Arctic Ocean: Southern Knipovich Ridge | collected 2010
TTAAAAAGTATTGGGGTCGTATTCTTGCTGGAGAAAAAGGAGGCTGGAGTTTTATCTTGAAGGTTCTAATTATTAACCCTCCTTGGGAAGTAGAAGATGGATACGGGTGCCGAAGCAATTCCCGGTGGCCACACATCAGGAAAGATAAACACCTCTCTTTTCCTATCTACCTGGGATATGTTGCTGCCATATTAGAGAAGGAAGGAATAGAGACGAAAATCATTGATGCTGTAGCCGAGGAATACGATTCGGAAAAATTTGTCTCAGCTGTGAGTAATGAAAAGCCTAATATTTGTTTTATCGAAACATCAACTCCAACTATAAATGAGGACCTGAAAAATGCAAAATCGCTAAAAGGGTCCTTAAATACAGAGATATTTTTTTTCGGTGCCCACGTTACTACTTTCCACTGGCAAATAATGGAGGAGAACCATTTTCTTACAGGCATTATTCGGGGCGAATTTGAATATACTATTAGAGATATTGCCATGCAAAGGCCCTATCACGAAATTTTAGGATTAACCTTTAGGAAAAAAATCTTCCCTGATGAGATTATCGTCAATAAAGATCGACCATTAATCGAAAACTTGGACGCATTGCCATTTCCAGCTTGGCATCAATTCGACCTCTCTATATATGATAGTTTTCTCCATCGTTCTCCCTCAATAATTATGCTAACCTCCCGGGGTTGTCCTTTTCATTGTACTTTCTGTTTATGGCCAGATGTTCTGTACGGTCATAAACAAAGATTTCGCTCCCCAGAAAATATCTGTGATGAAATAGAAATCTTAATCGAAAAGTATGGGATGAGAGAAATTAAGTTTGATGACGATACTTTTGCTTTGAATAAGAAAAGAGTGATAGCGCTTTGTGATGAGATAAGAAAAAGAGGCTATCACAAAAAGATAGTGTGGAACTGTTTTGGACACATTACTCAAAGTGATGAAGAATTATATAAATGGATGATGGAAGCTGGATGTGTCCGAGTTAACTTTGGCATTGAATCAGGCTCTCAGAAAATATTAGATATGATTAAGAAAAAAATCGATATGGAGAAAGCAAAAGAAACAATATCCATCTGTAAGAAATTAGGGATAGAAACATATTGCACTTTTATGATTGGTTTTCCTCATGAAAATGAAGAAGATATTGAACAGAGCATTAGCACGGCAATTAAACTCGACCCTGACTTCATTCAGGTAAGTTACGTGGTGCCTTATCCAGGTACACAAATGTACAATGAAGGAATGAGAGACAAACGGCTGGTTCATGCCGAGAAGTGGGAAAATTATTGTTCAACTGGCCCGGCAATTTTTACAGGAGAAATTTCTCCCCGAAGGATACAACAACTCTATTATTTATTCTGGAGAAGATTTTACCTCCGCTCAAAATATGCTCTCAAAATTTTGAACAGGATATCCAAATCACCCAAAGAATTCAAAAAAGTAATCAAGGGATTCTTGTCATTTTATAAAAGATTTCTGTAGTCAAAGGGCGACGAAATGAAAATCGGTATCATCATCGCTATAGGGTTTAAAGAATTGCACGGCGGAAACATCAGGTGTTTCTACTTAGTAAAGGAATTGGTGCGAAGGAAACACGAAATAACGATTTTCCATGGCGTAACCGAAGATGCTAAGGATTCTTCGAGAAGATTCGGATGTAATTGTGTGGGGGTAGGTAGGTCGACTTCGAGATGGCAGTCTAATTTTAGAAAAATGTTGAACAGTCTTTATTTCATCCTGAAGATGAAAAAAATTCTTAAGAATTTTGATTTCGATGTTCTTTTTGGGATTAATGTAGTCCACTCCATCCCGATAGTTTGGCAAAAAGAGGCAAAATCCACAATACTTTACGTTGATATGTTTAGTGATTTATTTGAGGCTGAACAGAGGTACCATTTTCTGGGTTATCCGGTTTCGAGAATTATTAGATGGATTGAAAATTGGACTATTAGAAGAGCGGATCGGGTAATGATGATTACGGAAACGATGAAAAGTATGATAAGAAAACCATTTTCTCAAAAGATAGTGGTGATTCCTGACGGTGCAGATACGGAGATATTTACACCTGGCAGGAATGCAAACGACATAAAAAGAAAGTACGGAATTGGTGATGAGCCGATAATCGGTTATCAGGGAGGAATATCTCCTCACGAAGGTCTGCAGTTTTTGGCAATGGCTGCTCCTTTTGTGCTTGATGAGATTCCTGATGCGCGGTTTTTAATTTCAGGAAAAGGAGAATATTTATCGGAGATAAAAAAAATAGTAGAAAGGAACGGGACCCATGAGCATTTCATATTTACCGGTTGGCTCGATTACTATAGAATACCCGAGATATTAACAGCCACGACGGTTAGTGTTGTTCCTATGCCTGACATACCATTTTCCAGGGCTATAATTTCCTTCAAACTTTTGGAAGGTTTAGCTTCAGGCACTCCGTTAGTGGTCAGTGACCTGCCCGGGGTAAAGGAAATAGTTGATGAGACTATGGTTACTTTTACTCAAGTAGAAAATCCCCGAAGGTTTGCTCAGGATATAATAAAAGTTCTACATATGGATAAAGAAAAAATAAAGTTAATGACAGCAAAGGTACGCCGGAGAATAGAAAAATTGGACTGGCGTAAGATAGCAATGATAGACGCTGATTTCATTGAAGGAAAGGATATTTCTGAAAAGGTTAAACATTTATTCGCCTAGAGAGGAGATAGCGTATGGGTAAAATTTTAGTTACTGGAGGAGCTGGTTTTGTCGGTTCTCACGTTGCTGAATACTATGCAAGGAAAGGTAAAGACGTTGTAGTATTGGATAATTTATCCCGGGGGAAACTTTTGGGAAAGAGTGAGAAGAATGCTGAATATAACTGGAATTATTTAAAGCAATACAAGAATATCTCTTTAATCAAAGAAGATATAAGGAATCTGGAACTTCTTACGGAAACTTGCAGAGATGTAGACATTATAATTCATGCCGCTGCACAAACAGCTGTAACTACTTCGCTAAGCGACCCCTGGTCCGATTTTTCAGTTAATGCTTTGGGCTCTTTTAATCTACTGGAAGCGGTCCGAAGAGCGAAAATCAAACCGGTAATTATTTACTGTTCTACCAACAAAGTATATGGAGAAAATGTGAACAAAATCGGTGTTATCCAGGAAGAGTCCCGTTACCGATTTGAAGATAGATATGAAAAGGGCATTTCCGAAAACTTCGATATTGATTTATGTGAACATACCCCTTACGGTTGCTCCAAGTTGACAGGGGATTTATATATGCAGGACTATGCCTGGATGTATGGGTTAAAAGTTGGCGTTTTCCGGATGTCCTGCATCTATGGTACAAGGCAGTTTGGGGTAGAGGACCAGGGATGGCTTGCCTGGTTTGCCATTGCTACGATTTTAAATAAACCAGTAACCATTTATGGTGATGGCAAACAGGTCAGAGACGTGTTATACATTACTGATTTGATAGAGGCTTATGACGCTTTTATTAAAAGCGACCTTCACCATGGCGTATTTAATATCGGTGGCGGTCCCCAAAATACTTTATCTTTGTTAGAGTGTTTGAACCTATTAGAAGAAATTACTGGCAAAAGAGCTAAGATAAAATTCAGTGATTGGCGTCCTAGTGACCAGAAAGTTTATATTTCCGATATATCTAAGGCAAAGGAAGAATTGAATTGGAATTCGCGAATTAAGCCCAAAGAAGGGGTAAGGAAATTGGTTGAATGGATTGATGAGAATAGAAAAATCTTTAAATAGGAGAGGAAAGAATGAGCACTAATGTCCTGGTTACTGGAGGTGCAGGTTTTATTGGCTCCTTCATTGTCGACAAATTGATAAAAAAGGGTTATAAAGTAAAAATATTTGACAACCTGGATTCCCAGGTTCACCCTGGAGGTCAGTTGCCTAAGTACTTAAATAAAGAAGCAGAATTTATCCGGGGGGACATTCGAGATTATGAAAAATTAGCAAAAGTGGTTAAGGGAGTGGAGATTATCTTCCACTATGCTGGCAGTGTAGGGGTGGCGCAATCACAGTATGAGATTAAAAAATACGTCGATGTTAACATTGGAGGTACCGCTAACCTATTGGACATTCTGGTTAATCAGAGACATAACATTAAAAAATTGATTGTAGCTGCCTCCATGAGTAGTTATGGGGAAGGGAACTATCGCTGTAATAAATGTGGCATTGTACGTCCTCCTTTGAGGAGCGAAAAACAGATGGAGAGGAAGGATTGGGAATTATATTGTCCAAATTGTGAACGTAAGATTGGACTTGTCCCCACTGATGAGAGGGCAAGGAGAATTTCCAATTCCATCTATGCCATTACCAAGATGGGACAGGAAGATATGGTGATGAATATTGGAAAGACCTATTCTATCCCTTCGGTGGGTTTGAGGCTTTTTAATGTTTATGGACCACATCAATCTCTTTCTAACCCTTACACGGGAGTTGTTGCCATATTTATGAGTAGGATAAAGAATAGACATTCTCCTGTTATTTATGAAGATGGAATACAAACCAGGGATTTCGTTTCCGTTCACGATGTAGTTCGGGCTAATATGTTAGCCTTGGAAAAAGATGAAGCAAATTATGAAGTGTTTAATGTTGGTTCAGGAATAGCCAGGAGCATCAAAAGTATAGCTGAGACTTTAGCCAGGTTGTGCCATGCAGGTATTGCGCCAGAGATAACTGAAAAATTTAGAAAGGGCGATGTTCGTCACTGCTTCTCTGACATTTCCAAGATTAAGGATAAATTGGGATTTAAACCAGCTATCTCTTTTGAAGAAGGAATGAAGGAATTGATTGAATGGTCTGACAAAGAGCCGTCCACGGATAAGTTTGAGCAAGCCTATGAAGAATTGAAGGAGAAAGGACTTATATAACGGAGATTTCCGGGAACGATATAAATTGATAAATATAAAAGCTATAACCACATTTAAAAGCAAAAGCATTTCATTAATTATTCTAATTTCATTAATAGTTTGGGCAGGTATCTATGTTAAAAATCATATCAATGAGTTTGGAATAATTTTTAGCCTATCCTTAGAATATCTTGGAGTTTTATTATTTCTATCTTTATTAGAGATATTTTTAGCAGGTCTATTGACCAAGATAATAACCAAGTCATTTGGAATAGACCTAACAAGTACAGAATGGTTTGGCTTATCTGTAGTTACCAGGTTAGGGAATTATTTGTTGCCTTTTAAAGGTGGGGCGGGCTTGAGGGGAATCTATTTGAGAAAGCATCACGATTTTCCTTATACTTACTTTTTGACAGCCTTAGTAGCTACATCGGTGATGGTTTTTTTTGTTAACTCCAGTATCGGAGTAGCGGGAATGTGTTTAGTATACGCTTACTATAAAATATTTAACTGGATTGTTTTCGGAATCTTGGGTATATTTTTCCTCTTATTCTTGGCAATTATTATTTTTTCACCGAGAGTGCCAAATTTTAGAAGTAATTTCTTGAACAAAATTGGTAATGCTATCAATACATGGCATGATATAAAAAAGAATACCTCTGTGGTTTCTAAGTTACTGTTAATTGTTTTATTACACGCCTTTCTTAACATTCTCATTGTCTTTTTTGCATTCCGCGCTTTTTCACTTAATATTCCTTTAACGCAAACTATGATAATAGCATCATTATCTATTCTTTCTATGCTAATAGGTATGACTCCCGGTTCTCTAGGTATAAATGAAGCGGTTATTGTCTTTTCTTCGCGGTTGTTCCAGATAACAACGGCTCAAGGTCTATTGGTGGCTACATTGAGACGTATAGTTGTGTTATTCTGGGTTTTTACTTTGGGCCCAATTTTCAGTTATATATTAATAATAAGGAGAAGAGGACAAAATAAGGATTGAAAACCGGAATCCTTCCGAAGGTAATACCTCCTCTAAATAAATTCTTGCTTATACGAGAGATATTACCTTGAAACAAATTTTTATCAAATCCCACGACAGGACATTTTATCTACCCAACTATTCATGGTACGCTTGACAAAGCAAAGTTTTTTATGTTATATTTGGGTGTTAGCACTCCCTCGTTAAGAGTGCTAATTTAGGGGTAAGCGATGAATATGAACGATTTTAAGGAGCGAAAAAAGAAGATACTGCAAGTGGTAATTCACCATTATGTGAGGACAGCAAGACCTGCGGCTTCCGGGATGATTGTCAGGGATTACGATTTTCCTTTTAGTTCTGCTACTGTGCGTAATGTTCTGGCAGAGCTGGAAGAGGAAGGATATTTGACTCATCCGTATACTTCGGCAGGGCGAATTCCCACAGATAAGGGTTACCGTTTTTATGTGGATCGTCTGATGGAGGCGCAAAAGTTAACTCAGGAGGAGGAAAGGCGCATCGCGAAGGAATATCGAGCTAAGAGAAGAGGACTGGAAGAGGTCATGCGGCAGACGAGCAAGATGTTATCTCTTATTTCTCACCAGGCTGGTTTTATATTGACTCCTACGCTGGATAGGAGTTTCCTTAAGCATATTGAGTTGATCCCCTTAGGAGAGAAGAGGATATTGGCTGTTCTTGTCATTCAGGCGGGGTTGATCAGACATAAGACTATCCAACTTAACTATGACTTGAAACGGAGTCAGCTATATAGAATTTCTAAAATATTAAACGAAAAACTCTCTGGTTTGCCCTTATCTCAAATGAGAGAAGAGATGAACAGGATAATTGAACAGGAATCTAATAAATACCTCGGTTTACTGCAGGCTGCAAAGGGCTTGATAGGTCAAGCTTTCACTTCTGAAGAGTCTGAGATATACCTGGAAGGTTCGGCTAATATTTTGGCTTCTGTTAAAGAAGACTTATATGATTACGCAGGGGTGGGGTCTGTCTTTCGGGCTATAGAAGAGAAAAGGATTATTCTTGATATTGTGAGAAGATTTGTCCAGAATGAGGGTGTAAAAGTGCTAATTGGAAGAGAGAATTTATATCCTGAATTGAAGGATTTCAGTGTAGTGAGTTCTACCTATAAATATGGAAATAGGGTAGTGGGTGCATTGGGAATAATCGGGCATAAGAGAATGGAGTATCCCAAGATGGTCGCTTTAGTCGATTTCATAGCCAAAGTCGTTAATAATATACTAAACTCAGAAGGAGGATAAACATCTGATGAAATGTGAAGAAAAGCCTTCAGAACCGGCAATAGATTCCCAATTGGAAAATAAACTGAGCGAACTGGAAATATTGAGACAATCGTTTGAAGAGAAAAAAAAATTAGCTGATAGCTACTACGACCAACTTTTGAGGCTTAAGGCGGAGTTCGACAACTATCGAAAGAGGATAGAAAAAGAGAAAGAAGAATTGGTTGAGTTTGGTAAACAAGAACTGGTAATTAAGCTCCTTAACATACTGGACAGTTTTGACCTTGCTCTACATTCAACCAAAGATGAGAAAAATGAAGCTAAATCGATTAAAAAAGGAGTAGAGTTAATTCATAAGCAGTTTAAACAGGTATTGGAAAAAGAAGGGTTAAAGAAATTGGAGGTTCAGGGAGAAAAGTTTGACCCAAATTTACATCATGCGGTTGAGTATCAAGAATCGGATAAGCATAAGGATAACGAGATACTAAAGGAAATACGTTCTGGTTACCTTCTCCACGACAGAGTTATAAGGCCAGCAATGGTAGTAGTAGCCAAGGCTAAAAAACAAGATAAATAATTGAGAAAGTAGGGGTGGCCCGCCGTGGCCACCCGAGGAAAGGGACGACACAGCGGTCGTCCCCTACGGGATTGAATTCGTTTGACACTCCAACCTCCCTTTCGGGAGGCTGTGTCATAACCCTGTTTTGGGTAGCCGCAGGCTTTAGCCTGCGCAATTTTCCCGTCGAGAACGCAACCTGAAGGTTGCGGCTACCAAACAAAAAATCTAATTACGACACAGCCCCTTTGGGGAGGACTCCAAAACTCAAATTCTAAAGGAGGTTAGTAAATGGCAAAGATAATAGGTATTGATCTGGGAACTTCCAATTCTGCAGCAGCAGTTATGCTGGGAGGAAAACCTACAATTATTCCCAGTGCCGAAGGTACTACCCTAGGGGGGAAGGCTTTCCCTTCTTATGTCGCTTTTACAAAAGATGGACAGCGACTTGTGGGAGAACCTGCCAGGAGACAAGCGGTCTCCAATCCAGAAGGAACAGTGATGGCGGCAAAGAGAAAGATGGGTACTGACTATAAGTATAAGATTTTGGGAAAGGAGTATACTCCTCAGGAGATATCCGCGTTCATCCTGCAGAAGATAAGAGAGGACGCAGAAGCATTTGTGGGTGAAAAAATAGAAAAGGCCATAATTACCTGCCCTGCCTACTTTAATGATAATCAGAGACAGGCTACAAAGGATGCGGGTAAAATTGCCGGATTAGAGGTGGAGAGGATTATCAATGAACCAACAGCAGCCTCTTTAGCCTATGGAATAGACAAGGCGGGAAAGGAGCAGAAGATTATGGTCTTCGACTTTGGAGGAGGAACTCTCGACGTCACCATTCTGGATATGTACTTTGATAAGGCAAAAGAGACCAGCGGTTTTCATGTGGAGGCAACTGCTGGAGATACCCAGCTCGGCGGGACGGATATGGATAATACTCTAATTGATTATTTAGCAGTGGAGTTTAAGAAGGAAACAGGTATAGATGTGAGAAACGACAAGATGGCTTTTCAACGGCTAAGGGAGGCAGCGGAAAAGGCAAAGATTGAGCTTTCCACTACCCTTACCACAGAGATTAATCTTCCCTTCATTACTGCTGATGCTGGCGGACCAAAACATTTGGTAAAGAGCCTAAGTAGAGCGAAGCTAGAAGAGCTGATTACCCTTACTGTGGAGAAGTGCCGGGACTCAGTGGACCAGGCTCTCAAAGATGCCAAGACTACTCCTGACGGAATTGACCGCATAATTATGGTGGGGGGACCTACAAGGATGCCCATTGTTCAGCGCTTTGTGGAGAACCTTGTGGGGAAAAAGGTTGAAAGAGGTGTTGACCCTATGGAATGCGTGGCTATGGGCGCCGCCATCCAGGCTGGCGTGGTTACCGGAGATGTTAAGGAAATCCAGCTCTTGGACGTAACCCCACTTTCCCTGGGAATAGAGACATTGGGAGGAATATTCACAAAATTGATTGAAAAGAACACTACCATTCCTACCAAGAAAAGTCAAATCTTCTCCACGGCAGCAGATAACCAGCCAGCGGTAGATGTCCACGTCTTGCAGGGAGAGCGCCCTATGGCCAGGGATAATACTGAACTGGGGATATTTCAGCTTGTAGGTATTCCTCCTGCTCCTCGCGGGATACCACAGATTGAGGTAACTTTCGATATAGACGTAAATGGCATTCTTCATGTAACTGCAAAAGATATGGGAACAGGGAAAGAACAGAGCATGAAGATTACTGCTCCTATGAAACTCTCTGAGGAAGAGATAGAAAAGATGGTTAAGGAAGCGGGGAAATTTGCCAGTGAGGATAAGAAGCGAAAAGAGGAAGCTGAGCTGAGAAATCAGGCGGATACGATGGTCTATTCTACGGAGAAGTCATTGAAGGAGTATGGAGATAAAGTTTCCCCAGAAGAGAGAGAAAAAATAGAGAAAACCTTGAAAGCGGCAAAGGAGGCTTTGGCAGGAAGCGACCTGGAAAAGATAAAAAAGACTCAGGAGGAACTTAGCAAGGCTTCCCATAAATTAGCTGAGGAAGTCTATAAGGAAGCAGCGAAAAAGAGAGAAGCAAAGCCGCAAGAAGAGAAAGAGACAAAGAAAGAGGAGAAAAAGGAAGAAAAGAAGAAAGAAAAAGAAGATGTAATTGAGGCTGAATACAAAGAAAAAGACGAAGGTGAAGAGAAAAAAAATTGAAATTGTGCCTACGGATGTCAGGTAAGAATGTCCCGACTTGTCGGGACTGGTAAAGTAATGTCATGCCGAACTCGTTTCGGCATCTCTTGACAGGGAAGAGATCCTGAAACAAGTTCAGGATGACACTAAAGTGTCAGTTCAGGATGACAGGAGGCACAGATTTCCCGATTGAAAATCGGGATGCGGAGTAGAAGAATTTGGCTAAGAGAGATTACTATGAGGTCTTGGGCATAAATAAGGATGCTTCTCTCGGCGATATTAAGAGGGCATTTCGTAGTTTAGCCCTTCAATATCATCCTGATAGAGTTGTCCCGGAGAAGAAGAAAGAAGCAGAGGAGAAGTTTAAAGAGATGTCCGAGGCATATGCTGTGCTTTCTGATCCCAAGAAGAAAGTCCAGTACGACCAGTTCGGCCATGCTGGAATTGATGCCAGTTACACCGAACAAGATATTTTCCGTGGGGCAGATTTTAGGGGTTTTGAGGATATTTTGCGTGGTTTCGGCTCTGGAGAGTCGGTCTTTGGCGACCTTTTCGATTTATTTGGCGCAGGCAGAGGCAGGAGGAGAAGGGCAACCAGAGGTGCAGACCTCGAATATACTCAGAGTATAACCCTGGAAGAGGCAGCCACAGGGACAGAGAAAGAGATCGGGATTTTCCATACGGTAACCTGTTCCCAATGTGCAGGGACTGGCGCCAAGCCGGGAACAGGAAGGAAGACTTGTCCCCAGTGCCAGGGTACAGGGCAGCTCAGTTATGGCCGGGGAGGATTCTTTACTTTTAGTTTTTCTCAGACCTGTAGTCGCTGTGGTGGCTCAGGTGAAGTCATTGACACACCCTGTGCGGTATGTAATGGCAGAGGCAAAGTTAAAAAGAGTTCTTCTATTTCTTTAAAGATTCCCCCAGGAGTGGATACGGGAATAAGCATAAGGGTGAGGGGAAAAGGCGAAGCCGGAGAACTGGGTGGTCCCAGTGGAGACCTCTATGTGGTAATCCATGTAAAGCCCCATAAGATTTTTGAGCGTGAAGGAAACGACCTGTATATAGAGGTTCCCATACTGTTTACTACATCTTGCCTTGGTGGCGAGGTCGAAGTTCCCACTCTAAAAAGTAGTGTAAAAATGCGTGTTCCTCCGGGCACACCTACAGATAAAGTATTTAAACTTAAGGGAAAAGGGATGCCCAGCCTTCATGGTAGAAGTCAGGGGGATGAGTATGTAAAAGTGATTGTCCAGGTGCCCAGTAAGCTCACCTCTGAAGAGAAGAAATTGCTGGAAGAGTTCCGACGTCTGGAACGTGAACATAGTAAAGGAATTTTCAAGAAGATGTTCAGGCAATGAAATGTCCCAGAGTTACAAAGCCCGAACCTTCAAACTTATCACTTTTGAACGGGGTGTTTAACAATGCCCCATTTTTTTGTATCACCAAAAGATATAAAAGGTAACGAAATTCTGATTACCGGCAATGAAGCAAAGCATATTATAACTGTCCTCAGAAAGAGGGAAGGGGATAAGATAGATATATTTGACGGGTATGGGAATGAATTCAGAGTGAGGATTTTGGAGATAGATAGATCTGCAGGGCTTCCCAGAGTAAAAGCAGAGATAATTACCCAAAAAAGAAAGGAAACAGAACCAAAACTCAAGATAACCCTCTTCCAGTCGATTCCTAAAGGGAATAGGCTCGACTTCATTATTCAGAAGTCTACGGAGATAGGTATTTCAGAAATAGTCCCAATAACTACTGAAAGAACGATAGTAAGACTCGATTATAAGAGGATTAAACAGAGAGCTCTTCGCTGGCAGAAGATTGCCCAGGAAGCGGCAAAACAATCGAGGAGAAGCGCCATACCCAGAGTAGGTCCTGTTTTAGATTTCTCCCAGGCATTGAAGGAATTTTCAGCGAAAAAGCCCCGGATGGGCATAATCGCCTGGGAAATGGAAGAGAAGAGCCACTTAAGAGAAGTGCTGAGAAGTAGTGTAGGTGGTGGGATTTCTAAGGTGCCTCTGGCGATATTTATTGGTCCTGAAGGCGGGTTTACTCCCGAAGAGGTGGATGAGGCAAGGAGAGAGGGAGTGGTCCCGGTCAGTTTGGGCTCCAGGATACTGCGTACGGAAACTGCAGGACTGGTTGTTGCCATAGCAGCCCTTTACGAATCATCAGACCTTGGCTGATTGAGTGACTCTTATCAGGGGAGGGGGAAGAACAGTAAACTTAAAGCATTTTCTTAAGTTTTATATGATACGAAAAGCATAAATATTCATTAAGATTTTGACAAATTTTTAAAGTAATTTATGAACTTTAATTATGGTGTTTTGAAAGGAGAAAAGAATGATTAAACTTCAAAAAGAGCCTAAATTGAATAGTCCTTATCTGGTTGCAGCATGGCCGGGCATGGGAAATGTGGCGTTAAAAGCAGTCACTTATTTGAGGGAGAAGTTGAGAGCAGAGGAATTTGGAGAGATTGAAGCTGGCACATTCTTCCACCCTGTGGGTGCCTCTATCCAGGGTAATATCATAGAAATACCGAAATTTCCCAAAAGCAAGTTCTACTACTGGAAAGACAGTAGGTCTCCTCATGACTTGGTAATCTTTTTAGGCGAAGCTCAACCTTCCCCGGAAAAAGAGTATGAATTTGCTTGTGAAATTTTGGATTTGGCGAGAAAATTTGGGGTGGAAAAAGTGTATACTTTTGCAGCCATGCCTTCGGTTACGGAACATACCAACAAGCCCAAAGTTTGGGGAGTGGTAACTCATCTTTCCCTGGCAAAGGATTTAATAGATTACGGGGTCTCTTTGATGAACGAGGGGCAAATCAGCGGGATGAATGGGTTATTGTTAGCAGTAGCCAAGGAGAGGGGATTTCAAGGCATCTGCTTGTTAGGCGAACTTCCTTACTATACTATCCAGATAGAGAATCCTAAATCCTCTAAGGCAGTTTTGGAAATCCTGTGTAAGATGCTGGGAATGGAAGTAGACACCTCAGAGCTCGATTACCAGGCGAAGCGGATACAGGGAGAGATTGAAAAATTTGTCGATTACTTTAAGCTCCATGGAGTGCATGAGCTAAAAAAACCAATAAGTGACGAGGAAATTGAGAAAATAAAAGAGGGCCTTAGCGCCCACACCAGGATTCCAGATTCTGCTAAAGATAAAATCCAAAAACTCTTCCAGGAAGCAAAAAAAGACATCTCCAGGGCAAGAGAATTAAAAGTAGAACTGGATAGATGGGATATATATAGGCAGTATGAAGATAAGTTCCTTGACCTGTTCAAGAAAGGGCACCATTAATTATTGGCGCCCCAATTAACTTGGTCTTTTGGAGTGTCAAACGAAAGTTTGACAAGGGTAAAGCTTTCGCTTTACACTCCAAAATTACTTAAAATGAAACGTAAGAGTGTTGCTACATATACTGTGGGATGTAAGGTTAACCAATACGAAACAGCCCTTATTGAAGAAGAGTTAGCAGAGAGAGGGTTTAGGATAGTTCCCTTTTCCGAGACTGCCGATTATTATCTGATTAATACTTGCACTGTCACCTTGAGGACTGACCAGAAGTGCCGTGAGTATATCCGTTCTGCTCTCAAGAGAAACCGCAAGGCAAAAATAGTGGTTACAGGATGTTATGCTCAGAGGAGCCCCCAGGAGTTAAAAAGAATTTCTCCTCAATGTCAGGTCTTTGATAACTGCCAGAAGAGACATATTGCAGAATATTTAGCAAAAGAAGCTTTTGCAATAGAAGAGACCAGAGAATCTCCCAAAAAGCTTAAATTGATAAGTAAGTTTCCTCACCACACTCGCGCCTTTGTAAAGATTCAGGATGGCTGCAAGTCTTTCTGTTCCTACTGCATCATTCCCTATGTAAGAAAGGAGGTTTCCTCCAGACCCATTAGTGAGGTGTTAAGCGAAGTTAACAGGCTCTTGGATTCCGGGTATAAAGAGATTGTCCTTTGCGGCATCAATTTGGGGAGTTATCCCAAGCTCATTCCTCTTCTGGAGAAGCTCAACTGTTTACAGGGGATAGAGAGAATAAGGATTAGTTCCATTGAGCCTTTGTCTATTAATGAAGAATTTATTGGAACAATGAAGTCTCTTTCCAAAATATGCCACCATCTCCATATTCCCCTGCAGAGTGGCGATGACCATATATTAAAGCTGATGAATCGGAAATATACGACTCAGGATTATCAAAAGATTATAGAAATGGTGCGCAAAAGTATCCCTGATGTGGGGATTTCCACTGATTTAATTGTGGGATTTCCTGGTGAAACAGAGCGAAGATTTTACAATACTTATGATTTTGTGAACAAAATGAGTTTCTCGAAGATGCACATATTCAGGTTCTCTTCCAGACCAGGGACTCTGGCCAGTAGATTGCCGGGGAGAGTTTCTGCTTCTGAAATGAGATGGCGTAGCAGGATGCTCGATAATTTAGAAAAAGAGCTAAGAGAAAAATTTTACCGGCAGTATTTGAACAAGGAGCTAATGGTTCTCTTTGAAAGAAAAATGCAGGGAAAAAGGGAGAACGGAAGAGCCTTCCATTCTGGTTTTTCCAGTAACTACATCAGAGTCCTCGCCCCGGCAAGCGAGGATGAGTTGAATAGGCTGATTTCTGTCAAGATTAATGATGTAAACTGTGAATTTGCCATAGGAGAGATTCTACATTGAGGGAAAATATAAGGAACTTTTCCATTATTGCCCATATAGACCATGGGAAATCTACTCTTGCCGACAGGATTTTAGAGTTTACTAAAGCGGTAAGTGCCAGGGAGATGAGAGACCAGGTTTTGGACGATATGGACCTGGAGAGGGAGAAAGGAATTACCATAAAGGCAAAAGCGATCAGACTCGACTATGTTGCTAGTGATGGTAAGAAATATATTCTGAATCTAATTGATACCCCGGGACATGTCGATTTCACCTATGAAGTGGCACGGAGTCTTGTTGCCTGTGAAGGGACTCTTCTGGTTGTTGATGCTTGCCAGGGAGTTGAGGCCCAGACCCTGGCCAACGCCTACCTAGCCAAGGAAAATAATCTAAAGATTATTCCGGTGATAAATAAAATCGATTTACCAAATGCAGATATATCGAGTGTGAAACGTCAAATTATGGAGATTATGAATGTGGACGAGGAGGCTATTCTCCAAACAAGCGCTAAGTTGGGAAAAGGGATAAAAGAGGTGCTGGAAGCGATTGTTCACCAGATTCCTCCTCCTCGTGGCTCTCCTGATGAACCACTTTCTGCACTGGTCTTCGACTCGGTCTTCGATCCTTACCGGGGGGCAGTTATTTATGTAAGAGTATTCGATGGTACCTTACGACAGGGAATGAAAATAAAGATGATGTCTACAGGAAAAGTTTTTGAAGTTAATGAACTGGGCGTGTTCCATCTAAAAATGGTATCTGCTCCCAGCCTTGAGGCTGGCGAAGTAGGGTATCTGGTTGCCGGTATAAAAGATATACATAGTGTGAAAATTGGAGATACAATTACTGATCCTTCAAGGCCCAAAGCAAAGTCTTATGGCAGGTTAAAGGAAGTGAAGCCTTTTGTCTTTTGTGGGCTTTACCCTGTTGATACTGGAGATTATGAACACTTGAAGAAAGCTCTGGAGAGGCTCAGGCTAAACGATGCCTCATTTGAGTACCAGGCAGAGGACTCAGTGCTTGGCTATGGTTTTCGCTGTGGATTCCTGGGACTTCTGCACATGGATATAATCAGGGAGCGCCTGGAGAGAGAATATAACCTGGCTCTGATTATCACTGCTCCCAATGTAGTTTACCGGATAAAGAAGGTTAAGGGGGGAAAGAAAAAGAAAAAGGTTTCCCCAGAGGAAGAAGGGGAGATAATCTATATAAATAATCCAGCCGACTTTCCGCCAGAAAATGAGATTGCCGAGATTGCCGAACCCTTCGTCAAGGTGACCATTATTTTGCCCGGTGAATTTCTGGGAGGAGTAATGAAACTTATGGAGAAGAGAAGGGCAAAATTTATTTCTATGAAATATATAAATCCTCAAAGAGTAATTTTGACTTACGAATTGCCCCTTGCGGAAATGATAGCCGGTTTCTATGACCGGTTGAAGTCAGTCAGCCATGGATTTGCTTCTCTCGATTATCAGCATATCGATTATAAAGCAGGAGATCTGGCGAAATTGGTGATACTGATAAATTACCAACCGGTGGAAGCCCTTTCTGTAATTCTTCCGCGGGAAAAGGCATATTATCGAGCACAGAAGATTGCTAAGGAGTTAAAGGAAGTAATTCCCAGACAGCAAATTCCTGTGCCCATTCAAGCCAAAATCGAAAACAAAATCATTGCTCGGGAAACGATTAGAGCTTTCCGCAAGGATGTAATTGCCAAGTTATACGGCGGAGATGTTACCAGAAAGAGGAAGCTTCTGGAGAAACAGAAGGAAGGCAAGAAAAAAATGAAGAGATTAGGAAAAGTAGACGTTCCCCAGGAAGCATTCCTGACATTCTTGAAATTTAATGAGGAGGAGTAAGGAAATGGTGTCCATTTTGTATTATTTAAGTACTGGTATAACAATTGCAGCCATGCTTTTTATCTTCTTTAAGAAACCGGAAATGCAGACCGAGCTCAAAATGTTAATCGTTGCCGGAATTTTGGGTGTGGAGACTTTATTGCTTAGGTGGATTACCAAGAGGGCAAAGGAGAAGTTCCTAAATAAAGTTAACATGACCAAAGAGTGGGTGAACACCGGGCTTGTAGCAGTGGTATTAGCCTGGGTAATAATGTCTTTTATTATTCAGGCATTTAAGATACCCTCTGGTTCTATGATGGATACATTTAAGATTGGCGACCACATTTTTGTAGCAAAATTTATTTACGGAGTCCATATTCCTTTCAGTAAGAAATACATCTTCCCCCTTCAGGAGCCCAAGCGGAAGGAAATAATCGTCTTTCAGTTTCCCCTTGACCCCAAGAAGGATTTCATTAAGCGATGTATCGGAGTCCCTGGCGATACAATTGAGATAAAAGATAAGAAAGTCTATGTTAATGGTGAACTACAGGAGGAAGAATACGCTATTTATACAGATGAAAAGGTTTATCCCAACTCTAGGCAGATGCCTCTTATGTATAGGAACCGTGACAATCTTAGCCCCCTTGTTGTTCCGGAAGATTTCTACTTTGTGATGGGTGACAACCGCGACCACAGTTATGATAGCCGTTTCTGGGGTCCCTTAGAGAGAGGGAGCATTAAAGGAAAAGCGCTTTTCTTATACTGGCCACCAAAGAGGGTAAGGGTAATCAGATAAAAAGTAGTCTGTCCCCTTTTTTCCAAAACATTCTTGACAGAAATAGTAGTATATATTATAATTATTTTCTAATTTTGTTAACTGAAAAAGTCGGATTATTTTGGAAGCATTAAAACTTTTTGAGATGGTGAGAGATGGATAAGATAAACAGTTTAAAATGCAGGGAATGTGGAAGGAAATATCAGGCAAAGGCAATTTACGTCTGTGAGTTCTGCTTTGGCCCTTTGGAAGTAGACTATAATTACAAGCAGATTAAATCGCGTATTTCCAAAGAGAAGATAAAAACAGGCCCGAATTCACAGTGGCGATACTGGGATTTATTACCTGTGGAGACAGAAAGTGTTATCAGCCTGGAGGAAGGATTCACTCCCCTTTTACCTGCCAGGAATTTAGGGAAATTGTTGGGTTTAGAAAAGTTGTATATAAAAAATGATGCAGTAAATCCCACCTATTCTTTTAAGGATAGGGTAGTTTCAGTAGCCATAACCAGAGCCGTAGAGTTGGGGTTTGATACTATAGCCTGCGCCTCCACAGGGAATTTAGCCTGTTCTGTGGCAGCTTATGGCGCTTATGCAGGAATAAAGGCTTTCGTGTTTATTCCCATAGATCTGGAAAAAGGTAAAATCATAGGAGCGGGTATATATCAACCTAACTTAATTGGCGTAGAAGGAAACTATGACCAGGTAAATCGCCTCTGCAGTGAAATAGCAGATAATTTCCCCTGGGCTTTTGTAAACATAAACATTCGGCCTTATTATGCAGAAGGTTCGAAGACTTTGGGTTTTGAAGTTGCTGAACAGCTTGGTTGGAAGGCTCCTGACCATGTGGTTATTCCTTTGGCTTCAGGTTGCCTGCTGACAAAAATATATAAAGGGTTGAAAGAATTCGCTATGCTGGGACTGATTGGAAAAGTTAGAACGAAGTTTTCCGGAGCTCAACCAGAGGGTTGTTCGCCGATTGTCACTGCATATAAGGAGAATTCAGAGATTGTTAAGCCAGTCAAGCCGGACACTATTGCAAAGTCTTTAGCCATTGGGAATCCGGCTGATGGCTACTACGCCTGGAAGACAATGAAGGAAACTGGCGGATTTGCTGAAACGGTAAATGATGAAGAGATTATAGAGGGAATTAAACTTCTGGCGGAGACTGAGGGAATTTTTACTGAAACTGCAGGTGGTGTGACTGTGGGAGTGTTAAAAAAATTGGCTCAAACAGGGAGAATTAAGAAGGATGAGTTAACTGTTGCTTTCATAACAGGTAATGGACTGAAAACTCAAGAAGCAGTTTCGGAAGTGGTGAGTAAGCCAAAGAAGATTGTCCCAACTCTTAAAGCATTTACAGAAGAGTTTCAACGGATAAAAAAATAGCTATATATGAATGAAAAATCGAATGGACATGAATATTTCGTGAGAGATGTAAGGAGGGAAAGATGACTACAACAGTTAAAATTCCTGCACCTTTAAGGAAACTGACGGGAAACCAGGCAGTGGTAGAAACAGAGGCAGGGACTCTAATCGATTTAATCTCCGATCTGGATAAGAAATATCCGGGCATAAAGGAGAGAATTTACGATGGTAAAGAGATTCGGCGCTTCATTAACATCTTTGTTAACGGAGAGGATGTTCGTTTTAAAGACGGAATTAAAACCAAAATCACCAAGGGTAGTGAAGTTTCCATAGTTCCAGCAATAGCTGGTGGATAAGGACGTGTAATAAAAAAGGAGAGGGGGGGTACGATGTCTAAAAGACAACTCGATTTGATTTTTCCAGAAGAGACGGTTAAGGAACCTGTTATCTGGGAAATGTCTAAGAAATTTGATGTTATCTTTAACATCAGACGCGCAAGGGTTACTGAAACTACAGGAGAGCTGGTTATCGAACTGGATGGCGAAGATAAGATTTTGGATAAGGCAGTAGAGTGGCTCAGGAAGAAAGGCATAAAAGTTAAGCCAGTTACTCACGACGTATTAGAGTGAAGAATTAGTGGGAGTATAAGGAAATGCAAGAAAATTTAAACCGCTACTCGAGACAGATTCTTTTTTCTGAAATTGGCGAAGAAGGCCAAAAGAAGCTCAGAGATAGTAAGGTCGCTCTGGTTGGCTGTGGCGCTCTGGGAACAGTAATTGCCAATAATCTCGTGCGTGCGGGAATAGGGGAGTTGAAAATAATCGATCGGGACTTCGTGGAATTGAACAACTTGCAGCGTCAAATTCTCTTCGATGAAGAAGATGTAAAAAGAAATATTCCTAAGGCAATTGCAGCGGTGGAGAAATTGAAAAAAATTAATTCCCAAGTGAAGTTGGAAGCCGTAGTTGCCGATGTTAATTTCACCAATGTTGAAGGTCTTGTTGAAGGTGCCAAACTTTTGGTGGATGGAACGGATAATTTTGAGGCAAGATTCCTGTTAAATGACGCCTGTGTAAAAGCCAACATTCCCTGGATTTACGGTTCCTGTTTAGGTGCCTACGGGCTAACGATGAATATTATTCCCGGTAAGACTCCCTGTTTCCGTTGCCTTTTCGAGACTACCCCCCTGCCGGGAGTCGTTCCCACCTGCGACACAGCAGGAGTGATAAGCCCGATTGTTAATATTATTGGTGCAATTGAGACAGCAGAAGCAATTAAATATCTAATTGATAAATTTGAAGCATTAAGCAGGGATTTGATTGCAATCGATATCTGGGAAGGCTCTTTTGAGAAGTTTAACCTCGCTGATAGAAGGGATAAATTCGACTGTCCTTGCTGTAAACAGAGAAAGTTTGAATTTTTAGAGGCTAAACAAGGCTCATCAATAACTTCTCTTTGTGGAAGAGACGCAGTACAGATAACCCAGAAATCTATTGGCCGAATCGATTTCGAAGAACTCGCAGAGAGATTGAAGAAATCGGGGAAGGTTACTTTCAATAAGTATATCTTGAAATTTTTCATTAATCAATATGAGATCAGCCTTTTTCCTGACAGCCGGGCGATAATTAAAGGTACCAGTGATTTCTCTGTGGCCAGAGGACTGTACGCAAAATATATAGGAACATAAGATGAAAAAAATTATATACTTCGATAATGCAGCTACTTCCTGGCCAAAACCAGTAAGTGTATATAAGAAGATGGATGAGTTCATACGTAAATGGGGAGCCAATCCTGGCAGGGCTGGACACCGCATGGCAGTTGGCGCAGAAAGAATAATTGAGGAGACTCGACACCGGATAGCTCAATTTTTTGCCATAAAGGACTATCAAAGAATTATTTTCACACTCAATTGTACTGACTCTCTGAATGTAGGAATCAAAGGGTTGTTGAAAAAGGGAGACCATGTGATTACTACTTACCTGGAACACAATTCTGTCTCCAGACCCTTGGAAGGTTTAGTTAAAAAGGGGATAATTACTGTAACCAGAATCAAGCACTCTGAGGATGGATTTATTGATTTACAGGAACTAAATAAAGCTTTTACTCCTCAAACGAGGCTGGTTGTGGTTGTCCATGGTTCTAATGTCATTGGTAGTCTACAGCCCATTAGAGAAATTGGAAAGATTTCTAAAGAAAAGAGTGCCATTTTTATGGTCGATGCGGCACAGACTGCGGGAGTCATTCCCATTGATGTGGAAAGGGATAATATAGATCTTTTGGCTTTTCCTGGTCATAAGGCTCTGTTTGGTCCTCCTGGAACCGGCGGTTTATATGTGGGACCGAGAGTAAATCTGGAACCCTGGCGGGAAGGGGGAAGCGGTGTAGATTCCGAATCTGAGTTGCAGCCAGAAGAGTTACCCTTTAAACTTGAAGGAGGCACAACTAATACTGTGGGGATTGCTGGTTTAGGAGAGGGCATAACATTTATTCAGAAAGAGGGGATAGAAAAAATTAGACAGCACGAAATAGAACTCACGAAGTGCCTCTTAGAAAAATTATCGGGGATGAGAAAGGTAAAAATTTATGGTCTCCGAAATGGGGAAAGGAGAATAGGAACTGTTTCTTTTAATATTGAGGGCTTAAGTCCTGCTGAAGTGGGAGCAATTCTGGATGAGTCCTTTGGTATTGCCTGTCGCACAGGTCTTCACTGCGCTCCTTATACCCATAGAAAATTGGGAACCTTCCCTGAAGGAACAGTTAGGTTCAGTCTGGGGTACTTTAATACCAGAGAGGAGGTCGATTTCGCTATAAATAGTTTAACTCAGATTGCTGCGTAGGCATAAAATGTTTTGAGAGATACTCGAAATGGTAGTATATATAATTAAGAAAGGAGATTGCAAATGGGAAAGATTTATGAGGACATAACCGGAACGATTGGTAACACGCCCCTGGTGAGGTTGAATAGAGTGACCAAGGGATTGGGGGCAACAGTAGTAGCTAAACTGGAATCTTTCAATCCCCTGTGGAACGTGAAAGACAGAATTGGTGTAGCGATGATGGACGCAGCGGAGAAAAGAGGAAAGATCGAAAGAGGAAAGACAACTATCATTGAACCTACGAGTGGAAATACCGGCATTGCTTTAGCCTTTGTATGTGCAGCCAGGGGTTATAAACTGGTACTTACTATGCCGGATACAATGAGCCTGGAGAGGAGAGCTCTCCTGAAAGCTTTTGCAGCTGAATTAGTTTTGACTCCAGGCAGTGAGGGAATGAAAGGAGCGGTTAAGAAAGCAGAAGAGTTGGTGGAGAAGACTCCCAATTCTTTTATGCCGCAACAGTTTAAAAATCCCGCCAATCCCGAGATTCACAGGAGGACTACTGCTGAAGAAATATGGATGGATACCGAGGGGAAAGCTGATATTTTAGTGTCTGGAGTAGGTACGGGAGGGACAATTACTGGCGTAGCTGAAGTTATAAAGAAGAGGAAGCCTTCGTTTAAAGCAATTGCTGTTGAGCCTGAGGGTTCTCCTGTGCTTTCCGGGGGTAAGCCGGGCTCCCATAAGATTCAGGGAATCGGAGCTGGTTTCGTTCCCGAAGTTCTAAACCAGAACATTATTGACGAAGTTTTTAAAGTAACCGATGAACAAGCTATGGCGACTTCGCGAAGATTGGTTCAAGAAGAAGGTATCTTCTGCGGGATCTCCTCAGGAGCAGCAGCTTATGCAGCTCTGGAGGTGGCTAAACGTCAGGAGAACAAGGACAAGTTGATTGTGGTTATCCTGCCAGATTTAGGGGAGCGCTACTTGAGCACACCTCTTTTTCAGGAGAAATAGTTGTTTTCCAGACATTGGTCGGTCGCCCTTTAGGGTGACGGAGGACGGCACCATAAATGGTGCCCGACCAGGGAGGTCGAAAGCTGTTTATCGGGGAGGTTAGGAACTTTTTTTTATTTTTTACTTGACATACCATAGGGGGGTATGGTATAATTACATAGGGGTTAATCATTTGTCCAAAGGAGGGGTAAAAATGAATGCTCAATGGTCATCGCACATTGAGGAGGTGAATCGGCTAAGAAAGATTGAAGGTCAGATTCGGGGAATCCAGAAGATGATTGAAGACAAGAGGTACTGCATAGATATACTTACCCAGATTTCCTCCGTAGTAGGAGCCATTATGGAAGTTGAGAATAATATCTTGAATAGGCACTTGCGAAGCTGCGTTTACGGGACATTAAAAAAAGGAAATCGTGAAGAAAGAGAGAAAAAGATAGATGAAATTATAGAAGTTTTGAGAAAGTTCAGGAAGTATTAAAAACAATTATTCTGCTTCCTCGGGAGGTGCAAGATGACAGACAAAAAAGTAATCTTTAAGATAAAAGGAATGAGTTGTGTCTCCTGTGCACAAACAATTGAGAATGCTTTAAATAAAAAATCAGGGGTAAACAAAACAAATGTAAATTTTGCTACAGAGAAAGCTATTCTACAGTACACACCTGAAGAAATTAAAGAAGATGAGTTGATTAAGACTATAGAAGATTCGGGTTATGGAGTAGTAAGAGAAGAAGAGAAAACTATGTTTAAGATAGGAGGAATGAGCTGCGTCTCTTGTGCTCAGACTATTGAAGGGGCTTTGAAGAAGACAAAGGGTGTTGTGGAAGCCAATGTGAACTTTGCTGCCGAGAAGGCTACTGTATCTTATAATCCACTCCAGGTTAAACCTGAAGAAATTAAACAGGTAATTAAGTCGACTGGCTATCAGGTTTTAGAAGAGGAAGCGGTTAAAAAAGATGAAGAAGAGCGGATGATGCGCCAGGCCAAAGGAAGGATGTTCTGGGCCTGGGCATTTACTATACCGATTATAGTCTGGATGGTCCCGGAGATGATTACTGGGCATTCCTGGCCGAATAAGTTGATTTATGACCTGGGAATGATTATCTTAGCCACGCCAGTCTTGTTTATAATGGGGATGCCCACATTTAAGTCGGCATGGAACGCAGTTAAACACATAACTGCCAATATGAATGTGCTTATTGCCATGGGCACCTCGGCATCATATGTTACTGGTTTTGCTACCCTCTTTGCCCCTATTGCCAACTATGCGGGAGTGGCAGCAATGATTATGTCCTTCCACCTGACCGGCAGATACGTAGAGGCAAAAGCTAAAGGACGTGCTTCCCAGGCGATAAAGAAATTGCTGGAGTTAGGAGCAAAGACTGCCCGCATACTGATAGAAGGTCAGGAGAAAGAGGTGCCCATAGAAGATGTAAGAGTAGATGATATTATGGTAGTTCGGCCGGGAGAGAAGATTGCCACTGATGGAGATATTGTGGAAGGTAAAAGCTATATCGATGAATCTATGGCTACCGGTGAATCGATGCCGGTAAATAAAAAGCCAGGCGATGAAGTAATCGGAGCAACCATAAATCAGCAGGGATTGTTAAAAATAAAAGCGACCAAGATAGGTAAAAATACTTTTCTTTCCCAGGTCATCAAGATGGTCGAGGAATGCCAGGGTTCCAAGGTTCCCATTCAGGAATTTGCCGATAAGGTTACCAGTTACTTTGTCCCTTCAGTCATTGGCATAGCCATATCGACCTTTTTAGCCTGGTTATTCTTCCCTGGATTCTTCGCTGGAATTCTTTCTTGGGCTGATAGATTTATCCCCTGGGTCAATCCCAACCTTGGTATTGTCTCCCTGGCTGTGTTTGCTACTGTGGCAGTGCTGGTTATTGCTTGTCCCTGTGCCTTGGGACTGGCAACTCCCACTGCCCTTATGGTGGGAAGCGGCCTGGGAGCAGAAAATGGCATCTTAATCCGGGAAGGTGCGGCTATTCAGACTCTCAAGGATGTCCATACCATCGTCTTTGATAAGACTGGAACAATTACCAAGGGAAAACCAGAGGTGACTGACATTGTGACTATGGATGGATTTGGGGAAGATGAGGTTCTCCGTTTAGCTGCTAGCGTAGAATCGGGCTCGGAACATCCCCTGGGTCAGGCGATAGTAAGGAGGGCTCAAGAGAAGGGAATAAATCTTATTTCTCCACAGGATTTCGCGGCTGTGACCGGGAAAGGAGTGAAGGCTAAACTTAATGGAAAGGAAGTCCTGGTAGGTAGCCGAAAGTTGATGGAAGGGATAGAGTTGACTTCCTCGATAGAGGAAGACCTGAGGCGACTTGAGGATGAGGCTAAGACAGCAATGTTAGTGGCTAAAGATAGCCGGATAGCGGGAATTATTGCCGTGGCTGATACCTTGAAGGATGACTCCGTAGCAGCTATTGCTGAGCTGGAGAGGATGGGGATAGAGACTGCTATATTAACCGGAGACAATGAACGTACCGGAAAAGCCATAGCCAAAAAGGTGGGAATAAGTCGGGTTTTAGCTGAAGTGCTTCCAGACCAGAAAGTAAGAGAGATACAGCGTCTTCAAGAGGAGGTGGGGATGGTTGCTATGGTTGGCGATGGTATTAATGACGCCCCCGCTCTAACTCAGGCTAATGTAGGAATAGCCATTGGCACGGGAACCGATATTGCTATTGAGGCATCGGATATCACCTTAGTGAGTGGAGAGTTATCAGCAGTGGTTAAGGCCATCAAACTCTCCCGGGCTACCTTCAGGAAGATTAAACAGAACCTCTACTGGGCCTACGGCTACAATACCTCCGTCATACCCATAGCCATTCTGGGGCTGCTCCATCCGGTTATTGCCGAAATTGCCATGGCCATTAGCTCCGTATCAGTGGTTACCAATGCCAATCGCTTAAGGAAAGTAAAGCTCACTTAAAGGAGTGGAACAAGGTATTGTTGTAGAAAAAAGACAAAAAGGTGATTCAATATGCAAAAAGGCGTTTATGAATATGGCGTGTGGACTATAGCCATTTTTATGGTCTTGTTTTTTACTATATTTGTGATAAGTTTCTTTATGCCAGCAAAAAAGCGGGAGTGGCGCAACTTAGGTATATTTGAGGCATTTATTGTAGCTTTATATGCAGAGATGTATGGGTTCCCATTGACTATATATATCTTATCCTCTATTTTTGGAATTAATATACCTTTTCTTCATATAAAAGGGCATCTGTGGGCAGCACTTTTAAATTTAGGAGATAAAACTGGAATGTTGATTTGTCAGACAGGTAGTCTTCTTATGCTTATAGGTTTGGTTATTATGGGTGTAGGGTGGAGAAAGATATATAAGGCAATGAGAGAAGACCGGCTGGCAACTGATGGTTTATATAAGTATATCCGTCATCCTCAATATTTAGGGTTAATTCTTATAACTACCGGGATGCTTATTCAGTGGCCAACAATTATAACTATAATAATGTGGCCTGTACTTCTATTTGCCTACTGGCACTTGGCTAAGGCTGAGGAGAGAGAAATGGAAAAAAGATTTGGTCGGCGTTATCTTAATTATAAAAGACAGACGGGTATGTTCTTTCCCAAGCATCGCCCCAAAGCAGAAATAGAGGTTTAAAGATATCAGAAGAGTTTTCTCATTTTTATTCATTCTATTATCAGTATGGTTAGCCTTTAATACTTTATCTTTTACCGAGAGAAAGGGTCGCCGTCGCGACGAATAAGGAGCAACGACCGAGCGAAGCGAGGGAAAGGAGCGGGCGCGAGACGGTGAGCACCCCGGAACGCCGTCCCGATGAAATCGGGACAAGTCTGGCGACGGGTTCGAGATGGTGAGAACTCCGGCCGGATTGAGCGAAGCGAAAGGAGGGTCGCTGTTCCGACGAATAAGGAGGAACGGATTAGCGACGCCTGCGAGTTGGTGAGCAGGCAGGTCACCGACTGAAGCGAAGCGAAAGGAGGTGAATTGGTCATGAGAGTAAGATTTATGATTCCAAGAGTTGCCCATTGTGGAGAAGGGCACTCCTTTGGTCCCGGGCATGACCTAAAACTGCCCAAGGAATAGTTAAAAAATTTAAAGAGGGATATATATATATCCCTGGTCAAGCTATTGATAGAATAGGTTGCTTCTTATTAATGGCGCCTTATTTGAAGGAAAAACTTAGATGAAAAAAAGAATTTTAGTTTTGGTTATATTAAGTGTTTTATTAGTTTGGATTGGAGTTCATGTGTCTGAATCAAAGGCTAAAAAAGGATCAGAAAAAGAATTAAATGAGATTTATTCCAAAATTCTTTGCATTGGCTGTGCAGGAGAAAAAACCATAGACCATACACCAGAGTGCCGCATATCCAAGGATTTAAAAGCCAGGGTAAAGATTCTGGTTAAGGAAGGTTTTGATAAAGAGGAGATAATTTACAACTTTAATAAGAATAATATAGCCTTCATTCACCAGTTGCCAGCCGAAGTCATTAGCAATCTGAATTGTCCCTGTGCCTGTAATGAGAAGGTCTGGGTATGTTTGGCGGGAGAAACCCAATGTCCAATCATAGAAATCCTTACCCAAGATATAAGAAATTTAAAACAACAAGGCGAATCTGATGATAAAATAGTTAAACTACTTAAAAGCAATAAATATCAACAGGGATATAGTTTAATAATTGAATCTGCCATTAAACAGGCTCACCAGATGCAAAGTTATGATATTTCTGATATTCCAGATTTTGTTTTAGATAACGGTATTTGCAGTTGCGAATGTACTGAACCTATCCGCATCTGTATAGAGAAGATGCCCTGGTGTAATAGGATTAGGTCAATGATTTCTGTAGCCAAGATATACCTATATATGATGAGACTCAGCCCTGAGGACGCAGTTTCTGGCATGTATGCTCCTTGTTCTAAGATGTGTGCAAAAAAGATAGAAGGAGAATATTTAGAGAAGAATTGCTATATTTGTCAGAGACCTGTCCTGGATAAGGCTTACTATGGAAAGTTAGATGGTAAAAAACGAGCTTTTTGCTGTAAGAGTTGCTATACGATGTCAACTCCTTTACCCCGGGCTATTTTAAATAATGTCGAATGTAAAATCTGTGCATGTAGAAAATTATTGAGGGATTGTAAGGAAGAACACTGCCCTTTGCTCTCAGTCGAAAAGAGTCTTATTAAGGCCTGGCTTCTCCAGGGTATGACTAAAGATGAAATCATAAAGAAACTAAAATAAATTCTTAAAATACCTAAGGAGGATGAAAAATGCCGAGAAATAAAAACAAAATGCTTAAGAAAAGCTTTGTCTTCGTTTTCATTATTAGCTCCGGGATATTATTGAGCTTATTTGTCTATGGTGGGATTTTTAAAAAGAAAGTTCGATTAAAACCTGAGATATCGGTAGACCAAATACGACAAAATTATGTCATTCTTCCAAAACCTCGGTACAAAAGTGGTGTTTCTGTCGAGGAAGCAATATTGCATCGGCGTTCCCGCCGGCTTTATAAACAAAAACCTATCACATTAGGACAACTTTCTCAAGTTCTTTGGGCAGCTCAGGGGATAACTGGCCAGATAGGTGACTATAAACTCAGAGCTGCTCCTTCTGCAGGAGCTTTGTATCCTATAGAGATTTACATTGTCTTACCTAAAGGAGTTTACCATTACCTTCCCTCAGAGCATGGATTAGAGAAGGTCAAAGATGGGAATTTACTTCCCGCACTGGCAAAAGCAGGACTTGACCAGCGGTGGATTAAAGAGGCTTCCTGTGATATAGTAATTACTGCGGTGTATGAGAGGACAATGGCAAAATATGGACAGAGAGGTCCCAAATATGCCATTATGGAGGCAGGAGCGGTAGCAGAGAATATTTATCTTCAGGGAGAGTCTTTGGGATTAGGAACAGTAAGTACAGGTGCTTTTATGGATGAAAGGGTTCAAGAAGTATTGGGCATTCCTGAAGACAGACGTCCACTTTTTATAATGCCTTTAGGTTACCCGTTAGAATAAGTACCGAGGAAATTTAAGAGAAGGTGATGGAGAAGTTCAAGCAGTCCTGAGTACCTCCTTTCGTTCCCTGAGTGTTTTAAAGGCGATAAGTTGAAAAGAGCGTAACCGTAACATAAGGAGGGTCGCTGTTCCGACGAATAAGGAGGAACGTGTTAGCGACGCCTGCGAGTCGGTGAGCAGGCAGGTCACCGACTGAAGCGAAGCGAAAGGAGGGTCGCTGTTCCGACGAATAAGGAGGAACGTGTTAGCGACGCCTGCGAGTCGGTGAGCAGGCAGGTCACCGACTGAAGCGAAGCGAAAGGAGGGGAGGAATATGGTCAAGGATTTAGTTTGTGGGATGATGGTAGACGAAAAAACAACAAAGCATAAACTGGAATACAATGGCAAAACTTACTACTTCTGCGCTCCACGCTGCCGAGAGAAATTTTCTAAGAATCCGGAAAAGTGGCTCAAAAAGAAAGGCTGGTGGGGAAGATTCCTGGACAGAATGGTTAAGGCCAGTGATAAAGAGTTTCAGGGCAAGCCGCCCAAGTGCCATTAATTATTGACTCCTTGCAACGAAGTATTATGGTAAATATTGGCTTTTTGTAAAGATGTCCTGAAAGATACTGCTAAATATTTTCCTTGTCTAATCTATTAAAAATTTGTAATATTAATAACAGCCAAAAAGAAACAAAGATGTAGCTTATATTGTTTGCCCAGCCCTAAAAATCGGCTAAAATTCAGAAAAGTAATTGAAGGAGGCGGGGAAAAATGCCACACATTACAGTGGAAGGACCGCGGATTGAGAATTTGGAAAAGAAGAGAAAATTAGCTGCCGACTTGACTGAAGCAGCGATTCGAGCTTTTGATCTACCTAAAGAGGCGATGGTGGTGCTTATTAAGGAGAATTTGCCGGAGAATGTAGCAGTCGGTGGTCAGCTTATTGTTGACAGAAAGAAATAAAGATTGGAATAAATTATCATGAGCTGTACTGCTAGAGAGCTTGCTCGAGGTGTGGGCTTATCAATTGTTTCTCAAGATTTGGTTAAATTGAGAGAGGAAATAGCAAATAAAGAAAAGAAAAAAGTGAAATGAGAAATATAGTTAGTCAGGTAGTTCAACAGAAGAAAATTCAAAGAGCAAAACAGGTTATTAGGTTAATTGGTCGAATAAAATCGGCTAATCTAATGGAACTTTCGGAAAAAGAATTTGGGGATTTCGTCCGAGAAGTTAAAACTTCGCAACTATTTAAGAAACTAATTCAATCTAAGGATGGTAAGGTTATTAAATTACAGCATTCCCCTCGTACAAGGTTACCTTCGGATTTTTATGAACTAAAAGAAGAATTTCTTTCAGATAGAAGCACCTTAAATATAGAATCTTTCTTAAACGGCAAAGGGAAAATTGTTCAAATAATTAGAAATTTAGGAAATGATAAATTTAAGAGATATTTCTTAAATGAGAATTCTGTCTCAGATTCGGAGATTGTAAGCCAATGTGATTTATCAATGGAAGAAACTGAGAAGATAAGAGAACTGGTTGATGAGCTACTTATTCAGACTGAATTTTTTCAATATCCAAATCCGACAGAAAACAAAATTGGTGGAATATACTATACTAAAGTTGCCTCAATCATAAAAGAAAAAGGGAAATATACAATTAGGTATTTAAATTTTAATTTATATGGTGGAAGATATATCATTGATTATAAAAAAATCGGACAATTAAAAAAACAGAATTACTTCACAGAAACAGAGATAGCAGAACTTAGTAAATTACTCCAAAATTTAGAATTGATTAACAACCGTAAACAAGTAATTCATTCCATATTAGAAGGTATTATAGAATATCAAAACAGTTATTTAGACTCTGGAGACCCTTTGGATTTGAAACCTCTCTCTCAACGGGAGTTAGGGCGAAAAACAGGTATATCTCCCAGTCACATCTGCCGGGTAATCAGATATAAGACCATGGAAATGCCCTGGGAAGAAGAGCGAAAAATCAGCTTTTTCTT
>SDBT01002831.1_pt1 | contig 30318 bp, 28 predicted proteins | sample 2277101 | NCBI WGS metagenome assembly SDBT01 (sample SAMN10404973, study PRJNA504765) | marine sediment metagenome | isolation source: marine sediment core GS10_PC15, 103 cmbsf | place: Arctic Ocean: Southern Knipovich Ridge | collected 2010
GGCTTGCGGTCCTGGTTCCGGATAAGCTGCGGGATGGCCCGGTTGACGGGTCCGGTCCGGCGCCCCATAGTGGGCCCCCAACCCTATCCCATCGAGGCGCCCCGCAGGCGGGGGACCGGGCAGGTTCCGCATAAGCTGCGGGGGATGGTCGGCCGGTTCCCGTGGTGCCATGTGAGGCGGGGCCGGTCGGCCGGCTGGTGTCAGTGGCCCGGTCCCGATGTGTCGGGTATGCTCTTTCGCGCCGCCCGTATGGGTTCACGCGGGGCCGGGCCCCTCGATGCCAACGTGATACCACGTGGTACCGGGTTCTAGTGGGGCGCCACTCCATCCCATGGCGTACCCTGTGGCCCCACTGAGACCCACCACATGCGCGGGCACCGGCCACGAAGTGGGCCCTGGAGCTTCCGAAGGGGGCTCAGAAGCGTTGGGGTTGCTGGCTTCTGTCGTCGCAACGGGTGCGAGCAGCTGGCGCGCTCGCTCGCTACGCTCGCTCGGAGGAAGGGGCTCGCTACGCTCGCACTCACGGCGTGCTCCTCGAGGAGTCGCTACGCATGGGGCGGGCCCCACCTTCGATGGAACGATCCATACCGGGGTGTAGCAAGAGGGGTGGAGACGTCGATGAGTGGCCAGGAGATGAAGCTCCCGGCTTCAAGCTTCGGGCTTCCTTTCCGCGTCTCGGAATCTCAGCGGATTATTTTGGCCTGGGGTATTTCCGGACGGGCTTCTGTGGCGTAGTTTCGGGGTTCCGTGGAGCTGAACCGATCCAACAGGAGTGTGTGAGATGAGTACTGCGACGAAGCGTGCTGAGTCTGAGTCCACCGTGGAAGAGGCTGCCGTCGAGCCTGGCGAGGCCGAGGCTGAGTCTTACCCGATCGAGAAGGACGTTCCGATCCCACTGACTCGAGGCCCCTACGATTGGGAGTCGATGGTCCATGGCGACTCGAAGGTGGTGCCGACGTCGGCGTCGTCCTCGGCGCGGTCGTTCGTGGCGAAGAACCGGCCCGGGTGGTCCGTGGTGGAACGCCGCGAGAAGGGGGATGACACGAAGTGCCGGGTGTGGTTCAAGGATGGGTCCGTGAAGGATGATAGCGAGGGTGAGGACGCGGAGTCCGGGGCTGAAGGATGACGCCCGGGGAGGGCGGGGTCGACGAGGAGGCGGGTCCGCTCGTGCAGCTGCTGGGCCACCTCCAGTCGGCCGAGAGGATCGCGCGTGACGGTCTGATCCGTGGCCACCTGGGCACGTCGCTGCATGGCGAGGAGGGTACGACGCCGGGCGCGATCGAGGTGGACCGGCCGCATGGGCCGCCCGACGATACGGAGCCGGCCGACGGAAGGGTGCAGGAGAAACCGCCTGAAGTGGCCAGGCGCGCAAGGGATCCACGTCGAGGTGGACGGGACAGGCGTGTGAGCGTTAGGGTTGCAAGCGTGGGCCGGCTCTAGTCTGAGGGGGCCGATCGGTTCCGGCTGGGCGGGGGCCGGTCCCGCGTGATCGATGGTGAGGGGGTGTGGAGAGCGCTACGGGTTAGCCGAGAGGCGCCCGAGCCCGAGACACTCTCGCGGGCGGCAGATGCCTTTCCCGCCCCCTCGTCTTCATAGAGAGCAGCCATGCCGCAAGCGCCAGTCGAGGTCATCCGGCTCCCGAAGGAGCTGACGTCCTACATCGAGTCCGGTGGGCTCGTGCGGACGTCCATGAGCGAACCGTTCGGCGGCTTGTGTGGCGCGATCGTGAAGAGGAACAACGGCTCTACCATCGATGGTGGGCCGTTCTGTCGTCGCGCAGCAGGGTGGAACACTCCGCACTCCGGGTACGGGCGCTGTTCGCATCATGCGGACAACCCGATGGACGAGGGGCTGGCGCCGTGGACTGGCCCGATCTCCGACGAAGAGTGGGAGGTCATGACGGGTCGTCCGGGCATGATGACGAGGACCCACCAAGCGACTCACATCCTCAACATCAAGAGGTCGTGGGACGAATGGCTCGAGGAGTCGATCCCTCCGGAGGAGTTGAGCGCCTACATGTCGATGCCGACCGATCCGGTGGCGCTGCTCGATCAGGAGATCAAGCTGAACCGCCTGATGGCGGCTAGGATCCACCGCTGGATCCGGACCGAGCGGATGGCGATGGACATGCAGCCGACGCACGTCGGTGGGACCTCGCGCGACCTGAAGATCACGCAGGCCGAGATCCAGCTGCTGAAGATCAGCACGACGTTCGCGCGACTGATGGAGGTGAGGGCACGGCTGAGTGAGGTGGCCTCGGCCGAGGACAAGCAGACATGGCTCGACGACGCGCTCAAGGGCCTGCCTGACGAGGAGTTCGCTACACTGAGCTCGAACCCAGAGCGCATGTTACGCTTCTTGAACCAGGGGCCAGGCTGAGGATGAATGATGAAACGGTGGTAGAGCAGGAGCAGGCCGAGAGCGTGCCGTGGGAGGGCCAGGAGGCCATGGGGGACCGTCTCGTCGCCCAGGCGCTCGGCAACTCCGGTGTGATCTTCCTGCCGTCCGACGACCGGCTGATGGTCTTCCCGGTGCTGGCGGATGAGACGCGGCCCGTCGACCTGACGGTGATCCAGATGGGCGGCCAGGACCTTCCCGAGATCGGCGTCGTCGTCGAGGTCGGGTGGCTGGTCAACGAGGCTGCCGTGAAGGAGATGGCCTCGCTCCAGGCGAAGGCTGCCGGGAAGCGGTCGGCCGACACGCAGCTCGCTCTCGCGCGTATCAACGCGATCCAGCGCTACCAGTTCTACGGCGCCGGGGACATCGTCGCGATCAACAAGTTCAGCGGCATGGACGTGCCGGGCACGAACTTCCTGCTCTGCTCGCGGCGTGACGTGCTGGGTAAGCTGCTCAACTTCCCGGTCGTGCTCCGCACCGATCAGCAGCGGTGGGACGAGGTGGAGAGAGCCCGCGCTGCCGACGACGCCGATCAAGCGCTGGACACGAAGAAAATCGTCGTAGCCCGGTGAACGAGCGGGCCCGCGCGGCTCGCATGGCGGTCCTCTTCGAGATGGAGAGGATCCGCAGGAGCCCGGTCTACTGGCTGGAGCACTACGCCTGGACGATCGACGAGCACGTCCGTGGGGGCGACAACGAGCGGAAGCTCTACCACGGTGCGCCGTTCATCGATCCGGGCACGCTCCAGCCGATGCGTGAGCTCGACGGCGGCATCGACGACTACATCATGCTGATCGCGGCGCAGTGGTGGAACAGCGAGCTGCTGGCCGTTCCGAAGTCCCGGCAGCTCCGGCTGACGCACATCATGGTCAACCTGCATGGCTGGCTCGCGATGATGCACCCGGGTCAACGCATCTGCGTGCAGTCGAAGAAGGAGGAGGACGCCGACGCGACTCTCCAGCGGTTGCGTGAATCGCTCCGGATCTCACAGGAACGGAACCCCGCGCTGCCCTTCCCGCAGATGCGCTACAAGTACGCCCGTGGGCTGTTCGCGAACGGCTCGATCATCATGGCCGTCGCGCAGGGAGCTCAGACCGTCCGGCAGTACACCTTCAGCGCGATCTTCTCCGACGAGATGGCCTTCCAGATGGACGCCGAGGACGCGTTCACGGCCGCAATCCCGACTATCGAGGGCGGCGGGAAGTACTGCGCGGTGTCCTCAGCACACCCCAGCTTCTTCGAGCAGCTGGTCTTCGACCGCACCGATGCAACCTGAAGAGGCAGCAGCGAGGAACGTCCTACGGCTCCTCGAGCGCCGCTGGAGGCACCGGCTCCCGAACCGGAAGCTGCCTCGCGCGCTCCAGAAGATCCTCGTGAAGCTGCCCCACTTCCTTGCGTGGCGCGACCACTACCAGCAACACGGCGCCCTTCCCTTCACCAGCCTGGACCACCACCCTGAGATCACCTGGCGCCCTGACGGCGAGGCCGTCGACCTGCTACTGGACGAGCTCGGGTCGGACCCCGCTGACTTCTTCTGCGTCGATTGCGGCGACGAGGTCACGAAAGGCGCCGGTCGCTGTGAGCTGTGCAAGCGCTGGAGGGAGACCGTAGCAGTGCCCTGATGAAGAAGATCGTTGTGCCGACACCACGCAGTGGCGAGATGATCCGGCCGTTCGAGGGCGTCCGCAGCTGGAAGAATGCGGGGAACCAGTTCCTCGTCATCGAGGTCCACTACACGGCGGATCCTGACCGCCGAGGCGACTGGAAGCACCTGGCTGCTCCGAAGTACGGCGGGCTCAGATCGTGGCGCTGGCGGAAGGAGCAGGAGATCGATTGGACCGCCAAGAGCGGCCGGCTGATCTTCATCAACTGGCATGATGACGCGCACGTCCCACATGTCGCGTTCGACCCTCCGGAGCACTGGCCGCGGTGGATCATGCTGGACCCCGGCTGGACGAATCCGACGTCGATGCTCTGGATCGCGGTCGACGTCGACACGGAGCCGAACGAGTGGGGCTACCGGCCGATCCACATCTACCGCGAGTTCTACGAGCGGAGGCGCGCCGCGTCCGACGTCGCGTTCTTCGCTCACGAGATGTCGAGCCCGACCTCGCGGACCGGCGAGAGGGGACTCGAGTCGATCGAGCAGATCATCGTCGACCCGGGCGCGAAGCAGGAGCACCAGTCCGCTGCCAGCCCGGAGAAGGTCGACTCGTCGGCCGAGACGGTCTTCGGACAGTTCGATGAAGCGGTCCTCGATCTCGGCTGGGACGTCCCCGTCGACACCGGCTCGAACCACAAGAACGAGGCCATCGTCGAGCTCGTCGCCCGCCTGGCCAACTACTGGGTGAGCTTCGAAGGGATCCCACTCTACGACGAGGATGACCAGTACCGGCCGGCGACCGAGTCCGAGATCCTGGAGGGCGCGTACCTGGCCGCGCCGACGCTGTTCGTCCACCCGACGTGCGTGAACACGATCCGTGAGATGCGGAAGTACGTGTGGGCCGAGTGGGCCTCTGCCGACGTCCAGAGCCGCCGCAACGAGCAGGAGAAGCCGATCGACAAGGACGACCATTCCGTCACGAACCTGATCCGCTTCATCAACGAGATGAGGCGGCTGAGGGGCGACACGGGAGACGCGATTGTTGAGGGGCTGATCGACATGGACGCGTTTACGAGTAGGTTCGTGCGGGCCCGGGTGGAGAACGCGGACGATGTGGAGCAGCGGTTGCACGCGGGTCGCGCGAGCCGTTACCGGAAGAAGGTGACCAGATGAGCCCCATGACGCAGATAGAGCTGATGCAGGCTGCCACGATGATCCAGAACCCACGCATCATGCCGCGGCATATCACAGCGGAGGAGGTTGTGAATCGGGGCCCGAAGCTCGATTCTCCGATCACCGGGGCGAAGGTGCCCACTAGCGCGCGTGAGGTGGCGGGCATGAGCGATGGCGTGATGAAGGCTGAGCGGACGGCTGGCGAGATATGATGCTCGAAGTCCTCATGGGGGCGGGGTCAGTAACGCTCGCCGCTATCGCCTACTACTTCGTCGAGCTCGGCCGAGAGCGTCGACTCGAGTCGCGAACCCACTACCGTCAGGCCCCCAGTTCGGCGCTGGACGATGGCTCGGACGACTCGAAGGCGACCAGGGTCCGAGAGGCGATCGACTCCGCGAAGGGCTCCAACGCGGCAGCCACGGCCGAGTGGGTCGACGAGAAGTTGGAGGAAGGATGGTCCCAGGAAGACATCCGGAAGTCTCTGTCTGAGCGACCTCTAGTGGACCTCAACTGATGGCCACACGCGATCCGCTCGTCGACGGCAGCCTCATGGCGTTCGATCAGGTCCAGGCGGCAGTGGAGGGCGGCACCGATCCCGCTGCCGCTATGGAGCTGCTGGCTGGCAACGACATGGAGCCGGTCGATCAGTTCCTGGCTGAAGCCGGGGAGTTCGATGACGTCCAGGCGGACGTCAGCAGTGCGGCGCTGGCCGGCATGTCCGTCGTCTCGCTCGGTGATCTGCTCTCGGAGATGCGGCGTGACGCGATGGACGAGCGGTGGGCGCTCGACGAGAACACGCTCCTCAACTTCGCGTTCAAGAACGGCCACCACTACGTGGAGGTCGATCGCGCGCGCAGGGGCGTGGTCCAGCTGCCGGCGCCGCGGAATCACGTCCGCAGGAAGATCCACAAGTTCGGACCGTGGTACCGTGCCCAGCACGGGCAGCTGTCGTCCAACACGCCGTCAGCGTCGATCCACCCGACGTCGCGGAATCAGGACGACCGTGACGCGGCCTCGTTCGCGGACGAGCTGCGGGAGTGGGTGCTGCCGCAGGCGTACTCCTTCCAGCAGCGGTCCCAGAACGCCATGTGGATGCTCCTCGGTGGCGTCTGCACGGCCTACGTCGGGGTCGAGTGGTCACCCGATCCGGAGTACGAGCAGGCGACGGGATTCAGCCACAAGCCCGACCTCGACATCGCCTACCTCAGCCCGATGGAGGTGTGGACCGACAACCGCCACAGCACCATCGATCAGATGCGGTGGTTCGGGCGGGACGTCTACCTCCCGGAGCCCGAGGCACGGGCGCTGTACATCGCTGAGGATCAGCAGAACCGCCTCATCGTCGAGAGCGAGCTCTCTGACCCCCATGAGCACGGCTACTGGACGCTGCGTCAGCTGCAGCGGTTCCTCGGCCGAGAGGACCCGTGGGGTCGCTTCGCCTCCGGACGCGCGGTTGACCGCTACGTCGAGGAGCAGGAGGTCATTACGTGCGAGTACTGGGGTCGAAAGGGCATCGTGCTCCAAGGTGCATTCCTGCACGGGCTCCAGCATCTGAACGAGGAGAGCCTGACGGTCGAGGTGCTTCAGGACGATCGCGAGGGCCGCTCCCCGCTCGTCCGGTTCCCGAACGGTCTCCGGGTCGTCATGACACCGGAGGGTCACATCCTCGAGATCGCGGACAACCACACGCCGGGCGGCGCACTGCCGTTCCGCGAGTTCAAACTCGCCCAGAGCGCAGGCTACTGGACGATCGCGTGGGCGACTCCGCTGCGCGAGATCAACATGGCCTTCGACTGGGTCTTCTCGCTGCGTGAGGAGCATTTGGTCCGGACCGCGAACCCCGTGTTCTTGGAGCCGAAAGAGGCGCGGATCTCGCGACGCGGGTCCGCATCAGGCACGTCGATGAGGGTGAAGTACCGGGCCAACCGTTTCAACGTGAAACCCGAGTGGGCCAACCCCCCGGCGATGCCATCCGACATCATCGAGTTCATCCGCGAGCTGCAAGAGTTGTGGATGGAGATCGGGGGCCGTCGTGAGGTCTCACAGGGCACGTTGCCGGCGCGACTCTCTGGGATCGCGGTATCGCTGCTTCAAGAAGCCGACGCAGCCCAGCTAGGCTACGCCGGCAACGAACTCGAAGACGGTCATGCGGATGTGTTGCGCATGGCGCTGCTGAACATCCAGGCGTTCTTCCCGGAGAACGATCCCCGCCTGCTGAAGCTGGCCGGGGATACGCCCTTCAAGCTCCAGGCGTTCATGCAAGCGGACCTCATGGACGATCTCGACATCCAGGTCCAGAAGGGCTCCGCGGTGCCACGCTCCGCGTCGGCCATCAAGCAGACCTCACTGGAGCTGTTCCAGGCCGGCGCGCTCATCGATCCGAACACCGGGCTGCCCGATTGGAAGCGCGTCATGAAGGTCTTCGAGTTCGGTACGGACGACGAGCTCTACGCAGAAGACGAGATGGACCGGCAGAACGCACGGGACGAGGAGGAAGCGATCCTCGGCATGCACCCGCTGCTAGCCGCACAGGTCGTTCTTCTCGCGCTGGAGGATGGGGTACTGCCGGAGCCGTTCGCGCTCAGCGCCTACGACAACCACGTCGTTCACGAGAAGTCGCATAGGATGCGCCTCAAGAGAATCGAGGGCGACGAGCGGATCCCGATCGAGAACAAGAAGCTGCTGGAGCTTCACTGGACGCTGACGGTGCAAGGCGCTCTCCCGGTACTGATCCAGTCCGACCCCGTGGTAGCCGCTGCATTCCTCTCGCCTCCGGAGGGGCAGGGGGGGGGCGAAGAAGCGGCGGTGGCTTCATGAACGTGCCAACTTAGGAGACGACGATGTCAGGAGTTGCAGACGCCAAAGCGCTCGCCCTGCGGGCCCACGCTCCCCAGGAGTTCAGCGCGACGGGCTTCATCTTCCCGCAGTTAGAGCGGGGTCTCGTCACGATGCTCAGCCTCAACGCAGCGGCAGCAATCGCTACCGCGGTCTTCCGCGACGGCGGCGCCGGGGGCACGGTCATATGGTCGATCTCAGCCGCAATCGCCACCAGCGTCCCCGTGCCGTTTCCGTCCGGCATGTCGTTCCAAGACGGCCTGCACCTCACGCTGGTTGGTGCCGGCGCCACGGTCAACGTGGCCGCCACCAGCGAAGTAGCACCCACCTAGAATGAACCGCTAGGAGCGATCTCATGGCAGACGAAGAGCAGGTCCCCGACAAGGTCTCCGTTCAGGAGCTGGAGAAGGAGTTCGGTCTCGAAGGCAACACCGACGCGGCCGAGTCCGACGAAGCGAACACGGATCCAGGCAACCTCGATAGCATCGAGAAAGAGACCACTGAGGCGGAAGGCGTCGACACCACGGCGATCGAGAGGCACATCTCGGACGACGAAGCACTCCGCGGCATAGACGACAACGTCGAGCTCGCGAAGGCCCAGGCCAAACTGGATCAGGAGGCCGCGGACGCTGCGGCGCTCGACGAGAAGGTTGTGGACGACGCCGTCACGGGCGACATCGAGGCCGAGACCGGAGATCCGGAGGCTGAAGGTGAGAAAGCTGCCAAGGACGCGGCAGTAGCTGATGAAAAGAAGGCGGACGCTGAGAAGGCGGGAGCGGAGAAAGAAGAGGGCGATGCGGGTAAGGATGGAGATGTCGAGGGAGGCAAGAAGTCTGGAGACGCAGCTGCGGAGGGAGACAAGAAGGCTGCTGCTGATGCAGGGGAGGGGGACGAGCACGAGCAGGATCTGAACAAGTGGCTCGAGGACAACCTCGACGACGAGGGCGCCGACGACATGGCCGCGGCGCTGGTCAGGAAGAACGCCAAGGTCACCTTCAAGTCGGATGGCCAGATGGTCACCATCCCGCTTCAGCAGGCCCTTGAGCGCGCCGCTGGCTACGCAGGCCAGGAGACCGTCGACGCACGCAGCCAGAAGGCCGGCGTGGACCTCAAGGCCGCTGAGCAGATCAAGACTGCGGCCGAGGCGACCGTGCAGCGCGCCGAGGACACCGTGAAGACCGTCACGGCGCAGATCGACGACCCGGAGAAGTTTGGCGCGTTCCTCACGAACCGTGCCGATCTCCCGTACTTGAAGACGCTGCATGCGCAGCTTGGAGCGACTATTGAAGGTGCGGAGGAGAACCCGCAGGGCTTCGCCATGAGTCGGCGCCTGACGGGGATCGAGACCGCGCTTGGACAGCTTTTGAACGGCGGCGCCGAAACTGCTGGAGGGGACACCGGAGACGGTGCAGGCCCCGACACACAGGCGAAACCAACAGGGGACCCTGCCAGCATTCCCGACGATCTGGGCTTCATTCGGGGGCAGGGATACCCACGCGAGTTCACCCAGCTCGCTAGGCGAGACACGGAGACTGCCCTGAAAGCCGCGAGAGCGGTGGGCGGGCCTGACGTGGCCTACGATGCGGTGGTTGACGTCTGGGTGAAGGAGGGTAGAACTCGTCCGATCACAGAGGTGGCACAGGGACTCCTCGAGAGCGGTGTCCGCGACTCTTCCAAGAAGAAGATCGCGGGGAAGCCGCCCACGAGGAGTAAGACCCCGAGCCGTGTGACGACGCAGAAGGCGAAGCCCACTACCGATGCTCCGGTGGGAGAGAGCGACTGGGACGAAATACCGGCCCAGATCGAGAGGGCTCTCAAAGCGGAGCTACAGAGTTGATCTAACGACGTAGGAGGCGGACACCATGGCAGGTGCCACCACTACCAGCGTCATCAACCTCCTTCAGAAGAACTATCTGCCTGGGATCACCCGTCAGTTCAACGACGACTTCCCGAACCTCCGGTTCATCCGGCAGAACAGCTCCTCGATCAGCGCGGAAGGCGACGAAGCGATCATCGCCATCCAGACCGGGCTGAACGAGGGCGGGTCCTTCCACGGTGAGAACGCGGACGTCGCAACGTCCGGATTCTCGCGGCTAGAGGTTGTATCGCTGCGCCTGAAGCAGATGACATTCAGGCTGCGGATCTCACTGAAGCTGATGCGCAAGGCGCGGACCAACGCCGCCGCCTTCGCGCGCGCGCTTCAGCACCACATGACGGCAACACGCGACGCCGTCACGCTCACCGCGAACCAGTACCTCTGGGGCGACGGCACCGGAGTGCAGGCTCGGGTGGTGAGCGAGACCGTGGATGCGGACGACAAGATGGTCCTCGACCGCGCCTATGGCGTGGCCAACGGGGGCTCTCCCGAGTCCATCATCCGCGAGGGCCAGACCCTACACATTCTGGATACCGCCACGCAGACGGGTCCGACGAACGACCGGGGCACCGGCATCGTGAAGAATGTGGACTGGGACACTGGCACGGATGGACAGGTCGAAGTCGAGCTCGAGACCGGGCACACCTTCGTGAGCGCGACGCTCGCGGCGGACGACTACGTCTTCCTCCAGAACACCATCCAAGGCTTCTTGGACGCGGGCGAGACCGAGGACAACCGTCCCGCGATGGGCATGCTGGGCTTCTACAACTCGACGCTGGTGCCGACCCTTCAGGGTCTCGACGCTGCGACGGTTTCAAAGTGGAAGCCGGAAGAGATCCCAGTGACCCAGACGTCGGTCATCGCGGACCTACGCAGGGCCCGAAACCGGGTCGCGAAGCGTGTCCGCAGGGGCAGGGTCGCATACGCGATCTCGTCCTACGAGACGCACGAGCGGTACGCGGATGCGCTCGACAGCAAGGTGGAGTTCCGGAACGTGAATCGGTTCGATTCGGGTTGGGACTTCACCAACTTCTTCGGGCGCCCGTGGTTCATGGACCACACGGCACCCGACTCCTTCCTGTTCATGGTCCCGAGTGGTGGGATCATCCAGCGGTACGCTGTGACGCGGTTCGTCGAGTTCGTGGAAGAGGGCGGCACCAGCCTCAACCTCGTTCCGAACAAGACCGTGTTCGACGTGCTGTTGACCGCGATCTACGAGTACGGCATCAGTCGCCGGAACGCGCTGATCTCGGCGAGCGGGTTGGACTGGAACATCTACCAGCTGTAGGTGCTCCAGGCTCGAATCTGGACACTCCGGGGTGTCGAGAGGCGCCCCGGAGGAGGGGAAAGAACCGGATAAGAACCCCATAAGAATGGACATAATAATGGACGATGCCATCACGGCCGAAGAGATCATGGGGGCCGCTCTCGAGGGCGGTCTACACGGCGATCTCTTGGAGATGTTCCTGGGCGAGTTCGAGGCCACGGAGTGGATGCGCCACGAGGACAAAGCGTATCCGCCCTGCTACGCGTACGGGCGCGGGAAGTACCGTGCGCACCCCGAAGCCGTCGCACGTCTGCGGGAGGAGATCGCCTCCATCCCACGGGTCGACGTCGAGCTCTACGACATCCTGCTGAACATCGAGGGGACCGATCCGATGTTTCCCGGCCCCACCTGGGACGTCGTGAAGTGGATGCGGATGCCGGAGTTCCAAGGCTTCATGCCTGGCCACGGCTTCGTGGCGGTCGTCTTGCTCGAACCGTTCCCCGTGTACACGATCCCTGGATGGCGCGACCCGCTCTCTCTGAGCGACTACGACTTCAACCAGATGCGGGAGAACGCCGTCACGCTTCGTGACGGTGGGAGGGGCATCAGCCGGGAGTTGCTGAAGAACAACCTCCGGAGGCAGGCCGAAAACCACCAACGGCGGATTGAGGAAGACCTCGACTTCGCAGAGTACCACCGAACCGCCTTCAGGCGCATGAGCGAGGAGCTCGGGATATGACTGACGAACCGACGACCACCGATGAGCTGCAAACCCCCATTGTCGAGCAGTACTACGCGAAGCACGCGGGAGACCTCCGACAGTTGAAGATCAAGCGCTTCGGGGACGCCAGCGCGAAGCAGCAGCTGATAATCCTGCTCGGGGAAGGATTCGTGACAAAGCTCCAGGCGGTAGCCTGCGGTCGACGGATGAACGAGCTCCAGGCTGAAGATTCAGAGGACCCCCTCGGCGAGGTTCTACTCGAGTTGACCTCGGGCACGATCAAGGTGGCCGTCCACGACAAGGACGCGAAGTCGGGCAACCTGAAGCTCTCGGAGCTGCGGGCGAAGAAGCCGGGGGGGAGCAAGAAGCAGGAGCTGCTAGATCTCCGCGAGGCCGGCAGCGTCACGCCGGGCCAGACCCGTGAGGGCGCGAAGCTGATGATGACGAACAGGTCTCTTTCGCTCGAACAGATCCTAGTCGCCATCGGGGCCGAGCACCTACTCGACGAACTGCCGGAGGCTCCAGATGCTGGAGGCACTGAAGAGGATGAGGGCGAAGGAACGGACGATCAGGGTGGCGATGCTGGAGAGGCCGTGGGAGAGGACCCCGCAAAAGGACCTGGAGACCCTGAAGAGAGTGCAGGAAGTGCTGAGGCCGCGCCGTCGACCTCGACGGACGCATCGACGGGCAGCGGTCCCCCCCTGACGCTCGCCACGTTCCTCGACAAGAGCGTGGACGACATCAAGGCGGGCCTGCCGAAGATCAAATCCAAGGCTGCGGCCATCCAGCTCGTTGTGCTCGAGGACGGCGGGAAGGCCCGCACGTCGCTGATCCCCGCGTTGAGGGAGCGTGCGAAGGCTCTGGACGCCACGGACGACGAGATCGCGACCGCTATCGAGATCGCTGGCCAGGAAGGGTCCGTCGAGAAAGCCTACGACCCCGACTCCGACGACGGTGCCGGCACCGAAGAGGGCGAAGGAGAAGGGGACGCCGAAGAGGAGTAACCGATGCTGTTCACGCCAGACGATGTGGTGACCTCCGCGCGCGACAAGGCCCGGCGCGCGAGGAACGTGCAACTCGACGTGCACATGATCGCAAGGACGATCACTAGCCGGCTGCGCGCGCTCATCCAGAAGTACAGCCAGAACGATCCGGAGCGGCTGGCCGAGGAGGTCATCGTCTCGAATGCGGACGTCATCGCGGATCCAGACAACATCGATCTGACGGCGAGCAGCCTGCGGGAGTGGATGAGCATCATCTCGATGGACTGGCGCTCCAGCGTCACGGCCGTCTACGGGAACGAAGTGGTGGTCGGCACCATCGAGGCCCGGCACCGGCTTGAGTTCGACTACGAACACCTCAGCCTCCCGGTCGCCTACTTCTTCGACCGCATGCGACAGCTGAAGAAGGTGGCCGGGTGGGACGGCGTCTTTGACCTCCGGATCTACGGTGTCCTCGTCCCGCCCACGCTGGATCCGCAGGACCCAGTCGACAACCTCCAGGTGCTACTGGACTATCCGGAGCCGGTGTTCCGGGCGCTTCAGACCGGGTTCCTGCTATCGATCGCCACGCACCTCAAGCCGTCAGAGTTGGAGCTGTCGATCTGGGCGGAGGAGCACAAAGAGGCAATGGTGGACGTGTCGGAGGACGCCGAGGAGTTCGTAGGCCAAGGCCTGCGCATCGAAGACGTACCACACAAGGAGTTCTACGATGGCAACTGAAGCCGTTGAGGTCATTCAACTGGCGCGAGACACGATGCTGGGCTTCGACCCGGCATTCCTCCCCACCGAGACCGAGCTCCTGAGAAAGCTGCTGCGGGAGGAGCGCAGTGTCCTCGAGGAGTTGGTGCTGATCGACAACATGGCGTTCGAGCTGCCGACCGACACACAGACCACGGTCGGCGTCTCGACGTTCGCGGTCAGCTACGCGAAGCCGGCCACGCTCTGGCGTCTGCGGCAGGCGACCTTGGTCTACTCGGCCGGGAGGAGCCGGACCATCCGAACGGTGCCAGCCAACTGGCGGCACTCGACGCCTCAGCAGTTCCCCTCGATGTACTTCCAGGGCGTCAACTTCTTCCCGCTCGACTTCGGCGCGGCGCGTCGCTACGGCTGGGCGCTCGCCCAGGACGTGATCCTCGACTACATCACCGAGCCCATCGTGTTCGCCACGGAGGATCAGAACATCACCGCTCCGGACGAGGCGGCGACCTACCTTGGTTTCGTGCTCGCGCACTACATGGCAGTTCGCGCGAAGGTCGCGTCGCAGAGCTTGGGCGAGATCAAGGAGATGAAGGACACGGAGCACCAGCGGTTGCTGCTCCTCGCGGGCGCGCAGCCGGGTGCGGAGTCCTACCCGTCGTCCGCTGAAGTAGCGTAGCGATGACTCAAGAGTCGGGACGACTCTCATCTGACGTAGGTCCGTTCACTGCCATAGCAGGCATGAACGCACGCGAGCCCGAAGCTGAGCTCGCACCGAATCAGCCAGAGTACCTAATCAACATCGACGTCGATCGGAACGGCCGGGCCCTGGCTCGTCCCGGGTCGATCTTCTTCGCGCGTCTGGGTGAGGGCACGGTCCTGGGTCTGGCCGAGCACATCTTCGAGAGCACAGCTCTCGATCGGAAGCTCGTGGCCGTGGTCTTCGACGCGTACCCGGTCGTGAACAACCTCGGGCCCGCATCCGATGGCGTGGCGACCGGGAGGGCTGGGTTCTGCCCCGACGTCAGCACGAATGGCGAGCCCATCATCGGGATCCTGGCGGCGGACCGGGACAAGTTCCACTTCACGAGCTTCCTGAACCGCCTCTACTATGCGGGATCGTCGATCGACTACAAGATCCATGAGTACGACTACACGACCGGCGCCCACCGCACGCTCTCTGGCGTGGCGGGGCTTTCGATCGCGGCGGTCGGGAACCGGCTGTACGTGGCCGGCTCGCCCCGCGATCCGAACCTCATCTTCCCGAGTGATCCGGACGACCCGGAGGTCTTCAATCCGAACATCGCGATCCAGATAGGCACGCGCACTGACGGCATCGTGAAGCTGATCGAGCACCAGGGCCTGCTTCTCGTGCTGGGAGAGCGGTCCACGAACTGGGTCCTACCGGGCGCCATCGAACTGGGCGACGTCCAGATCGACCCCGTCAGCGTGAACCACGGGATCGTAGGCGCGCTCGCGGCGGACGAGGCCGGCGACGGCTACGTGTACTGGGTCTCGGAGTCCGATGGCCCTGTGCGCTGGAGGAGGGGTCTCGGATCGGTGGACCTCGAGTTCGCGAACGACATCGCGGAAATCTTCGAGACCATCATGGGGGGCAACACCGACCTCGACTCGACCGTGGTGAAGTGGGACCCGGTCTCGCAGGGCGTCCGGTTCGAGCTCCCCCAGGGGGGTTCGTCCATCCCGCTCTTCCTGGCGACCTACTTCCCTCGGAAGAACGCCTGGACGATCGGGGTAAACAACTTCGACCTCTGCAACGCGCTCATGCTGCGGGAGCTCGAGTACGACGATGCTCCGGTCGGGCTTCCGCGGTACTCCGCTCTCGCCGCTCGCCGCAATCCGCTGAACACGGCCGACACGCTCTACGGGGGAGACGACGACGGCTTCGTCTGGTGCTGGAGGCGGCAGTCCGTCGACAAGATCCGGCAAGTGGGCGCCAACGCGGGCACGGAGTTCCTGTCGCTCATCCGGTGGGGCAACACCGAGTTCGCCCCGGTCGGCTACCGGGCAGTGATCGAGACCATCCTCATCGACTTCGTCGGCGGCTACAACTTCGAGTTCGACGTGTTCGCGGAGCTGGACTACGGCGCCTTCAACCACGTCGAGACCACCCGCTTCGTCTCGGACGGGGGGAAGTTCGACCTCCTACTCCTCGAAGATAAAGAGGATCCGCGAAGCCGACTGCTGGCGCGTAGGTTGAGTCCCATGCACGTCAAGGTGCGGAGTTGGGCACGACTGTTGGGCAAGATCATCAGGCTCCAGATGACGTGGGAGGGCTCACTCTTCGGCGCGGCCTTCGTCGGCCTCGAGTTCGAGCGCAGCCTGGAGGCCGCCGCACAGGCCAGCATCCAGACGGGTCCCCAGCCGAAGGGCGAGAATCAGGTGCTGTTCGGAGCGTGCAGCGACGGAGACGGGATCGATCCGTTCGGAGATCCCGATAACCCGAAACCGCCCGACGATCCGTCAGGCCCGGACGACCCGGACCTCCCGCCCGAGCCCTCAGCCAAGTTCGTCACGGGATCGGGCTCCAATACGGAAGCCGCGTTCCTGGCCATCGACCTGCCGCCGAACTCGGGCGAGAACCTCCGGCTGACCAACGTCTTCACGAACCTCGAGAACCATCAGCTCGTCGTTCAGTCGAAGGACGGTAATGATGCGTGGTTTGTGTCGAAGAACCGTGACGAGCTTATCCACTACGACACGTCGCCTTTCCACCCGCTGCCGGCCATCGAGACCTACAGGTACTTGCATATCGACGATTGGGACGGTGACGTTCCGCTTCCGACCGTCCTGGCCCAGAGGGGGATCTTCTACTCCGACAAGAAGAACCGGCTGTACATCTGCGGGAACCCCTCGGGCCCCGGCTTCGGCACCACCACCGGCCTGCTGGTCTACGACTGCGGGGCGGATCTGGATGTGGCGCCTACGCTCATCAGCGCGTTCCGCCCATCGACCAGCTTCATCTTCTTCCACGGGTTCGAGTTCAGCGACGACGAGCTGTTCGTGTACTGCATAGACGTGAGGAGCATACGAGCATACGCGCTGAGCGCGGACGCGCTGATCCTCACATCGATCAGCTCACTCGACCCGTGGAGTGTGGCCGGGGACGCGGCCTCTGAGTTCCGCATGCGGAAGGCGAGCGACAATATCATCTGGATCACCCGCAACAATTCCGGTCTCCTCCAGGAGCTCGTCTGCGTCGACGTGAGCAACCCGGCAGTCATGGTGACTCGCGGGAGCCTCACCTTCACCCTGCCGAACCAGAAGATCGGCGGTCTCGCGCTCAACATCGACAACACGAGGGCGTATCTAAAGCTGGCCTCGACGGGGGCGGCTCCCTTCGGGCAGGCGTTCGCGATCGTCAACATCGAGGACATCGACAATCCGATTCTGGTGCACGTCGAGCAGATCCCCGGCACCGTCGATAACTTTGACGGACTCCAGCTCGTGGACTTCATCCAGGACGACCTTGTCGGCAACGGCTACCTCGTCGTGTCGTCGGATCGCGCGCTGGCCGCCTACGATGTGCAGACCGATGAGCTGGACCCGACCGTCATCTCGTCGAACACTGTCGGGGCCAACGACACCGGAGGGATCGGTAGCCCGCAGGGCCCGAACGCTTTCCGGGCGATCATCGGTGGCGGTGGCGGGATTCCGGGACCCCTCAGTGCGAATATCATCGCGATCACGACCAACATCTCGCTCCAGGGCGTTGTCATGCTCGTCGGCTTGGACGACCTGACCGCACCGACCTTCGACGCGTACATCCAGGCGAAGTTGCTGCGCGGCCAGGACGGGCCCTTCGTCGAGTTCTTCAGCTCCGGAGCTCGACTCGCCATTCTCGGTGAACCCAACGGCTCGTTGTTCATCTACGAGACGGGCAGCCAGTTCGTGAAGCAGGCCGAGCTCACCGACCCGGCCCTGAAGTGGTGCAAGGGCCTCGTGCGGTCGGCCGACTCCACGAAGTTGTTCACGCTGAACCAGTTCCAGGAGCTGGTAGAGATCGACGTGACCGACTCAGAGAACCCGGCCGTGACGTCGACCACATTCATCGGGCCTCCGCAGGTTATCGGCTCCGGGCGAGGGTCGGTGCAGGGCCGATTGGACGACGCTACGATCATCGCGGACGTCGACGGCTTCGCGCTGATCGACGAGGCAACCGCGGCGCGTCTCGGCAACACCCTGCCGATCGAGCTCTACGGTCCGAAGGCGCTGGTCATGGACGCGCAGTACGCCTACTGCTTCAACGAGGGCCGCTTCCAGGGGCTCACGATCGTCGACCACACGATCGCGAAGCTCCCGATCGTCGGGAAGGTTGAGGTCAGCTCCATCCCCGAGGGCTCGATCTTCTCGAACGCTATGGTGAAGTCCGGCGACTTCGTCTTCATGGCGGTGAACGGACGGTTCGCTGCGGACGTCGGCTTCGGGGCTGGCAACACCGTCAACGTCGTCGATGTCAGCGCCCCTGCGCTCCCGCTCCACGTAGCGGGCTTCCAGACGCAGGGCGTTCCGATCGGGATAGCGCTGAACGGCCCCACCGAGCTCGTCGTCGTCACGATCAAGGCGGGCAGTGGCCCGGTCGGCCGGATCGAGCGCTGGGACATTACGGCGCCGGCCGCTCCCGTCCTCACCTCGTCGCTCGTCCACGGCCGGTCTCCTCGAGGCTGTGGCGTCGTGAACGGGAAGCTCATCGTGGTCGACATCAACACCGACGACGTGGTTGGCTACTCGCTGGGATCGCCGCCAGTCGAGGAAAGCGTCGTGGCGGTTCCGGGCAACGCGCCGAGTTCCGCGGAGTGCCACGGCTTCGTATCCGGTGGCGACAAGATGGGCGTCCTCATCTCTCGCGTAGGACCGGGGTCGGGCCAGAACGGTGACATCCTCGTCATCGACGTGAGCAACATTGCCGCAATCGCCATCAGCGGTGGGCCCCTCGACGTCGCAGGAACCGACGCGTGGTCACTCGATCCCGCGACCCTGGAGGGGATCACTGCGGGTCGCAACAACTCCAACTCGTTCTTCGGGATCGACCTCACCGCTCCCGCCGCTCCCACGCGCGGGGACCTGTTCGGTCTCAAGGGCTACGGGACCGGGATCTTCGGAAGCACCGCGATCATCGGTCGGGACGTCTTCGAAGGGGGGCTCATCAAGCTGGACGTGTCCGACATCAGCGCGCCCGTGGTCAGTTCGGACATCCCGTTCCAGTACACCGGGAAGCGTGACGTCCGGAAGTACGGTCGGAACACGACCAACCTCAAGATCATGCCCATCATCGGCACCACCAACGTCATCGTCTGCCAGGACACCCCCACCTTCCGCATCATACTCGTAGACTGCTCCGACAAGGCGAACCCCCGGGCGGTCTCGTTCAGTGAGCCGGCAGGCGGGGGCCTCGACAACCAGGGCGCTGCCGCGATCAACTTCGCGGGTACGCGCCTCTACGTCGGCCGGAAGACCAGCTTCCAAGCAGCCAAGGACTGGCGGATCGAGGTCTACGACATCTCGGATGTGGCCAGCGTTCCTGCTGCGCTGGGCACCGTCGTGCTCGGTCGCGAGATCCGGGGCCTTCAGGTCCAGGGCGCCACTGAGAACATCTTCGTCTGCCACGGCGAGAAGACGGGCAGCCCCGGTCTCGTGTTCGGCTTTACCCACATCCCGAAGGTCTCGGTCTACAACTGGACGGATGCGGCCAACCCATCGCTTCTCGGAGAAGTAGAGCTCGGAGAGACGCCCTTCACCCCGCGCGACATGGAGCAGTTCTCATGAGCAACTACAACCGGATCACAGTTTGGGGTGACGGCCAGGGCCTGACGCCGACCGACCTCAACGCGGAGTTCGACGCGATCAGGGCGGTCCTCAACGGCGGCCTAGACGAAGCGAATTTCGAGTCGGGCGAGATCGAGCTACCGCACTTCGTGAATGCTGGCTCCGGGCGCTTCCAGACAGGTGGGCTGGACAACGCAGCCCTCGTCGCGGCGGCGATCGCTGAAGCCGTGATCGGCAACATCAAGATCGTATGGGTGCCCGCGACGATGTTTGGTTACGGAGAAGAGGTGAGCTACAGCTCTGGGCAGTTCGACGCTACGATCGGGATGGTGTTCGAGGGGCTTCCCTGGAACGGACACGACCCGGTCGCCTACGGCGCGAAGCCGGACGATCCGGCCGTCAACGACTCGACCGCCATCGACGCCGCGAAGGTCGGTGCGCTTGCCGCGGGTTCGACGCTCCCGCGTATGGTCCAGTTTGCGAGAGAAGGCGAGTACACGATCGACACGGCTCTCGCCGGCACGGACTTTCCGCCGTTCATCTTCATGGCGAACGCGCGTCAGCACGAGCTCGGGGGGGTCTCGGCCGTCAACAGCACGGTGGATCTGACGAACAACGTCGTCTCCTTCGCGGGTACCGAAGTCGACAGCCTGAAGCAGGGGCCGACTGGGGACATCGGATCCATCATCCTCTTCGGTAGCGTCGAGACTGAGGACCTGGCCGTCCCAAAAAACGGAGGCACGGCCCTCTCCCTCATCAACGCACCGCTCGTCGCGGTCGACTCCGACTTCATTCTGCGGTCGATCCACACGCAGGTAAGAAAGTCGGTGGATGCCTACGACAACTACTGGGCTCACGGTGTGGGTTCGAGGGTGGGCAACAACACCGAGAACGTGATCTCGGGCGGGCCAGATTGTCACGTTAAGGTTCAGAGCGTGATGAGCAGCCCGAACAGCGGCGACGCCACCAAGCGTGACTGGCACGCTGAACGGGAGGTCACGAACGAGATGGGAGCGGACTTGGACATTTCGGCGCGCTCGGTCTTCCTCATCGAGCGCGTACGACGCGCGTTCGCGGTCTGATGCCATGGCGCCCCAAGGCGATCCGACCCGGATTCCTGAGCATCCACTCTCCCGTGATGCGCAAAACGCGCGGAGGCGGAACCAGAGCTACGGGCGCGTCACGACCGATCCCGCGACTCCCATCGATGGCTGGACTTGGCTCCGTGCGGACCTCGTCCCGCCAGAGCTTCGTGTTACTATCGACGGTACGACGTTCCGGCTGCCGTTCGTGCCACTGTAGGAGCGACTGACATGCCCCACCAATTCCGAGAAGACAGCCGCCTCGAGCGCAGCGGCGGCACCGGCACCAGTCTCGTCCGCACCGCACAGCCTCGGCCCGCCTCACCTGAAGCAGCGGTCGGGGGGCTCCGGAGCGATCTCCTGCGGACCGGGGGCGCCCGCAGGACTGAAGGTCTCGACGCGATCAGGGCGTTCAACCCTGACCAGTTCCTCGGCGCCGACGCTCTGTCCGGCATCATCGATCAGGCGACCGTCACGAGCTTCCTCCCCCAGCTGAGGAAGCTCCAGGCCCGCAACTCCAGGCGGAATATCCGCGGACCCCTCGCTGGAGCCACTGAGGGCGATCTTGCGGGCGCGTTCCAGCGGAACATTACCGCCGAGGCCGGGCGACTCGGAGGCGAACGGGCCCGGCTCACCTTAGCGCGCGGTAGTGAGATTGCCGAGATCGGTGGCACCGACCGGGCGCAGGGCATCTCGCTGCTGGGCACGGAGCTGGAGATCGAGCTGGCTCGCGAGCAGGCAAAGCGCGAAGAGGACGCCCGGAAGCGGAGAGGAAAGGGCGCGATCATCGGCACCATCCTCGGAGGCGTTGGCGGCTCCTTCTTCGGCAACCCACTCCTCGGAGCGCAGATCGGAGCCTCGGTCGGGAGCACTTTCTAATGCCTCGCGTCGTCGACATCCGCCCCCGAATCCTGCCCCGCGACGTCGGCGGGCCCGGTCTCGCAGAGGGCGTCAACCGTGGACTCGAGTTGCTGGCCTCTGACCGGGACAGGAAGCAGGCGCTGGCTCTGCGCGAGCAGGAGCGTGAGGAGGACCGAGCTGCGGCCCTGGAGCTGATCGAAGCGCGTGGTGAGCAGGACATCGCTGGCGTGGGAGCGCGAGGAGCGGTGGAGTTGGAGGGCATCGAAGCGCGCGGCGTCGTCGGCAGCCGTCAGATCATCGAGCGTGGGGAGCAGACGAGAGAGACACAGGGGGCCGGCTTCGAGCTAGAGGCTCCGCAGCTGGAGCGGTCCAACATCTTTGAAGAAGCGCGGATAGGGATCGCGCAGGAAGGGCGGGATCTGCAAGGGAGGGGTCTCCAGGCTGACATAGAGCGTGGAGTACGCGAGGAAGAGGGCCGGAACGAACGCGCCCGACTGGCACGGGTGGCGGGTAGGGACTCCTTCCCGCTCAGGGGGCTCGCGGGTCAGCTGGCGCAGCAGGGCATGGTCACGACCACCGAGGAGGCGATCAGCGTCGCACGCGGCCGGGACCCGGGCGGGACCGTGCGGACCCCGGTGAATCTCAATCCCCCGGGCGGCGCCGACACCGTGCGTCAGTTCGAGCCCCGCGCCGGAGGACTCGTGCAAAGCGTCGAGGAGGCACGACTGCTCGCGTCGATGCCGGCTGAGGACCACGTCGAGATCGGGCTCGCGTTGCAGGCCAACCCCGCTGAGTTCGAGGAGTACTTGGAAATGCTGCCGCCCGAGCTCGCCAAGCGGGTGGAGAGCTTGGTGAAAGACGCCGCCCGGCAACGGAACAGGTGATATGGCCTCACGCGAAACCGACATCCTCGCACGGATCCAAGAAGCGGCCGGAGGCGACGAGCTGCTAGCCGGCGACCCCTCCCCGGGAGGACTCCACCCTCTTCAGGCCGAAGTCCTGAAGCGTTCGAGGGCCAGGGGCACTCGCTTCCAGCCCGGCCGCGAGCTGTCAGGTGTCGAGCGTGCTGTGGGCCGCTTCGCCTTCGGCGCCGGAGAGGAGCTGTTCCTCGGCCGCGGTGAGGGTCTGGGGACTGTTTCACGTGAAACCCGGGACCTACTGAACGTCGAAGGCTTCGATGTGGGCGACATCGCTGACGTCGCCGGCAGACTGATGGGCGCCCTGCCCGCTGCGATCGCCACAGGGGGAGCCGCCAGCATCGGGGCCCGTGCTCTAGCCAGGTCGATCGCGAAGCGTCTCCCTCGCGCTGCGCGGGCCATCGTGGCTCTCACCCAGCGTGCGCCGGCCGACGCGTCCCGCTTCAACCGGATCGCCTCGAGTGCTACCGCGAACATCTACGAGGGACTGGCCTTCACGGCGGTGACCGCTCCGGCCCGGAAGCTCGAAGAGGGCCAGACGCGGGCCCGCCAGATCGGCACCGAGTTCGGCATTGGCGTCGCGGCCGACTTCATGTTGGGTCTCGCCTTCGGCTCCGCTGGCGCCCGTCTCGGGAACGTCGCGGACGCGATGAAGGGCTCCGACAACGACATCGATCGGCAGATCGGACTGCTCATGGAGGGCAAGCTCGCGGACGCCGATGCGGCCAACGCTGCTGGGGAGCCGATCGTCCAAGCTCGCGCGACTCGAGTCGTGGACCCGGGCACGGAGCTGGTCTCCACCCAGCCCGCACGAGGGGCGCCGGACGACATCCCGGAGGCCGAGTTCAGCGTCGAGCGAGGGGGCGAGCTTGCGGCGCCGGAAGAGGCCGCGGTCCTACGTGGTCCCGTCGTCGACGACGAGCGCCTGCTCGCGGCCGAAGCGGGCGGTGCCCGGTTGACGGGCGGGGAGGCGCTGACACCGGAGCAGGCGCTGCTTCGTGAGGACGTGAACGTCCAGCGGAACCTCCCGTTCGCCAGTCGTGCCGCGGCGCCGGAGGACCTGGCTATTCAGGGCACCCGGCTGGACATCCAGGGCCAAATCTCTGAGGACATCCGCACTGCGTCCGCAGCGGCCGGAACGCGGGTCAGTCGACTCGAGGCTGCGGGCGAGTTCCGTGCAGCCCAGGAGGCGGCGTCTCAACGCGAGGTGGACGCTCGCGATCTCCGCGCGGCCCGAGAGCTGATGGCAGAGGACGAGGCCGCTGAGGAGCTGGCGCCTACGGAGGTCCGTCCCGCCGAGGAGCTGGAGGCCGTCGATGAGGCTTTGGCGGTCCCCGCCGTAAGCGCGCGGGCGACGCGCGACATCCTGGAGGAGATCCAGGCGGCGACTACTGAGGGCGAGGTCGCTACGGCAGCGTCGAATCTGGCAGCGGCCAGGCTCCGGCCGGGCGAGCGAGCGGAGGTCGAAGCGTTCGTGGCCGCGAAGCTGGAACAGGTTCGGGGCGCTGGGGGTGCCGCCGACGAAGTCCCTTTCTCCCGTGAGCCCGTCGAGGCGCCACCCGACATCCCAGCAGCAGCGGCCGAGGTACCCCCGGTCCTCCGCGATCTCGGGATCACCGAGAACCCGCAGCCCTCGCGATCGGCCGTCACGGAGGCGCCCGACGAGCTGACCCCGATCGGGGACCTCGTCGAAGACGTCCAGAAGGCGGGAACCGAGGATCCGGTCCGTGCCGAGGCTGCGTTCCGCGACATGGAGGATCAGTACGGAGGCGACGTGGCCGACGACATGCGCGCCCGCACCGGGACCGAGCCCCAGGACCTCGAGCCCACGCTGGCCGAGCAGGCGGGGGTCAGGAAGCGGGCCGACGCAGCCGCCAGACAGTTCGAGGTCGGAGAGCCGATCAAGGGCCAGGACGGAGCTGACACGCCCGTGAACACCGAGGCGGGCCCTCTCGCCGCGCGGTACCGGGTAGTGGAGCTGGACGACGTCCAGGCCAGCCACAACGTGGGTTCGTGGCAGGCCAACCCCGACTACTTCCCCGAGGGCGCTGTGCAGCAGCGGGACTACCTCCGGAACACCGCGAACCGGGACGCCGTCGTCGAGATCGCCACGAAGCCGGAGGTCCGCGCCTTCACCGATCGGAGCTCGTTCGCGCAGACGGGGCCACCCGTCCTCAGTCCGGACGGCCGTGCCATCGCCGGCAACGGCAGGGCCATGGCCCTGAAGCTCATGCAGCAGCAGAATCCGGAAGGCTTCACTGCCTACCGCGCCAACCTGCTCGAAGAGGCCGAGTCGTTCGGGCTGGACCGTGGTGCAGTCGACGGGATGACGGCCCCGGTCCTCGTCCGCGAGCTCACCGACTCCGGCATCGACTTCGCGAATGTCGACCAGATGCGGGAGATGAACATCGCGTTCGATCAGAGCGTGGGGAAAGCGAAGACGTCGATCGAGGATGCGGGCTCCAGGGCCGCGCGTCTGAGGGACCGGGGCGCTCCCGCCATCCAGCATCTCGAGGACACGCTTGGCAACGACGACACACTGCGCTCCTACCTCTGGACGAAGCCCGGTCGCGACTTCGTGAAGCTGCTCCGCGAGGGCGGGATTATCACGACGGAGGAGGCGGGCGCCTTCATCGACAAGACCGGGAATCTCACCGAGGCCGGTCGGGACATGGTCGAACAGACGCTGCTAGTGCGAGCGGTGGGAGATCCCGCGGTTGTCAGCGCAACACCGGCATCGATCAAGGCCCGGATCGAGCACGCCGTGCCCGGCATCATCCGCTCGCAGGACGCTGGCGACTGGGACGTCTCGGGCGTGGTCCGTGAAGCACTCGAGGTGCACGCCCAGATCGATGCTAACGACGCGTTCACCGGCCGCACCGGGAAAGTGGTAGCCTTGCGGGGCCAGGGGAGCTTGTTCGGTGAGGAGGCCAGCGCACGAGCCCTCGACGTCGCACAGTCGATTGAGGACGTCGCGAAGAAGGACGTGACCGAGATGTTCCGGAGCTACTTCAGGGAGATGGACATCGCCACTCGCCAGGGTGAGAGCGACGATCTGTTCGGGTTCGAGGCGCGCAAGCCGGAGGAGGTCTTCGACGACGTGTTCGGCGCCGAGCGCCGTGCTAACGGATCGGATGTGCCCCCATGCCGATAGCAGCGAAGTGCGTTGAGCTCGTCCGCAAGGTCCAGGGAGGGCTGGAGGACTACCTCCTCGATCCGCTCCGCGGTACGCGGCGCAACCTGGGTCTCTTCTTCGCCCACAAGGTACTGAAGGGCGTCGACTTCATGAAGCGCCTCGGGCCCGGTGGCGAGGAGATCGCACGCCAACTCGAGTCGGTCGTGCGCCCCGCGATGGCACGACGCGGCGGTCAGATGCAGAACGCGACCGAGGCACTTCGCGGACTCAACCGAAAGCAGCGCCGACAGGCTGCGATGATCGCTGACAAAGAGATCCCGGCCACGGGCGTCGACCCCAAGGTGAGGGCGGCGGCGAAGTCGCTGAAGGAGATCCTGGACCTGGACCTGAAGGCCGCTCAGAGCCTGGGCAACATCCGCCGCACCGTCGATGGCCGGAAGATCCCGCTGGGCGGATCCGGGAAGTCTTTCCCCACGCGGCTGAACGCTGAAGGTGCGCGCCGCGTAGAGGATGCGTTCCGGAACGGGAGAGCGTCGCCCAAGGTCCAGGCGCTCATCGAGCGGATGGTGTCGGAGGGCCGGTACGCTACCGTGGACGACGCCCTGGCCGCGCTACGCGAGTTCCGTGAGCAGCAGCTGCGGGGCACGCAGCCCTACTTCGAGCGCGAGCGCCTGGATCTGCCGGCCGAGCTGCGCGAGTGGGATCCGCTCGCTGTGCTTCCTCGCCACTTCGAGCAAGTGAGCCTCTTCCTGCATGGCGTCCGTCGCTGGGGCGCCGACTTCGAGGGCCTGCATCCCATGCTCGCGCGAGTCTCGCGGGAGTCGGGGGAGGCCGAGGCCAAGATGGTCGAGAACTTCATCCGGACGCAGTTCGGCATCGACGGTAGCGTGCCCCGCTTCGACCAGAAGGTCTACGGCGCGATCTCGAACTACGAGACCGTCGCGAAGCTGACCGGCCTCTTCTCCCCTGTGCTCAACTTCGGCCAGCGGTTCGTGAACACGGCCGACGCACCGCTGTCGGCACAAGTGAAAGCGGCGGTGAAGCTGCCGCCCGGTCTCAACGCCTTCCTGCCCGGCGCCCGGAAGATCAAGGATCAGATCCGGCGCTCCGGAGCGATCTCGGGAATCAACCCGATCACCGAGCTCTCCGCGCAGGGGGGGCGCTTCACCAAGGCGCTGCTCACACCGTTCATCGTGGTCGCCCGTGGCAACGAGTTCCACTCCGCGCTCGTCGCCCGCTACGCTCTCGAGTCCGACATCACGGCACTCGATCGACTCTCCGGCCGCGAGTCCGGCATCGGGAAGATCCTCGACATGCTCCGGGATCTGTCGGTCGATCCGGAGGGCTCGACGCGTCGTGCGATCGCGCGGCGGGGGCTCGATCCGGACGAGGCGCTGGCGAAGTTCCGGAAGGGCGAGCGCATGACCGCGGCCGAGTGGGCTCCGGTGCTACAGCGCGCGGCCGAGGACGACCAGTTCGCGCTGAACATCCTGACCGAGCCGATCTGGTGGCAGACCAACCCGTTCCTCCGACTCGTTGCGAAGTTCAAGCCCTTCACGGTCCGGCAGACCGGGCTGATCTGGAACCGGATCTTGGGGGAGGCGCGCCTGGGCAACTTCGCCCCGCTCGTGAAGTTCCTCGGCGCCGCCGCCATCATGGGCGAGGCGTACCATCTGGCGAAGGACGTGCTGAGCGGCCGAGACGACTCCGTGACATCGCTGCTATCGCAGGGCGACCCGTCGAAGCGCACAGTGCAACAGGTCTCGGCTAGGCTGCTGTCGAACATCGCAGCGCAGGGCGGTTTCGGTGTGCTGGCCGACGTGGACTACGGGATCACGAACTTCGTCATCGGCCCGGCCGGTTCGTCGATCCAGACCATGCTCGATGCCGGGGCCCACCTGAACCAAGACCCCACCCAGGTCGGTACCGTCATCCGAGAAGTGGTCAACGACGAGATTGTGCTCGCTCGCCAGATCGAGAGGCTGTACACGCAGGCCACCCAGAGCATCGACGACGACCCGCGCTTCCGGAACTACCACCGCCTCCGGAGCGCCGCGTTCGACTACAGGCAGGCGAAGGAGAGCCCCGGCGCGGGCGCGAAGCTGAAGGACGTCATCGAGCGAGCTCTCGCCGGCACGACCAGCTACCCGGTGACGGAGCGCACGCTGCGCTACCGCTACGCGGCCCGTGCGATCACCGCCAGTGACACGGAGAAGGCGTCCGAGTACCTGGCGGAAATCTTCGCCACGGCCGAGGACAGGCGGGGCGTCATCCAGCTCGCCCAGAACGCTCGCCGTTCGATGATGAACCAGGCGCCGATGGGGAACCTCAACGAAGCCGATCGCGCGGCGTTCCTTCGCGACATGAGCCCCGAGCGTAGGGCTCCCGCGCGCCGGCTGCGGGTCGCTTGGCTGCGGGACTATACTTCCGCGATCAACACCGCACGCACTGCCGCCATACGCCAGCTGGGGGGATAGCGGACGCATGAGACTTGGAGCTGTGACACCCCTTGCGGCGACCGACACGGCGGTTTACGCCCCCGCTGTGGGCGTCACAGGCTCCGTGAAGGTCTTCGTGGCCAACCGTGGGCCCTCGGTGGCGCGTGTGCGCGTGATACACCGCCCTGGTGCCGGGCCAACCGTGAACGCAGACTACCTCACCTTCAACGAGGACATCGGCGGAAACGAAGGAAGGACGTCGGCCGTGATCGACATCAAGTTCCCGGAGGAACTGCTCGTGAGGACCGATATCTCTGGTGTGACGTTCCAGGTGAATGGGGTCGAGAGCAGTTAATACCAATTAGAGGTAAAAAGCCATGGCCATCGTCGCTGCTGACCTGCTGACCTATAACGCGGCCAACCGGCCCGAGGACGATGTCGCCACAGGCGGCGGCGGGCGTGACGTGGACGTACGCCCGGGGTTCACGCAGCTCGCCGCGACTGACGACATCGAGGCCGTTTCTGCTGACGCAGGCGACACAACCCAAACCGTCACGGTCGATGGCCGTGACGACACGGGCGCGTTCGTGGTGGCCACAGCCCTCCTGAACGGGTTGACGCCAGTGGTCTTGACGCCGGCCACGCAGTTCGAGCGTAGCCTCTCGATCGATATGGACGCGGACGCCTTGGGCATCGTCACGGTCCGGCGCGCGGGCGCGGCCGGCGACATATACGCTATCCCGATCGGAGAACGTGGCGCCAGCGCGTTCTTCATTGCCTCGGCTTCGGCGGCCGGCGCGGTCACCAGGCATGACAAGTATTTCTGGCGGAACAGCCACCCGACGCTCACGCTCACGGCCGCGACCGTCGAGCTGACAGCGGACCCCGCGAGCCGGATCCGGCAGGGAATCGCAGCTACTAAGGACGACACCGCCACTATCACCAACCGCCTAGCTGTACCCGCTGGCATCACGTTCGTAGACGATTCGGTCACGCAGGCCGTACCGGGCGACACGCTGGAGGCGCTAACCGACATCGGCGTGTGGATCGAGCAGGCCTTGCTCGCGGCCGACTCTGCCATCCGGAGCACGTTCACCGAAGAGTTGGCCGGCAACACCGTGGCCTAAATCCCCAGGAGGGGACATGAGCGAAGAGAAAGAGACCCAGGTCATCACAGCAGCCGACGTGGGCACTATCGATGCGGCCATGCTACGCGATCCGGAGTTGCCGGACACCAGGGAGGGGCAAGAGGCTCACGTCAAGTCCGTGGCACGCCGCTGTCGGGGCCCGAAGCTCGTGTCCGACGAAGACGTTGCACCACGCTGGGACGCATGGCGCGTGCTGCGCGACGAGGACGACTGGGACAGCGCGCTGGACATGGTTCAGGTACTCCGTAAGATCGCCCAGTCACACGCCACAACCGGATTCACTGTCTCCAAGGTGCCGGACCCCGAGAAGGGTGACTGGGCGGCACTCGAGCGGATCGCGTTCCCGCTTATCAGGTTGCGCGGCGCGACCGTAGGGAAGGGCTGTGGCTGGCCCCTGAACCTGGAGATCGTCAAGCATCCGTTCGACGGCGCGGAGCACGTCACGACATGCCCTAACTGCGGGAACATGATCTCGTGGAAGGCTCCGGTGTTCGACTGATGGCGGGACGCGCGCTCGCGGTGGCGGCTAAGGGCTAGCTATGGCAATCGCAAAAGATGCACTGATCTTCTTTTTCAACATCCAAGTCGAGCAGACCAGCTCGCCGGCCTTGGTGGCGAATGGCGCCTTCTCGGTAGCGGACGACACGAAACTGGAGACCTTCGCCGACGACGCGCCGGAATCCGTAGCCGTCCTAAAGGCCAACTTCACCACCGCGCCCGACGCCGACTCCGTGATCGACCTGCATCTACGTCCGATGAACATCGAGGGCGGCAATGACGGAGAAATCCCTGACGCGAACAACCTGCAATATTACGTCGGGTCGTTCGTGTTGCGGGCTATCACGGGCGAGCAGCGCATCCAGATCGACTACCCGGTACGGTCCGGGAAGTCGTCAGCCGTCTACGAGGCGTACATACAGAACAAGTCCGGCCAAGAGCTACCGGCCACCTGGCAACTGTGGTTCTCGGCACGCACTGTCGGCCCACACCCATAGGGAGGAGGGTACCAGAATGGCGACGTACGTAGAGTTGAGGTCGGCGGCGAACGACGCCAATCTGCTGAACATGACGGACTCTGCGCTGATGATTGCCGCGCTTAATCTGCTGAAAGTGCCCGACCCCGGCCCCCCGGTGGACGACGTAAAGTGGGCTGCGGCTGTTCTACAAAACCCGCGTACCCACGCGAGGCAGACGCTGCGATTCGCTTTGGCGGATAACAAAGACATACCGCTCGGTGACCGGGACACGCCGGGTACGATTCTCGGCTCAACCGACGATCAGATCCAGGCAAAGGTCGATATTGTCGTTCCGCATCTAGTAGTGGCCCACAACGCCTAGCCCCCCGCGCGTCGGGGAGGCGCAGCCCTAGATGCCGCAGCG
>SDBT01002832.1_pt1 | contig 30314 bp, 37 predicted proteins | sample 2277101 | NCBI WGS metagenome assembly SDBT01 (sample SAMN10404973, study PRJNA504765) | marine sediment metagenome | isolation source: marine sediment core GS10_PC15, 103 cmbsf | place: Arctic Ocean: Southern Knipovich Ridge | collected 2010
GCCATTTATTGACCGCCTTTGAAAACAATGAAAAAGCACTGGAATCTGTTAGATCTCTACAAGACACTATCCCTTTGACAAGTCCAATGAAAATTAAGGCAAGTAATCGCAAAGGCGCTTCTGAGTCAACAGCTTTGGTTTTATGCTCAGACCTACACTATGAGGAAACGGTTGATCCAGCAACTATTGATGGATTAAATGAATATAGTCCTGCAATAGCCCAAAAAAGATTTGCCAATTTCACAAACAATGCCTTAAAGCTCGTAGATATGTGTCGCAATAAATCTACTATAAACAAGCTTGTTTTCTGGTTGGGTGGAGATTTTATAACTGGGTATATTCATGAAGAACTTATGGAGAACAATGCAATGTCTCCGGTTGATGCATCCACCGAAGTATTCTCATTACTTGTTGGCGCCATTGATTTCATGCTGGAACATGGAGATTTTGAACAGATAATTATTCCAACAAACGTTGGCAATCATTCCAGAACAACAAAAGAGTATAAGATTTCCACATTGGTCCAAAATAATTATGAGTGGCTAATTTACAAGTTCTTGGAAACTCATTACAAAGATGAAAAAAGAGTTCATCTTCAGCTTACAAGAGGGTATTTCAACTATCTAGACATTTATGGTTATATGATTAGATTTCATCATGGCAACAATGTTAGATATGGCGGTGGCGTTGGAGGATTAACCGTTCCACTAAACAAAGCTATCGCCATGTGGAATCAGGCCAAGCCCGCCTATCTCGACATAATGGGGCACTGGCACCAAAGGCTTTCGTCAAAAAATGCGGTGGTCAATGGTAGTATAATTGGGTACAACGCCTATGCGCAATCCATTAAGGCGAGCTTTGAACGTCCCCAGCAGACCTTTTTGTTAATGCATCCAAAATGGGGCAAGACCATCGAGGCTCCAATTTTTGTGGAATAAGACTGATGTATGACATAATCACATATTGTTCAGTGGGGTATGAAAAGATCTTATTGAAATTTTTGTCTAGCTGGCTAAGAAACGAAGTTATTCAGATTCACATATATTGTGACCATGACAACGATTTTCCACAATTAGACAAACGCGTTGAGCTATATGAGATATTTGGAAACTGCATCGATGCCGGGGTTGGATGCGCACGCAAGACAGAAGCAGTTAATGTCCATAAATATAGAATGACGCGCCCCACTGTTCTATTAGACGTGGATTGCTTTATTAATCAAGACCTTAGTTCTGTCTTCGATGGAACATTTGATATTGGAGTCGCTGTTAATCCAAGATCAAAACCACGAACACGAATAAATAGCGTTAGTGGTGGATTGTTATTTATAAATAATACAAATTCTGCCAAGGGCTTTGTGGAACGCTGGGTAGAAAAACAACGCCTTATAGACGGACCATCTAGGGATCAAGCATCTTTGGTTAAAACAGTTTTGGGATGCGCAAAAGCGATTGTGGCCAGTAAGTGTCGAATTAAAGAGTTTAGCGAAGATATATATAATTGTCACCCATACACAAATACACCCCATCATTTACAATACTGGAAAGATAGAGCTAGGAATCCAATGGATCTTGATCAAACTTGTGAAAGATGTCACTTTAGAGGTATTTGCTCTGGAGCAAATACTGAGATTGGAGAAGGGAAGACCCCGTTTTGATAAGGAAGCTCATGGATCTTGTTGGACAAAAATTTGGTAGATTAATAGTTATCTCAAGAACCGACCAAGATAGATGGGGAAAATATCGGTGGCTATGCCAATGTTCCTGTGGCGGAGAAGCAATAACGACTAGTTATTGTCTCAAAACTGGACACACCAAAAGTTGTGGATGTTTAGTCAAAGAAGGTAGCAACATTAGACATGGCCATCTCAAGAAAAGAAAAACATCTCCAACCTATACGGCATGGGCTCATATAATCCAAAGATGTACCAATCCAAAAAATAAAAACTACAAATATTATGGGGGTAGGGGGATTAAGGTTTGCCAGCGTTGGATGAAATTTGAGAATTTTCTTAGGGACATGGGAGAAAAACCAGCAGAAACACAAATTGATCGCACTGATAATAATAAGGGATATTTTGCTGATAATTGTAGTTGGGCTACTCGCAAACAGCAATGTAGAAATAGAAGAAGTAATCACCTAGAAACATATCAAGGAAAAACTAAAACAATGATAGAATGGGCTGAAGAAACTGGAATTCTCTATGATACTATCAGATTTCGATTAAAACGTGGTTGGTCAATCGAGAAAGCTTTGGCAACACCAGCTAGATGAATGGAAAAATATCTTGGAGTGTATATTGTATTTTGATGGAGGCATCAGACAGGGTCAAATGGCGTATGGTTGGATTTTAGATTCTATGGATGGTCAAACAATCATAGCATCTGGAAACAGAACTTGTGGTTTTGGTTCGTCGAACATCAGCGAATATAGAGCCCTTATCGCAGGTTTACAGGGAAGTCTCAAGGCCAATGTTGATATTATTCATATTATAGGGGATAGCCAACTAATTATCCAACAAGTTCTTGGGTCCATAAGAGCGAACAAACAATCACTAAAAGAACACAGAGATTATGTTGTCACAATACTAAATAGATTTGATGATTGGACAATAAAGTGGGTACCAAGACACCAAAACAAGCGCGCCGACGCCTTAGTAAATCAAGTTTTCGATAGAAAGTGGCCAAAATGCAAAATGAAAAAAAAGAAACCTTAATTACTCTTAGATACAGATGCGGTGTCCAAGCAATATTTCTTATATCAGTCTTGGCCATAATGCTTTGGGGGTGTGTCGCCTCTGATGCAATTAAGGCGAAGTTTGGGGTAGGAACCAAGGAGCAAAATCCAACCAGCACAGTTGTCGCTAAGGAAATAGGAGAGGTTGACAGTAGTATTAACTATGGTGGCGCAGGATGGGTCTTGTTGACCACTACGGTGATTTTGATTATCATTGGGACATTCGCCCTTTGGTCATTCAAAAAGCTGATCGATTACAAAGGAATGTTGTCGCTGGTAACGACTGCCGTGCATCAATCTGACCCTCATGTAAAACAGGCAATAAAAAATAGTGTGAAAAAGCACGCCCGTACCCACAAGGATGGAGATAAACACAGGAAGTGTTTATCAAAAGAATGTATTAAAAACGGTGTATTCGCTGATCAATAAATTGACTTGAACGTATAATAATTGGGAGAAAATTATGAAAAAACAAATAGAAATTTTGTGTATATTTGATGTAGATCTGCCAGACAATCTGGATGAAAGAGCCCTGAGTATAAAAGATATTGGTGGTCCTAAAGTCCCGTGGCAGGAAGCCGTGAGGCAATGTTTGGATAAAATTTTAGTAAAAGGAATGGAGGATCAACCCAACATGAAATTTATTATGTCTACTACTGAGTATGGAGACAATTTTGATCCCTCATTCACTAGACATACTGTTTATCGTGAACCAACAAAAAGAATTACAATTTGGCGATGCAAAGGAAAAGACAAACACCAAATAAAGGAACTTATAGATGACATCCAACAGGGAAAATTGAAAATCATAGAGTTTGACCAGGAGGAAGAGGTGTCCGATTCCAACTTATGAATACGAGTGCGAAAGCTGCGACCATACTTTTGAAGCTTTTCATTCGATGTCATCCAAGCCACTAAAAAAATGTCCACAATGCAAAAAAAATTCGCTACAAAAGTTGATTAGCGCTGGTGCGGCGGTAATAATCAAGGGCACGCAAACACCATGTTTTGATAGAACAGAAGCACTAGAAAAAAGAAAAGACAAAAGGCGAAAAATAGCACGACAGAAAAATGAAGCTAAGACAGCAGAAAAGAAAAATCCTCCTTGGTGGAGACCCAGGAAAGATAAAAAGATAGATATGGACGTACTGAAAAACCCAGAAAAATACATACAAACCGGAGATAAAAGCTAATGGATGCTGAGTTTAAGAAAGTGTCGCAAAGCGACATAAAGAAATTGGGTCTACAAGATAGAGGACAAGCCATAGTTCATTGTGCAGATTGCTCTAGCGAGTTGATGGTTTTCCAAATAACAAAAAACAATGACGATCTGAAAAGGGACGGGCTAGATCCAGTTACTACACGAATAAAAGTTTGTTGCAGCATATGTGATGGAGAGTCCTATATTAGAACATTAGAGGGGCAGTTTTATCCAGGTGCTCCTGGGGATGATATGGCTTTCGAACCAATAGAGTGCGACGATTCAAACAACTATGACATTCGTTTTAGAGCATGGAAAAGAATAAAATGAATGAAGTAGTTGATATAAATGGTACACCTTATAGGTATACCACAGGCGACAATACTCCATGGTCTTCACATTCGGTATTATCGCTAAACCTTACAGTTGCTCGCGCAAGGGGGGATGTAGATAGTGGTCGTGTTTTTGAGGTGCTCGCCTCTGGAGATGGAGAATTATTCAATCCATTGGTTCACAATGGGAATATTCCCAAAAATGACAGACACAGAGGTGGGAGACACTTCAGGCTTGTAAAATGTAGTTCAGATTGTTATAGGTCATACACTACTTTTCTGAGAAGCAAAAACCGCACACATTTTGTGGTAGCCCAAAGGAGGTTATTGGATGGATACAGTTAAATTTTATGAAGAATTGACTGAGTTTGTAAGAGAGTCAAGAGTCAATCTTGGTCGCAAAAACACAAAAACCAAAGAGGAATTTATAGACAACCTTATGACTCTTGTTGAAAAGGGGGTCAAGGGTACTTGGAAGCCAAAGGATTTAAGAAGGCACAGAAACAGTGCTTTAGATTCGAGCACGGTAATATGTCTGAAGCCCACAGGAGAAGTCAAAAAAAGGCTTCATCGAGACAAGGGAGGATATGTCACGACCACGGGAGATGCACAACGGGCTGATGATAGCATTGGCAATAATCCAATGGGGTAGGAAAGGAAGACGGTATGATAGCTTTTGAAATAAATCCAAACACTCCAGATATTAGATTTTTGGTATCGTTATCTGATGGACGGACAGTAATCCAAGACAATATACCGGGTGTAAAATCTGCTTGGTTAAGACTCAAAGATTTCCTTCATGAAAACCCAGACATAACAATGACCTGTATACGACTGCAAGCCCCAGGAGGGCACGACATAGCCATGCCAAGTGGACAAAAGGGGTATTGTTATGGAAATAGGCAACATCGTGTAATTCCCGGTGGACAATCAACTTATATGGGCATAGGATACTATGATGGTACAAAAGCGGCCTTTAGATGGTTCAACATCACAAACTTTTCCTCCAGTTTTGTGGAAGAAAAAACCAAGGAAAAAGCCGGATTTTTCTTGATAGAAAATCATGAGAAATAAACAACTAAAAGAATATGAGTCCCCGACTAGCCCAGGCTTAAAAATATCGTTCAACGATTTCATAGTAGAGCTAGTCTGTCTAAATATGGACGCCAAACTATGCCCACGGTTTTGGTCTGGGAACAATAAAAAATACTGGGGACCAAAATACGGCAGAGAGATTAGTAGGGGCATAAGTAATCTCTTGAAGGCAATGCAGGAATTAGACATAGATGACAAAGTCGTAAGGATCGGATTAATAAGAGCGGTACAGCATACGAGAATTCAGACTCTGTTGATTAAAAAGAATGTAGCCAAAGTTTTTAGACGACTCAAGATAGAACTTAGACAACTCCATCAATCCCACACGGGGGTATCAATCGATCCGTCTCCAGTCATTGACGAAAAAGTCAATGCAACATTTGTTGACCCACCACGAAAGTCCATATTGGGAAAAATCAGGAGCATTGAATCCAGTGGCCAAGGGTAAAATAGAAACAGAAAAGTTCGACGAATGGCTAAGTAGAGAGCATGGGACGGGCACCTTGATAACTGCCGACGATCTCGTTGATCGAAAAAGAGACATCCTCCCCACCATCCTATCCCTAGACATTTCTCTGTCGGGCGGAATTCCAGATGGTTCAACTTGCTTATTGTCTGGAAAGCCAAAAGCTGGTAAAACATCCCTATGTCTTCAGATCCTTAAAAATGCCATCGATCTAGAAAGACCAGCGTTTTATTTCGACATAGAACGTCGATGCAAAGCAGGGTTGCTCCAAACCATACAAGATCTAAAGCTAGACAAGCTTAATATGATCAGAGAAGGAGATAGAGATTTTTCTGCTGAACAATGGCTCGACATACTGGAAAGAGTGATTAAGTCCCACCCCAAAGCTGTCATTGTTGTGGACAGCATAGCTATGCTGTCTACCTTAACAGAACAGACCGAAGACATTGGAAGTCGAAAAGCAGATATGAGCGGTCCACAAAAGCTTTTGTCTAAATTTTTCAGAAGAATGCAACGTGTCATAGACAGCAATGACATTATCATAATTTTCATTTCTCAATTGATGACAAACAGAGACCCTACCTCTAGGGCCAAATGGGTTGAAAAGGGTGGTATAGGCATACAATATGCTGTTTCTGTTTGGATCAATGTCACATGGACAAAGCAATGGACAAAGAATGCAGATACCCAAGCTCCAGATGGGCATGACATTATGTGTAAGATAATAACATCGCCTCTTGGAAAACCATTTATGCCGTGCGTTATTCCACTAAGATATGGGAAGGGCTTAGACGCCCCAACCGACATTATGAATCATGCTGAAAATCTTGGCTTGATAGAAAAAAAGGGTGCATGGTATTCAATTCCAAAATTTTCTAAAGATGAAAAATTCCATGGACTTGAGAATCTCAGATCTTGGCTATTGGAGAACCCAGAATCGATGGCTGAACTAGAACGTGAAGTTAGGTCTATGGCATTCGGACATGAAGGTTAAGCTGTTAGATGGTAGTACCGCAGAAATACAGCTTAGGAACTACGTATACAATCCTAAAGTTGAAACTAGATCTAAGTTCCAAACAAAAGTTGGTAGACAATTGTCGGAACAATTTCCTCACGACATAATTTTTGGAGAAGTACGAATACCGCGAGAAAATTTGATTTTAGATTTTTTCATACCATCCGTAAGTATGGCGGTAGAATGCCAGGGAGAACAACATTTTCGTCAAATCAAACATTTCCATGGAACAAAAAAGATCTTTCATGAACAGCAGCAACGAGATGAACGTAAGAGACAATGGTGTGAGTTGAATGGGATAAAACTGATAGAGATACACTATGGCAACATTTGACAGTGAACAAAAATCATACCAGGACACTTTAAGTAAGTGGGAAAATTTCTTAGGACTTCCTAAAACTGAGCCACAAAGAACTGAAGTTGACTTTATTCTCAATGTCAATATATCGGAAATAAGAAAAATTCCTACCGTACAGTTGTCAGAGTACTCTTTTGTTTTGATGCAATACGCATTTTTCCTGCAACAAAAATCAAACGAGTGTCAAACATTTATCAAATGGACCGAACATGTTGCCAATAGATTGCAGGGGGATTGTGTGGCAAGAGCTTTGTCTACTAGGAGGAAAGTGGAAATGAGACTTTCGCGAATAGGGTATCTTGCCAGAAGAATAGAAATGGTAGCTCAATCTATCAACAATATTTCTAGAACTAGATACAGTGAGGGGAAAGCGCATGAATCCAATTGAATTGATAAAAAGCGGCGTTGAGACAGGGGATTGGAAAAAGATTTGTAAAGCATATAAGTCTCTTACGGGTTCAGAAATTAAGCCCAAAACAAAAGAAGATTGTAGTTTGTTGGATGTGGTAAAAGACAGACTTGACGACTCAGACCTTCAATTGTTATTGAAGTTGATATATAAGTTGGTATCTGTAGATACTACAACCTTAGTAAAAACTCCGAAGAAAAGACAGGGTTCGGACCTACGACTCCCAAAGGCCAAAGTGGATACCCCAAAAACTGTTGTCAAAAAGTCTCGCGCAGGATTCAATACTATCCCAACAACCGAAGAGGGCCATTCGAATAAATTTGATTCGGCAGAAGAAGAGCAGGAGTTTAATAGGAAAAAGGCCGAAGGGACTAGGGTTAAAAAGAATGAAGTAAGAAGAAAAAGACCTAAGAAGCACATAGTTGAATGCGGCGGGTGTGGCAATGATTTTGAATCTAAGATCCCCTCTGGAGAAATAGGGCAACGATGCCAAAAGTGTCTTAAAAGCTTACCAAGGACAAGGGCATAGAATGAGTAGGCAATCCCCAAGTGCGCCATTGCAGGATTCTGGGTTAGAGGTATCAGTTTTGACTGGTATTTTAACTCACGGCCCAGATTGTTTCATGGACATATCTGATATTTTGTCTGCCTCTAGTTTTTATTGGAGGCACAACCAAAACACATTTAGTTTGCTGCAATACCTAGTTAGTGAAAAATCCATCAAGTCTTTTGACATACCAAGTATTATTTCCGCTTCTCATGAAAAATCTCTTCCGATACTCAAAGAAGATGATCCAACGGAATATCTAGAGTCCTTGTTTGATCGCAAAGCGCCGTCGAAAGAAAACACTCTTCAGATAGCCATAATAATATACAAGCTTGCACTTGCTAGAAATGGTGTCAAGTGCATTATTTCTACAAAAGATGATCTACTCAAAATTACTGGCAAAGAAGACATAAGCGATATTATATCAATGGTTGAAGATCCAGTTTTTGAATTTACAAGCCAAACAATCAAGCAGAACGTTGGGATACAACCTATTTGTGATGGTCTCATAGAAACGCTAAAGGCGCTAGCGGAAACTCCGCAAGATATGGTTGGAATTCCAACTGGATATCCTAAATGGGATATATCAATAGGAGGCGGTTTACGAAGAGGGACTGTGAATATTATTGGTGCAAGACCCAAAGTTGGTAAATCCTTTATATCCCTAAACATAGCTAGAAACGTGGCAGAAAATCAAATACCAGTTTTGTATTTAGACACAGAATTGGCTAGGCCAGTACAAATGTCAAGACTAACATCTCTTGTGACTGGAGTCAAACTAGAAGACATTGAAACAGGGAAGTTCGCAAAAAGCGATATTGATAAGAAGAAGATATGGAAGCTACACAAACACATTGAAGATCTACCAATCAATCATTGTTCAATAGCAGGCCAGAATATTCAAAGTGCAATTTCTTTCGCAAGAAGATGGTTGTCAAAGCATGTAGGTCTAAACGATAATGGACAGGCAAACCCTTGCTTATTGATATATGATTATTTGAAACTAACCGATTCTTCAGACATAAAAAACAACATTCAAGAACATCAATTGCTAGGATTTTTGATATCTTCCCTACATGACTTTGCAATGCAATGGGGAATTCCGATACTAGCTACCGTACAAATAAATAGAGATGGAGTAGAGAAAGAAGGTGGTCAATTTGCCGCTGGTTCAGACCGATTTTTATGGCTTGGGTCAAACTTCACAATCTTGAAACAAAAGAGCGCGAAAGAGCTAGCCGAAGACCCACCCTCTAATGGAACGAAAAAGCTGGTTGTCACTGATACCAGATATGGTCCTGGTATGAGTGGAAATGAATATATCAACATAATAGACAGTCTTCACATAGGTAAGTTTGAAGAAAGCAAAACGTTCCACGAAGCCATAGATGAAAATTTTTCTGGGAATGCACCCGTGTGAAATACTTCAACCCAAAAGAATGTCGATTCATACAGGATAGAGCATGTGAAAGAATAGCGGAAATATTCGAAGCACTAGACATAGAGCATACTATTAGACATGATTATGTTCAGTCTGCATGCCCGGTGCATGGAGGGGATAATCAGCGAGCGATGTATTGGGCTATGCAAACGTCTCACTGGAAATGTGTCACCAGACATTGTGAGCAGAGCCCAGTAACTGGTCCATCAAGCAGCGTTTTTGGGCTAGTCAGGGGAACGTTATCCAACAAAACTGAAAAACCATGCACTTTCCAGCAAGCAGTAGTTTTTGTCTCGCAAGTACTTAATCTATCTGATGTAGAAATGACAGAGGACACAGCAGAAACCATAGAGATAGCAAAAACAATAAGGGCTCATAAAAAGAAAATTTCGGAAAAACCCCAAAACAAAGGCAAATTATTGTCAACCACATTGCCCCATCTTATCCCAGATACGGTTTACTACCCAAAAAGAGGGGTGTCTACAGAAACAATATCTAGATACCATATATCAATATGCAATGACGAAAATAGACCTTTCCACAACAGAGCGTTTTTCCCGATCTTAGACGAAACAGGGAGATACGTTCTTGGGTGGTCAGCTAGAAGCGTATTCGATAAATGTTTTGATTGCAATATGTGGCACCCAAAAGACATTGCGTGTCCAACAAAAAAAGATTGGACCAAATACGCTAAGTGGAAACATTCGTATGGCTTTAAAGCAGAAGAATGTCTCTATAATCTTTGGTATGCTAAGCCGTTCATAGGAAAATATGGGACAGCTATAATATGCGAAGGCCCAGGAGACACATGGGCATTAGAACAATCTGGTATAAAAAACAGCGTAGCTATGTTCGGTCTGAATTGTTCCAAAAAACAAAGGCAATTACTACAACAAGCTGGGGCGCTGACATTAGTTTTTATTCTTGACAACGACAAATCTGCTAGGGAAGCTGAAAATAGACTAAAGAAACAACTAATACATTACTTCAGAACACTTTTCCTAACACCAGAAAATGCAAACGATGTTGGAGAAATGGTTCACAGTGACATAAAAACCAAAATACTGCCTTTTATGAAACAGATATCGATGAAAAAAGTTTTAAAGGAGGTATGAAGTGGTATCAATCTGTTGTTTGTCTGGCAAGAAACAATCTGGGAAAAACACCGCAGCCAATTATCTTTCTGCTTGCTATCTAATAAAAACAAATCAAATATCTGATTTTAGACTTACAGAATATGGGCAACTTGAATGTAAGCTAAAGTTGAATGGAGACTCTTCTTGGGTCTTAATAAAGGAAGGGGATTTCAATTCCTTTGATTTCGAAGGCATCAAGCACTATAGTTTTGCAGACCCACTTAAGGAATTCTGTATGGATGTTTTTGGCCTTACCCATGAACAATGCTATGGGACAGATGAGGACAAAAATAGTGAAACAGAACTGAAATGGTTTGACATGCCGGGCTTTGCCGAAAAGACTAAATGTAATTGTGGTAGTTGGTATCACATGAGCGCAAGAGCAGTATTACAGTACTTTGGTACCGACATTGTTAGAAAAATGTTCAACAATGCTTGGGTGAACGCTACCATCAGCAAAATACGACGCGAAAAACCGAAAATAGCTATAATAAGTGATGCCAGATTCCCGAATGAAATAACTGGGGTCATGGACGCGGGAGGAACAACGATTAGGTTGCTTAGAAATGTAGCTGGGGAAGACGAGCACCCGTCGGAAACAGCGCTAGACGATTTTCCACTAGAGAAATATTCTTTTGTTGTAGACAACCAAGAACATACAATAGACGAACAATGCCAAGCTCTTGATCATCTATTCGGGGAGGGCGCAAATGAATAGTACGCCCAAGCTAGGCTTTGATGACATTCTGTTGGTACCAAGATACTCAGACTTACGATCAAGAACCGAACCAAATATATCAACAATATTAGGAAAAGGAAAAAACAGTATATCGTTAAGGATGCCGGTTATCTCATCCCCAATGGATTCTATAACTGGCTCTAAGATGATCGTAGCTATAGATAAGGCTGGTGGACTTGGCATTCTCTCTAGACAGATTTCTCTTTCTTATGAGGACGAAATAAATAGTCAGCTTGCCGAAATATCTATTGCGATAGAACGCGGAGCAAACAATATTGGATGTGCTATAGGAATCAAGAATGCGCCAGAAAAGACTAAAAGACTTGTGTGTGCAGGATGTAAGGTTATATGCCTGGACGTAGCGCATTGCGACCACTCCCTAGCGCACAGGGCAATAAGCGAGATGGTGTCTTACAGAAAAGATAGTAAGAAAAAATTCGTTATCATGGCAGGTAACGTCTGTACCAAGGAAGCGACAAAGCGGCTGATAAAATTAGGCGTAGACGCCATTAAAGTGGGTGTTGGGCCAGGGGCCGTATGCACGACACGAAATGTAACAGGGTTTGGTGTTCCACAGCTATCGGCAATTATGGAGTGCTGTAAAGAGAATAATCAGCGTTTGATAAAAGACAGGGTATCTATTGTGGCAGATGGTGGAATAAGGTTCACGGGAGATATGGTCAAGAGCTTATGGGGCGGTGCTGATGCATGTATGGTTGGCTATATGCTAGCCGGAACAAGCTGTACTCCAGACCTTGGTATTCCTAGTAGAAAAAAATACAGAGGAATGAGTAGTAGAAACGTTTCGGGTAGGAGTGACGTGGCACCAGAAGGAATTAATATTGATGTTGAATATGGGGGCGAAACTGGTGAAAAACTATTATCTTTTGCCCAATCAATCAAATCTGGACTGGCCATGGGTGGATGTAGAAATATATCTGAACTCAGAGATTATGTAAAAGCAAATAGGATAAGTGTCGCATCACTAAAGGAAAGTTCTACGCTATGAGCACAATGCCCTTTCATGAATTGATTGATTCTGTCGAAATATACAAAATGGTCAAACATATTTCTGGACAAATATCCCGCAATTGTTGGGACAACAACCCCCTTCTAATAGGCGTACTGAAGGGGGCTTCAAGATTCATGATGGATATTGTACGGGAGCTATCTTCTGTGTCGGGCTTCAAATTTGACTATGACTTTATCACAGTGGATAGTTACAGAGGCACAGAGCAGACAGATAAGATAAATTTGACCATGGATATCGAGAAGTTTATGATACATGGTCGTCATGTGATAATCATAGATGATATCTATGATAGTGGAGCTACGCTAGTGTGGCTAATGGACCACTTGGCATCCAAGGGACCACGAACAATACAAACCTGCGTACTTTTAAACAAAAATTCTAGCAACAAAATATATGATCTTAAGATAGAATACCCTGGTTTCAACATAGAAGATGTTTTTGTTTTTGGTTATGGAATGGATAATGATGGTAAATACCGCAGCCTTCCGTTTATCGGCGTAGGTGGATGAAAAATGAGAATAGTTAAGTGTAGCGCCTCAGCCATAAAGACTTATTATTATTGTCCATTCAAGTATTGGATGGAAAAAATTCTACAAATGGAATCTACGGCTGGGAAAGCTGCGCTTCAAGGTACCATAGTCCATCAAGTATTTGAGTGGATGGGAAAGTTAAAAAGAAAAGGCAAGACGCACATAGATACCGAATGGTTGCTTGACCAAGCATGGGAGATGCACGTTAAGCGGAATCCAGAGATAGCGATTAGAAGAGTGACTAGCAGAGGTGAAGCTGCCGACTATAAAAAGTGTCGCAATTCAATTACTGAAGTTTTGAGCAGACATCATAACCCGTATGATTTGAAAATAATCGATTCTGAACGATGGTTCGAGCTACCAATGCCCGGCAAGGAATGGGAGTGCTTAGACGAGAATGGAAAAATATCTCAATTTACAGCCAGGGGATTTATTGATTTAGTCCATGAAATAGATTCTGACACAATAGAAATCGTTGACTGGAAGACAGGAGATAGATCTGACTTCTACACAAGAGAGAAGCATGACTACGAAACTTTATCTAGAGACATCCAAGTCAGACTTTATCATTTTGCTGCCACAGAATTGTACCCACAATATAAGAATGTCATCGTCACATTTTACTTTACGTCAGATGGTGGTCCTATAACCATACCTCTGGAGCCAACTGATATCTTCCCCACAATAGAGTATCTGTGGAAGTTTTTCCAAACAGTAAAAAATGATACATTGATAATAAGAAATAGAAGCTGGAAATGTAAAATGTGTAGTTTTGAAAGATCGGGTGCTTGCCAAAGGGTCTGGAGCGATCTACACACCCTTGGTTCCAAATATGTGGAAAAAAAATACACTAAATTGACATTCAATCAGCAAAAACTTAATACAAACTAGGCCGTTCTTCGTATAATTACTTAAAGGAGAACCATTATGATACTGGCGTATGCTTGTGGAATGACGGCGAATATTTTGATCACTATCGGTTTACTCGTGGGTATGAAGATGATATTCAGAGATTAGGTCCGAGAAAGACTATGTGTAGAAAAGAAACATATGTTCCACTACACTGTCACTCTTATTATAGCTTACTGGACGGACTACCTAGTCCAAAGAGAATTGCCGAAAGAGCAAAGGAAATAGGTGCGCCAGCAGTCGCAATTACTGACCATGGAAACATATTCGGCATAGTAGCACACCAAAAGGCATGCAATAAATTGGGCATCAAGCCCATAAGCGGCATTGAGTTGTATATGTGCCAGCATGACCCTACGATCAAATCTGCGGAAAACAACAAAAGACATCATTTGACCATATTGGCAAAAAACCCAGAGGGCGTCCGCACCTTGATGAAGCTAGTTAGTGAAACAAATCGCCCTGATTGGTTCTACAGAAAGCCCCGTATAGATCTGAACAATCTGACAAACTTTGCATCTCCAGGAAATCTATTGTGCTTGTCAGGTTGTTTGGGTGGAGAATTATCTGAATCACTATTCTGTAGTCTCAAAGAAGCATGTATGACTGGATCAAACATAGGGAGAATTGATGAAGTCAGATCAATGCTTGTTGACAACTGGAGAGATGTTGCTGCTCAAATTATGACCAAATACCAAAAAGCATTTGGCAAAGAAAATTACTATATTGAAATCCAAGAAGAAGGAATGGTTTCACAAAAGGTTGTTGTTGAATGTCTAAGAGAGATGGCTGATAGCCTGGGTATACCAACGGTAGCCACTCTCGACGCCCACTACGCATGTAAGGGTGACGCTGAAGACCATAGGATTTTACTTTGCTCTCAAATGCATACAACAACAGAGGAACAGGAAAGAAACAGAAGCCAAGGTGGAGATACCATGGCTTTTTTCTATCTTGACCAATTTCATATCTTAGACTATGAAGAAATGCTTGAGCACTACACTAAACCAGAAATAGAGGCTTCATTAGAAATAGCTGACAGGATCAAAACTGAAAATCTAGGACAAAAACCATGCTTACCCAAATTTACTACAGATGGTGTCGATCCTGATGAAAAACTTAAAGCGATTTGTATAGAAGAAGCCAAAACAAAACTGAAACACATTACAGATGAAAAAAAGCCCATCTATTGGAAAAGACTGTGTTATGAACTAAACGTCATCAAAGAAGCAAATTTGGCCGACTATTTTCTTATTGTCTGGGATGTGTGCAATTTTGTCGATGAGAATAAGGGGCCAAGAGGCAAGGGCAGAGGATCTGGTGCTGGATCTTTGGTCAATTATTTGACAGGTATCACCCAGATAGATCCAATCCAATATGGACTGTACTTCGAGAGGTTCTACAATGCTAGTCGAAACATTCCTCCGCATTTTAATTCGGGACATTTGGATTTCATGCAATGGTACTCTGACAATTTTGATACGTTGAAAGATCGAGACACGGAAGAAGAAAGAGGCTGTGTTTCTAAATGTCTTGCACAACGTATAGGGGCTGGGAAAATTGAGTTTAGTACTGAGATGGCGCAAGAAGTAAAGTGGATAGACAAGAACAATAAATATATGTGGTCATATATCTGGGATCTTATCGCTATGGAAAGTAGCGAAAAAAATCCTAACACTTCGCATCTTTTGTATGGGCTTGGCTTAGCAAGAAAATTAGATATGTGTGATCCATTTAGTCCGCACATGGGCCACACAAGTCTCCCTGACATAGATATAGACATTGGTGTCGATTTCAGATCAAAAGTAATAGACTATCTAATCAACAAATGGGGAGAAAACCACGTAGCCCAGATGGTTACTTTTGGTAGATTACAAGGAAAGGCCGCTCTTAAAGAAGTATTTCGAGCACAGCCAGACTTAGTTCAACATCTCATGAAAGTCAAGGCAACAAAAGAGGGGAAAGACCCGAAAGACATATCTATCTCCCCATTCGACTTATGCAATGACATAACTCATTTTATACCCGACGAAGCTGCCATCAATGATGAATTAACAGAAATACGGAAAGCTACGGACAATCCAGACTATGGCATTTTAAACTGGTCAGTCGACAATGTTGAGCAAGTTCAAGAAGCATACGAATGGTATAAGCCATTATTTGATCAGGCAATGCGCATAGAAGGGACAAAAAAGTCTCAATCAAAACATGCTGCTGGGGTTGTTATTTCTGACAAACCTATCATAGAAATGGTGCCACTTGCTTATGATGCCAAAAACAAAAATAGGGTGGTCGGGATAGAAATGGCCGATGCAGAAACTTTAGGTGCTGTTAAATTTGATTTTTTGGGGGTGACTGCCTTAGATAAGTGTTGGTATTGTCAGGATTTGATTAACGGCAAGGTGGAAGAATCGGAACTTGAAGAAGAGTATGTGGAGGGGGCAGTATGATGACAAACCATAAAGAACCGTCAGAATTGCGGTGGTGGGAATCGGGCGAAACGTACTACTACAAAGCACATATCAATTCTTGGGGTCCAATAAAGGGGACGTGGAGATTTATCGTTAGTTATGTTGGTTCGCGAAAAATTATTTGGTATCCATTGTGGAAAATAATCCAGTGTTTTTATGCCGTAAAAAATGCATTGTTTGGTAAACACAAACCTTGGAGAGATCAAGTCGTTGATGACAAGAACAACAAAAGGGTTGCCAACGGTCTAGCTTCTGTTTTAATGAAGAAAAGTGAGCGACATAAACAAAGAGTAAAGCAAATGATCAAGCAAGCCACGCCCGTTGATCAATTGCCACAGGTTGGTGGAGTTGATTCAGAAGAATATGATGAAAGTTGTATTTTGTCATTGAAGGCCAAAAAGTAATGTCTGGTCCCAATCAATACACTTTTAATTGGTCTGTGACCAACCGTGATATAGTAATGATGATTCCCAATTACGGCAGAAGACATTTGATTCTTCCTGGTCTTCGACGATTCAAGACAGATGTTCCACGAGACAAGTGGATCTTATTGATAGCTAATGATTGTAAGCACGAAGATTTTTCTGATCTAGAGGAAGAATTTAATCTAGCATGGTTTACGTTTGAAAGAGAACCAGCAGAAAGAAACGGGTCTCAAATACGCAATGTTGTTATAAGAAATGTACAATCAAGGATACTTGCCTCCCGAGACCCAGAGATAATTGTTCATGGATCAGATTATGTGAAAAGACTATTGAGTCTTCGAGATGATCAAGTCCACAGGCCACATGGAACCACAGAACTACGAGAGCAAGACGTCCAGGAGATACTTAGGGATGATAACCTAGATGTTTCTACTCTGCCAGTTAAGCGACGCTATAGGGCGGGCAATGCAAAAGTACATGAGGGATTTCATTTTTGTTTTGCTACTGGGGTGGAGTTGTTGAGGTCTATTGGTGGCTATGACGAAGATTTTAGGTATTCGTACGGGTGGGAGGACGTTCATTTACTGAACAGACTCCATATTGCTAATGCCGAATTTATTATGGACCCTAATTTTCACGCATACCACACTTGGCACCCAAGAAGAGTAAAATTCCTTAGAGGTGTGAATAAAAATGGAACAATCTATGAAAGTAAAATGAAAAAACTAAAATTGGTGGCAAACGAAAATCGAGAATGGGGACTAGGTTTATGATTAAATTCCCGTTAACAAAAGGTTATTGTGCGCTCATTGATGACGAAGACCTATGTTTAGTTAATCAATATAGATGGTGGACCTATGAGGATAAATCTGGTCCGAATTTATTTTATGCATTATCTACATCAACGGGCAAAACTATGTCTATGCATAGAGTGGTCATGGGATGTCAAATGGGAGATGGAAAACAAATAGATCACATAGATGGCGATGGGTTGAATAATCAAAAAAATAATTTAAGATTTTGCACTGGGTCTCAAAATTGTATGAATAGAATATCTGCAAACAGCACATCCCAACACAAAGGCGTAACATGGAAAAAAGCTAATCAAAAATGGTGCGCACAAATCATGATGGATGGTCGTAAAAAACACATAGGGTTATATGAAAAAGAAAAAGATGCGGCGAAAGCATGTGACCAAATGGCATTCCAGGTGTTCGGTGAATTTGCACGCCTCAATTTCAATCATGAAAAAGTAACGGAATACGCTCAAGATGTGACTGATATTTTTAAAAGGAAAAAAACGTCTTCAAAATACCGGGGGGTATCTTGGCACAAAAGCTTGCAAAAATGGCAGGCACAAATTCAAATAAATAAACAGCAATTTTATTTAGGTATTTATAGTCTAGAAGAAGAAGCAGCCTTAGCTTATGACGAGGTAGCGTTTAAAGAGCTTGGGGAATTTGCAAAACTAAACCTTGGAGTTCCCAATGAATGTTGAAGATCGTGTGACATTATGTATGAAGACTTTTGAGCGACCGCAATGCGCCGAGAAGTTAATCAAGAGTATCAGGAAGTTCTATCCTAACATCAGAATCATTGTGGCTGATGACAGCCAAGATAAACCAATAGATTTTGAGGCCACGAACAACGTCACACATATCAAACTACCATTCTATCAGGGATCTTCCTTCGGACGCAACAGGGCGTTAGATAAAGTGAAAACGGAATATTTTATAACCCTTGACGACGATTTCGTATTTTCAGGACAAACGAAATTGGAAACTTGGATGGATGTTCTCGATGAAACCGACATAGATATTGTTGGTGGGAATGTCGACAATCGACGATATGAAGGCATAATTGCAAAACACAAAAGTTGTGGGTGGGCCAAAGCGTCCGATCCGATGGATGTACATTTAGTTAGTCAAAATAAGGGCGAGTGCTACGGGTTAAAACTTTATGACATTGTGTTGCAATTCTGGATGGGCAGGACAGAAAAGGTTAGGGGTCTTGGTGGATGGGACGAGGATTTTAAAACCCAGGATCATAAGTCGTTTTTCTTAAAGCACTTAAGAAAACTTAAGATAGCCCATTGCCCGTCTGTATTCTGCCACCATTCCCGAGTGATGCCGAAGCATTATGTTCAATATAGACATGGACAAAGAGAGCAAGACTTCCTACAATTACTACTTGAAAAATACAATGCGGTTAGACTTGTTGAATTTGGTGCTGAAACTGCGAGGAAGAAATGATTACGGAAAAAGACTTTGATTGGTCACTAACAAATAGAAAACTTGTAATTTTTTTGCCGAATTGGGGCAGGGGCGACTATATCCGCAGAACGGTCAGAACAATCAAAACTACCGTACCGAAAGAAGACTGGATCGTTTTGGTAGCCAACGATGGTTTGCATGAAGACCTATCAGATCTTAAAGATCTAAATGTGGTGTATTTCACGTTCCAGCGAGAAAATACGTCTGAACGCAATGGATGTTTTATTCGCAATTTTGTGATCAAACGTCTACAAAGCGTCTTGGTGTTTAGTAAAGATCCGGAGATTGTAATCGAGGGAGACTTTATCGCAAATGTGTTATCGTGCGATACACCATTTTACCGCCTTGGCGGTCCCGCATTTAAGGCGACTCAGGAAGCAACAGCCCAATTTATGGCGAATCAAAAAACAATCCATTATTGCGAAAGTCACTCGCAACGAACGCCGGTTATGTCGCACGCACACATGATCATGCATTATGGCTACTCAATGCCAGTCACAACATTGCAACAAATGAAAGGCTACGACGAAGACTACAGTATGTCCCCGTATTGCGAAGACAGAGACATATTCCACCGATTCATCGCCCAAGGGCTTAGGCCACATGTCGACACTACCTGTCACCCAATCCATCTGTGGCATGCAATGAAATTCTTCCCAAACACACCCGAGAACTCAGCCAGATACGAAAAGGCGAAAGCACTGTTTCGCACCAAAGATCCAAAAAACTTCATAAGAAACCCAGATGGATGGGGAACAGGACGACCAGACATAGGATCATTTACATAATGTCTAATGTATTAATTATGGGTTCAGGCCGAAGTGGGACTAGTATGCTAGCTGGTTCACTCTATCACTCTGGATACAACATTGGAGGAAAGGGTCACGATCCAAACGAAGGTAATCCAAAAGGGTATTTTGAGACCAAAGAAATCAATCAAGTTAATGATCTGATGTTGTTTAATGATCCACGCACTGTCTTTACGAAGGGCAGTAGTCATGGATGGCTGTCGCAATTTCCTATAAATCAATGTCCAGAAATACATCCTGAGTTGAAATCCAAGATTATACAAATAGTTGATAGTTTGCCAGAAAGAACGTTCGCCTTCAAAGACCCAAGATTCTCCTATACGTTGCCAAATTGGTTGGAGTTTTTGCCACTAGACACAAAATTTATTTGTGTTTTTAGAGATCCAAGAGGGGTAGTTAACAGTATAATAAGGAACTGCCAAACAGCACCATATTTATCAAAAATCGTGATTACAGAACAAGACTGTTACGAGATATGGCTGTGTATGTATCAGCATATCATTGGTACACATATTAAAGATGGAGATTGGCTGTTTTTGGACTATAATCAAATACTACACGAAGATGGTCTGGATAGGGTGGAAGAATTGCTCGACGCAAAAATAGATAGGTCGTTTTTGGACCCAAGTCTTCAGAGGGCCGTTAATCATGGGTCTATACCAGAGCCGGTAAGGGCTATGTATGAGTCACTTTGCTGTCTGGCCAATTTTGGGGGAGCCAATGTCTAAGTTTATACCACAGTTCGCACCTCAGGTAAGACCAAAGGACATAGAGGCTGTCCAGAAACAAATGCAATCAGGGTGGGTTGGATGTGGCGAAAAAACTCTTCAGTTTGAAGAAAAGCTAAGACAAATCACTGGTGCCAAACACTGTATCTCGACGACCAGTGGGACTACAGCACTTTTTCTAGCCGTTCACTCACTTGGATTATCACACAATAGCTCAATATTGTTCCCGGCCTATACATTTTTAGCCGGTGCCAATGCCATTAGAATGGCCAACAAAAATGTTGTATTGTGCGATATTGATCCAGACACTATGTGTATGTACGACACAGGCATCCACGATTTTCCCGCCAGACCATTATTTTCAAGTATAATGTTTGTTAATCATAATGGATATTGTGGGCCAATTAGGGGAGCATTCAGAAAATACTGTGATGATGCACACATACCAATGATAGAAGATTCATCTCAAGCATTAGGGATACCCAGCGCTGGAAGATTGGGGGACATAGGAGTATTTTCGTTTTCGGTTCCAAAATTAATTACAACAGGCCAAGGTGGTGCAATTATTACGGACAATCATCGTTTGGCTAGTAGGTGCCTAGAATTACGAGACCATGGAGACAACAACTGGCGAAAAACAAGAATCCACGAAAAAATCGGAGGGAATTTTAAATTCAACGACATTTTAGCTGCTTATGGACTATCCCAGCTAGAAGATATGGACGAGCTTTTAGCTCAGAGAAAATTTATTTTTGATTGCTACAGAGAACACATAGAGCTAATAGACTATGGGTACGATTCAACATGGATGGCGATATACAAAAGCGACAAGGCTGACAAAATCATAGAAGTTCTGTCTAAGAACAACATTAGCGCCGTAAAGTACTACAAACCAGTAAATATCAATCCGCCGTTTCAAGGACGTAGTTACCCACATGCAAAAAAAATTGCTGAACAAGTTGTTTATCTACCATCATCTCTTTCTCTATCTAAAGACGAGATAGACAAGGTATGCAGAATTATAAACGGAGTTGAAAGGAAGTAGTATGGCAAAAAGAAAAGTTCTTATTTTTGGCATCTCTGGTCAGGATGGATCATATTTAGCTGAATTGTTGCTTGAAAAGGGATATGAAGTTCATGGGATGGTTAGGCGCAATTCGGTTCCAGAACATCAAGAGAGTCGAATAGACCACATCTCTGGCCTAGTATCTACTCATTATGGAGATCTATTGGATACTGGATCTATCGACCATTTGATGAAAATTGTTCAACCTGACGAAGTTTATAATCTTGCAGCGCAAAGCCATGTTAGGATTAGTTCCGACATGCCTAGATTCACAGTCCAGGTGAATACTCTTGGAGCCCTTAATGTATTAGACTCATGCAGGATTTATTGTCCAAAAGCTAGATTTTATCAAGCAAGTTCATCAGAAATGTTCGGCAACTGCATAGACGAAGATGGGTTTCAAAGGGAAACAACGCCTATGAAGCCCGTTAGTCCTTACGGATGCTCTAAGTTGTTCACCTTCAGCCTAGTTAACCATTACCGTCAGGCATATGGCATGTTTGCGTGTAATGGCATACTATTTAATCACGAATCCCCAAGGCGCGGATCAAACTTTGTAACAACCAAGATAGTCAAAACAGCAGTACAAATTAAACTGGGGATTGCCGACAACCTCGTTCTTGGTAATATGGACAGCTTTAGAGACTGGGGACATGCCAAGGACTATGTAAGGGCAATGCATTCAATAATGTCTCACGATGAACCAGACGACTTTGTCGTATCTACCATGGAGACTCATTGCGTTAGAGACTTGTGTAAATATGTGTTTGAACAACTGGATATGAACTACGAAGATTATGTATCTCAAGACCCCAAATTTTTACGCCCAGAAGAGCTTAAGTGCCTCAAGGGAGATTCAAGAAAAGTTAGAGAAATCCTGGGATGGGAACCCGAATATACATTTGAAACATTACTTGACGACATGATTGATTCATGGATGGTTAAGCTTGGAGGAAGGTAGAATGAGAAGGATATTTTCAAAAGTACGTCCAGAAGTTTTACTTCATTTGGTTAATCGTCGTCGTGACATATCTCACTCAAGAGAAGATATGTGTCCTGAGGATTCATTAATACAGATGGCTTGTTTTAAGTTGGTTTGTGGACAAACTTTTCGTCCGCACAAGCATATTCCAAAAGTTGTTGACCAAAATGGAATATTAACTCAAGAATCATGGATTGTTATACAGGGAAGTGTCGAGGCTATATTTTACGATCTTGATGATCAAGTTATAGAGAGAGTTAGATTAGAAGCTGGAGATTGTTCCATAACGCTACAAGGCGGACACAACTACGTATCGTTGGAATCTGACACATTGGTTTATGAAGCAAAATCGGGTCCGTATCTTGGACAAGCAAAAGACAAAGAATTCATAGACAACGGAAACGAATAAGATATGCCTAGAACACTGGAGACACAAAGAAAACAGATGTCGCTTAGTCTAAAGCTCTTTGCGCTTGTCATATTGTCTTTCTGTGGATATGTTCTATATCACGTTATACCAATCTTGAACAAACATTTGGATTTTGATCTTTCAGGAATTATCCAATGAAATTGCATCTTGGATCTGGAAAACGTAACTTCGGAAATGATTGGATTCATATAGATGCTGGAGATCACCCACATCTTCATTCTCACGACATAACTGACTTGCCGTTTGAAGACAACTCATGCGATTTAGTTTATGCATCTCATGTGCTTGAGTATTTTGATAGAGAGCAAGGTGGTCACGTATTGTGTGAATGGAATCGTGTCCTTAAACCAGGAGGGATTGTTAGACTTGCCGTACCTGATCTTGAAATTATAACTAAACTCTATTTTACCAAGCAATTCCCAATAGAAAGTTTTCTTGGACCTATGTATGGAAAAATTACACCAGAAGGTTCGACAGAACCAGTATACCACAAAACAGTGTATGATTTCATAAGTTTGCAAAAAGCACTTGAAGATGCCTGGTTTAAAGACGTAAGAAGATGGGACTGGAGATGGAGAGAAATAGAACATGGACAATACGATGATTGTTCTCAAGCCTATCTTCCAAAGATGGATAAAGAAAACGGAACGTTGATAAGTTTAAATGTGGAGGCAACAAAATGAATAACCAACAAAAAATGGTTCGTGAATTCCACAAAAAATTCGGGTATACCATAAATAATACCCCAATGTTATTAAAGAAAAGCCTTTTGCGACTTAGAGCAGATTTTATCAGCGAAGAATCTGATGAATTTCATGAAGCTGTCGAGGAAGAAGATTTGACTAGGATGGCTGATGCCTTAGGAGACCTTCTATATTTTGTAAATGGAACAGGTGTGGCGCTAGGAATTGACCTACAACCTATATTCCTAGAAATACACCGTAGCAACATGACCAAAGCAGTTGCAAAAATAGAAGATGGCAAAGGGGATAAAACCAAAGAAAGTTTCTCTCCACCAAACATAAAAGGGGAATTGGAAAAACAATGTCGTATATAATATCTAGACCATGGGGTGGTGCATGTGGAGTGGGGCATCAATTTCATAATTGGTTAACAGGCTGGCTGTTGTCTCGACGATATGATTTACAATTTATACATTCTCCATTTTGTGGTACTGGAACTCAGGTCCAGATAGACCAGCCTGTAGAAAAATGGGAATCTTTTCTTGGATTGGGTCTTGGACACACCAAAGAGCAATTTATACCAAAAGAAATCAAGCGTGTCTCACTACCAAAAGTTTTTTGGGACGAATCTAACTGGGAGACTGTGACAGTTGACCATCCAGATTTTGCAAAGACAATAGCTGAATACCAAGATCAACATGTTGTATTTGAATGTGCTCGGGACCAATTTGTTGCTATGAATTGGGATCTACTTTGTTCTATGGACCTTAAAGCTAGATTTTGGCAAGCCAATACTGAAAAACTATCCAAACATCAGTTTCCAGAAACTTTTGACAAAACGAACATTGCAATTCATATCAGACGTGGAGATGTCACCGAAACTGGTCGATACAAAGTCCGATGGGTTGGTTTAAGTGTATATATGAAAATAATGAACCAAATTGCCAGAACTCTTGGACAAGATATTGTATTCCACATATTTTCTGACGCTACTGATAGATCCGACTTTCAACTAATGGATTGTATGGATTATGATACAAAATTTTATCTATGGGGATCTGATATCTTTGATACGTTTTTGAAAATGACACAAGCTGATATTTTGGTTACTGGACAAAGTATGTTTTCCAGTCTTGCAGGGATACTATCTGACGGAATAGTTCTAGCTAGACCATGGAGTCCTCACTGGAGCAATTTTCCACAAGGAACAAAAACCATGAAATTTATTGAACTTGGACAAAATGGAAATTTTGATACAAACAGACTCAAGGAGTTATCATGCACATAGTAGAAACATTAAAGTCTATAGTGGGCGGGGAAAATCCAGTTGTTCTAGAGATAGGATGCTGTGAAGGTAAGGATAGCAAGACCTTTCTCCAGGTATTCGAAAAAATCCAGCTATATTGTTTTGAGGCTGATCCAAGAAACGTCGATTTGTTTAAGCGGTACGTTGGGGACGATGCGCGTTGTCGGCTTTTTAGCACAGCAATATCAAATAAGGATGGGGAAATCACATTCTTCCAGAGTTTCGGCCCCAGAGACCAGCATCTTCCAGGTATAGGCACTGTTGCAAGACAAGCGTCCGGGTCTGTACGAAAACCAAAAGAGCACCTGAAGGCCCACCCCTGGTGTACATTCAATGAGGGCCTAACTGTCCCATCTACAACGCTAGACACATGGTGTAAGCAACACGGTCTCAATGGCATAGATCTGGTTTGGGCTGACGTAAACGGCGCAGAACGAGATATGATAGAGGGGGCTCAAGAGGCATTCAAATTTACTAGATATTTGTATACAGAATTTGGCCCCAAGGGTAGAGAGATTTATGAGGGGGGAATAGATCAGGACACAATTCTAGATCTATTGCCCGATTTTGAACGAGTATTAGTGAACAATAATAACGTATTGTTGAGAAATACCAAGCTGTAAGGAGAGAAAAATGACTGATGAGAAAACAGAATTGCTTTGCTTTGATTTAACAAAAGAAGAATATAGAGAATATGATTTTGGCACAGGACAGTGCCATAGAACTTATCGCATACACGATCCAAAACAATTATTTATCCGACCTGGGGGGACAACACATAGAATCGTGGGCCAAGATGGTACTGTCCATTGCGTTCCCGCTCCAGGATTCCACGGATGTGTTCTGAGATGGGAAAATTTAGACTCCAGTACGCCAGTGAATTTTTAATGACTCAGTACGTAGCGCCAGTCTTGTTTAGTGGGGTACCCGGAAACGCAGGCGCCATAGGTCATCAATTCCGCAATTGGCTCACCGGCTACAAGATAGCTCAGCATTACGGTCTCACGTTCGCCCACTCACCATTCTCAGGGTCACACACACAGGTCCAGATAGATGTTCCTGTCGAGCGATGGGAACCATTCCTCAATTTTGGGGAGGGAGAAGTACAAAGAAAGGATCTCAAAGACGTTGAGGTGGTGAAATTACCCAGAAAACCTTGGGATCAATCCAGGGTAAATCATCCAGATATTGCGAATTTAATAAAAAGGCACGACGGAAAAAGTAATGTGTTGTTTGAATGTCCCGATAATCAATTTATGCCAGTAGATTGGGGGATTTTTGCAGACAATAGATTCAGAAATAAGTATTGGGAAGCCAGAAGGCTTCAACCAATAACTACGTCGCTTGATCCAGGTCGTATTTCAGTAGCAGTCCATATAAGAAGGGGAGATGTCACACAACAGAGATATCCCGATAGATATTTGTCCAATTCATTTTATGCCAAGGTTTTGGATAATTTAGTGGGTTGCATTGATGTTCTATATGATATCCATGTTTTTTCCGAAGGAAATGCAGATGAATTCAGAGAACTGTATCATCTACCCGGCATCCAGTTCCATCTCAATACAGATGTATTTAGAACGTTTCACGCGATGGTATCTGCGGATATATTCGTCACTGGCGTAGGATCGTTTTCTATTCTAGCGGCCCATCTGTCGAAGGGGATAATAGTTACGAAACCGTGGAATCTTTACTGGACAAACTTCCCAACTGAAAATACAAATATTGTTCCAATAACAAAAGACGGCAATATTAGTTTTGAGTTATTAAACAAGGCAACATTGCACACAGGACTAGAGGGCGATTGATATGAAACTATGTATGACAGACAAAGGAGTGTCCGAAAGCCTTTTTTCACTGGAGGCTGAATTGTCAAGTGGTTGCCAGTTTCTTTCATTGTCAGACGAAGTCTATAAGCAGATGACTCTGAATTCAACGCCATTGCACAGATCCCTGTATGCGATGACGACAGTTGTGGCAAAGATACAATGGCACACTCCGAATACGGCACAAAATTTTCGAACTGCCTATGATGAAGCTAGAATGTATTATGGGAAACCAATGGATCAATCAAGAGCCGATGACGTCATCAGATATTCAGAAATTATGAAAAACGATATGGAAGCCGGATTCCCTAGTCCTATTCTTAGAAAACAAGGAAACCAACTAGTACAGATAGATGGGGCTAGAAGAATGATGGCCCGATTGCTTGCTGGTCAAGATACTATATGGATCAATGTTGTTATTCTCAGGGAGGATCTAAAAGACATTCTAGATCCAAATTTTATTGATGAAATAAAGGATTTCCATAGAACTAAAAGATGGTTCAATGCATACCAAGATATTCTAGAGCTTGGCATCAATGGAACGAGAAGATTCAGTGGTAGATTCCCATATCACCTAGATCTATCTCCCGTAAAGGGACGCGAGGTTGTTGATTTTGGGTGCAACAATGGCATGGCTTTGTTTCAATCCTATTATTGTGGAGCGTCGAGATGTGTCGGGTTTGATTACATCCAAGAAAATGTAGACATAATAAATGCGTTGGCTTGTCACTTGCGCATTCCGATAAAGGCTTATAGGTGTGATTTCAATGACGAAGACTGGGAGGATTGGGCCTTGCAGACTTCTGGAGGATGGGACTACTCCCTTTTCCTCTCGGTTTATAGGACCAAAGAACTCAGAGATCGTAAAAGATTGCTGCGGTTCATATGGGAAAATTCCAAGATGGGAATGTTTTTTGAAGGCCATGGGCATCCACAGATGGATAATCCTCAGATATATCGTCAGCTTTTATCAGAACTAGAAGGTGGATTTGTTAAAGAATTGCCCATAGGGGTCATAGAGGCTCCATATTATCCGTCTTATACTCCAAAGTTTTTGGTGGTCAAATGATTTTTGTAAGAGTATAATAAGTTATGAAGAAAGAGATCAAATTTTCAAATTGTTCATGCACGGTCACGCCCGGATTATTTGATATAAACAACTTGCCCTTGGATTGCCCCGCAGTCTGGAAGTTAATGTCTAGTGGATATACTGTTGGCGTTTTTCAATTGGAAAAGCAGCTTGGACAAGATTGGGCCAGAAAGGTCAAACCGCAAAACATTGAAGAGTTGGCTTTATTAACTGCCGTCCTTCGTCCCGGATGTTTGGAGTCCGGAATGAGTCAAGAATACGTAGATGTAAAGTTTGGTAAAACCCAAGCATCCTATTTACACCCACTTCTTAAAACAGTACTTGAGTCTACTAATGGCTGTCTGATCTACCAAGAACAGGCTATTAGAATGGCTGTTGAAATTGCTGGCTTCTCACTAGAAGAGGCTGATAATTTAAGAAAATGTGTGACAGACGATACAAGATTTTTGTCCAAACAGAGGGGATGGGTTTCTTTAAAAACACTTATAAAAACAGGATATCAAAAGGATGATTTTCTAACTATGGATAAGTATGGTTGTCAAGAATGGTCAAAAATCAAAAGGGTATGGAAAACAGGTAAAAAAGCTGCGCAAAATATAGAAACCAGAACTGGATTTAATATAAACATCACTAAGCACCACCAAGTAATGACGGACAAGGGGTGGAAAGCAAGAATCAGACTAAAGGAAGATGAAGACTTTCTTGTTTGTGTCAACAAAGCCGACTATGATGGCAAAGATACAATAGAGAGAGATTTGGCAATTATTATGTCTGGTATAATAACAGAAGGATATTTCAATTTAGAAAATAGGGCTACATTTACAAATCACGATCCATTCATGATGAAGGTATTTACTGAGGCTTGTCAAAATTATTTTGGTGAAAATATAAAAATATATCGAGGCATAGTAGCAAGACTAAGAAAAACACATGTTCAAAAACTAAAAAAATACATGAAATTAGGGTTGTCCAGATCCAAGTGTATACCAGAATGTATGATGGGTCTATCAAAGGAAACCACAAGGCAATTTTTGTCTTTTATGTTGGCGGCAGAAGGTGGCGTGTGTGTCAACAGTAAGCAATTTGAATTTTCTTCTGCTTCTAGAAAAATAATTGATTGTATAAAATTGCTATTGCTAAGATTTGGAATAACCTCCAATATACTGGCGCATGATTGTAAGCAGTATGGCATACAATGGAAATTGTGTATTCATGATTATGACAACCAACATAGATTACTAAATGAATTGACTACCCTATGGCCCAAATCCAAAACAGAGAGCCTCAAAGGTATTCTGAGAACCGAAAGAGAAAGCCAATTTACTCTTGATGCATTTCCCACCAGTATTGTTAATAAAATACTAAACCAATATCCCAGTCTCGGAAACCATGAAGGTGGATCAATATATGGTTCGTCCATTGGTCGAAAAAGATTTAAAAGATTGTGTGATAAGAGCAGGGATATAAATTGGATTAAGACTGTCGATGGAAATCAATTTTATGATTTATTGACCAAGAAACAAAAACATAGTGCAAGTATTATGGTGTATGATTTTGAAATGGAAGATCCCCATAGTCCACAAATAATAGCCAATGGAGTTTTAATTCACAACAGCATTGGCAAAAAAGATGCTGAACTCATGGCCAAACTAAAAGACCGATTTATTGGTGGATGTCAGAGTACAAGTGATGTTCCACGGGGTGTTTCAGAAGAGATCTTTGGGTGGATAGAAAAAAGTCAACGCTATTCTTTTAATAAAAGTCACGCTTTATCTTACGGGATGCTTGCTTATCAAACGGCTTGGTTGAAAACCCATTTCCCAAACGAATTTTTCACAAGCTATCTAACGTATTCAAAATACAAGGGCGATCCCAAAGAAGAGATATATAAGCTTGTCCAAGACGCTAGACTATTCGGTATCCAGATTTTTCCACCAGATATTCGAAGGCGCAACATACACTTTGACATGATAGAAAAGCCAGAAAAAGGCGTGGCTTTTGGGCTAGGACACATAAAAGGTGTTGGCCAATCGGCAATCAAAAAGATTATTGGCGCAGATGAGAATTCGATGAGTACCTGGCCTAAATTCCTGGCATCTGTTCCAGGATTGCATCGCCATGTTGGTATGGCTTTGATCAAATCAGGCGCTTGTGCTTGCTATGGGCTAGAAAGACTTGAGATGGTCAGGCAACTAGAAGTCATTCTTGGCACATCTATTCGCGATGAAAATGGGAAAAAGAAGGACATAAAAGGCTTGACGGCAAAAGAAAGGGTATT
>SDBT01002833.1_pt1 | contig 30308 bp, 55 predicted proteins | sample 2277101 | NCBI WGS metagenome assembly SDBT01 (sample SAMN10404973, study PRJNA504765) | marine sediment metagenome | isolation source: marine sediment core GS10_PC15, 103 cmbsf | place: Arctic Ocean: Southern Knipovich Ridge | collected 2010
GGACTGTGGCACTGAATATTCTAGATAAGTCAGTGGTCTCACAAAAGGCTTTTTGTTTTTGGAAAGTTCTTGGTACTGCTCGTAATCTGATTTCGATCATCAGTGAGACCCCAAGACTCTCAAGTAATTGGCACTAGCGAAGACGTTTGCTGCGAAGGTTGGAATCCTTCACCCAAGAACTTTCCAAAGACTTAAAGCGGAGCTAGGGCATCAGGAATGGCTTAAGACTGAACTGATGTACGTGACTGTTCTGGGTTGACAGGTGCATTCATACCGAAATTTGAATGACCGCAGATGGGTAGTCGGAGAATCGTTTTCTCAACTATCTAGACCCCACGATTTTTGGATGCTATGAATGATTGGAAGTTCCACTGTCTGTAAAACAGTAGGCGGCATGACCGTAGTAGGTTCGAATCCTACCGCATCCACCAAATTTTTAACTAGGAGGTTGTACATGATATTACTACCGAATTTAACCCGAAAGTTTTTGGCTGATGTAGCTGAAGCAGATTCGTTTGCTGATGACACTGTTGTTGAAGCCTTCGTTGCCGATATGGTTAGCGCAGGACTTTACGGGGAAGCAACCCCAGATGAAATTGACCGTCTGGATAAAATCATTTAAGAGGTATCACATGGATACAGCAAAGAAGAAATCAGGTAGACCAGATTCGCTTTCACGCGCCTGGAAAAAATCTGCCAAGAAGAACACTTCAAAGAAACGCAGACAGGAGAAATTCTAGTGAGCGAATACCAAAAATTAATCTCAGATCAAATCAAGGAATTTGAAACTCCCCCTGTTTTTGATCTAATGGATGAACAGGAATTGAAAGACTACTTTCACAAAATGGAAGTCATAGGCTACAAAATTAATGTCTATGGCCCTGAACGCTGTTTCAAGTTTCGCGGGTTCGCAGATGAAGCACTACGCGAAATGAAACGCCGCAAACCAGAAGGATATAGTTAATGAGTGAGTTATTCAAATCCATTGAAGTAGCCAGGGAATTGAAACCTGTTGAGGGGCAACCCTGTAACAACTGTGGATGGTGTTGCTTAACCGAAGTCTGCCCCACAGGAATTGAATTTGGTGGGTCATCACAGATACCTTGTAAATTTCTAGAGCAAGAAGGTGATCGTCATTATTGTGGATTAGCCAAATTAAATATTCCGGTCATGAGCGAACACCTGTCAATAGGTACGGGTTGTGATGCTCGTACTCAACAGGAACAACTTGCCGCCCTGGGATTCGAATGTGAAGACAATTGATTTCGATAAACGTACTTACAAGCAATTCAAACGTGCCTACCAGATTGCAGAAAAGGCCCACCGAGATACCTTCACGTTCAACAACCAGATTTACCTACGCGAATACGCGAAGTACGTGCTGGAATATCTGGAAACAGAATTCACGGAAAAAAATTAATCTCAAGGTTTTTTCTTGCGCGAAAATTTCTCACGGAAATAACGTCTATACCGCTGCACCAACGCTTTACACATTCCGAGTTCAAACCGTAGCCGCTTTATCTCCCGTGCATCTAATCTGGCTTGCACCTTCGCACGATTCAATATCGTTAAGTATGGGTCAGTCACTATTACCCCGTTTACCCCTGTTACCCAGATTATAACGGGTTTTTTCTCGTGCTCGTAGGAAATCTGGCTATTATGAAATGTGATACTGTTCTGCGAAGCACAGATCAAACTTCATTAAGCCGAAACGACACCTGAAATATATATCAGAATATTGAAATATATATAAGCCTCGAAAATACTCAAAAATATCCAGAAAAATATTTGACCTTAATATCAAATGGAAAAACTGGAATTTTTTATTCCAAAACAAATTTGATACTAATATCACCGACCATTTGAAATTTTATATCCAATATCCGAGACCGTTAGGGCGAAATCCCCGAAAAAAAGATTTGAAAATATTTTTCGAATCACGAAATAAAAAAAATTATTATTTTATAATAAAAATTATGCGTTTCCAGGGGGGGTGTCCTATGGGGGGGTCTCTTATGTGTGTCTTATCTGTTGGTCAGTGTCCCACCCCCACACCACGAATCTTCTTGGGTGGTATCTGGTTCCCACCCCCCGACACTAAATATATATGGGTGGTATCTGGTTCCCACCCTGATCAATTTATTATGTGCGGGTGGTACTAACACAATATTCCCTGGGCAACCCCAGACCCACCCAGGAATTTTATCATACTCCTTATTATTTGTCAATGCTTATTGTGCGACTTAGTTACTATCTTTATTTGTCAATGTATGTTACTATACCAGGGCGGGTCAGGGGCTTACCAGGGGTCTTGTTAGTCCCACACCTCCTTATCTGGCTCCACATTGAAGTAACTGGTAATCATGGGGGAGGGTTGTACTCCGAAGCTTGCCCATGTCCACCGTTGCATAGTTAGCCCATACACCACACCCGCGAATGCATCAGCTAAATCTTTTGTATTGTAGGCATTGTGATCTATCTTACCTTTCGACACCCGTTCTAGATGTACTATCTCGTTGCGTACATGTGCGTTCTCTGGTGCAGATATCCGCGCCTGGATTAACGCGCTCTTGAGTATGTCATAAGGCAATGGGGTTCTATCGATTGATTGAATGCCTGTCATGTACCCCTTGCCCCGCAATATCTGTAGGCTATCCACTGACTGATAAGAATCGAATGTGACCCACCGTATCAATACCCCTAGTTCTGTCAGCTTATATAAGATCGTGCGTATCTTATTGAAGTTAATCTCATCGTTGATAGGTGGTGTGACTCTCAGGAACCCATCAATGCGTATGTGGGGCATCATACCCCCAACAGAATCATCATCCCCTTCAACGTGTATGAACTTATCCACGTATCCAATGCAGAATCCAGCAGCATCAGATGTAAGCCCCAGATCGATATGACAGAACCGCGCCCTGTGTGGCTCCTTAATAGCATCCTTGACTAACCCCACCTGGGTAGCTACAAAATCACAGTCTTCACGGGTAAAAATTGATTTGACCTTAGTATCAAAGTTGTTGTTAAGGGCTTCCACGTTAGGAAAGTATGGGGCTTTAGCAACCGTTGATACTCCTGCTATCTCCCGCAGAGCATTATAGATATCATTAACGAACCGTTTACGGTACTCCTGGGGTATCCGCTTCACCTGAGCAGGGTAATCCTTCTTGGTCTGCTTGACATCAGAAGGGCTAATGATGTACGGCTTGCGGGTATCGCTCCCTATGAACACGTTGAACCACTTGCCTGTGAATACTTCGGGGGGCTTCATATCCCATATCACTTCATCCCTGTAATATATGCCTGGGTCTGTCTTGGCTTCCACACATTTCCTGTCCGTGAACTGCCCTGGGTAATTCTTACTGCTGCCCAAACATAATATGCCTGGGACTACCCCTTGCCGCATGAATCTGCTTTCCCTTCTACTGGCTATCGAGTTATATAATTCTATTGCCTGATTGAATTGCCCCCCGTCTGCCAATTTGCGGGAAGAGTCTACCACTTCCATGAAGTTAATCTCATCGACAAACCCACCATAAACATTTTGCCCGATGGTTGCACTGGTCTCGCCACTCGTAGGGAAGACAGAAATATTCTTAGGGAAGATCAACCTACTTTCCAAATCCTTCCTGAATGGAAAGACCGTGTTGAAATATTCACTCTCTTCAATCATGTTTCGAAACCGCGAATAATCCACATCACGGGCAACCCTGGCATTAATCGACTGGAAGACAAAGTAAATTTCAGAAGCCCGATCTTGATTCAGCAGCAGATGGGGACTCCGAAAACAGGATAATAAATAGAGTTGATATGCTGTAGTGTATAGTGCTCTGGTAGTCTTAGCTGTTCCTATTCCACCTGTTAATACACACTCGTAATATCTTTGGCCCAATCTGTCGCCCCCAGGATTATTTATCTCTATTATACTATCTAGTACAGCAGGCCAAACTTCATCCCCCGTTCCTAGATACTCCTTTCCAAATATGAATTCCTCTACTGAGACTGGATATCGACCCAACAATAAAAGTGAAGGTAATCGAACTATATTCTGCCCTTCAAGATACCATTCGATACTCTGTCTGATATCCTGGCTGAACGGGTCTTTCTTCCCCGCCAAAGATCGGTGCATACTGGTAAGCTTTTTTGCGGATTGCATACTAGGGGGCAAACAGTTCTAGAGCAAATTCATCCATTGCAGCATGTGCCTTATCCTTATCTGATTCTGGGACTATATTGATTACATCATCCATCACGCTTGCATTGCCCCGAATGTGTGCGAAGACCCCGCAGTAATCTAGGAATCGAACTTTATTCATCTCGGTATCCGATGCAACTTTGAGTGCTGCAATCTGCTCTTTGGCACTGTAAGTCTTATTGGTAGCCATTCCCATACTCATGTTTCGTACTTCCATGAAGAAGGCTACTGTCTCGCCCAAAAACTCGTTTAGGTCTATGTTGGTAAATGAGCGTTTGTGTAAGTCCTTAATTTGCTCCTTGATCTTGCATACCATTCGGGTACTGACTTCAAGCTTTTCTGCTATCCGTTCATTAGTCCAACCCCGCATATGGAACCGATGCACTAAGACAATCCGACTGTCTTTCTGGTCACTGTTCAATCCGTTGTGCCTACCTTGCCCACCAATAGGAACCACATCAAATAATTCCTCATCTGTCATGCCCACAAACTTACCGATGTTCCCCAACTTATCTGTATCAAGCCCAGATGTGTTTTTGGTAAGGTTCAGGTGTTTTGTGACTTTGACATTGGAAGGGTCAACCGCAGAAAGTTCTTGCAACTCTGGTTCCGAAACATTGGATTTCAATTTTCCGATTTTCAGCTTATTTTTGAACTTTTTTGCAGCCAGTTTTGAAGGCTTTTTTTGAGCTTTATGTTCAATTAGGACAGACATAAAAAAACACCAATCATAGCAATAATTGGTGAGAATTCTAAAACTCCTAGATAGTTCAGTCAAGAACTATTAATTGGATAAAACCTGGGGTAAGTTAATTTGATACTAAGGTCAAAAATCTATGCTTTGCGTCTTTCGATTTCAGCTTGCAATCTGCGTATCTCATTTTCATAGACTTCTTTGATGACCAACCAATTATGAGTGAAATCAGTGATATCATCTTCCTCATGGATATTCAGTTCTTTCCGTAGAGCATCCCGCTTTGCTACTAATTCCAGACCAGACATTTCCCCTATAGTTGTCATGCTATTCTGCGTTTGGCTCGTAGGCAGCATATTCAAGTAAATGCTCCAAAGAAGCAGAACGTGATTTGATAACCCCCAGGTGATATTGTGCTTTTGGGGCATTATACGCATCAGCATTAAGTTCGCGCTCAATCGTATTCGCATTTTCACGAAGGTCATTGAGTATGTACAGGGCTTTTTCTTTCCCTGTCATAACGTGTTCTGGTAAATGAAAAGGTGTCATTGTTGTGTTCCTGGGTTGCTGTGTCGTTAAAAAATTCCCCCCCAATCTCTGAGGGGGCAATAAACAACACACGATTAAAACAGTTTAGTGTAAAGTCCGGTTTCGCTTTCTATCAGGTCATGCATCATATCGGCGTAAGAATCATTATGAGTTGCCTTAACCTTGTAGTTCATTCCCCAGATTTTACCAAATTCCATATCGTATAAATCTTTACCGTTCAGGGTGATCTTGATGTAGTTCACTGCTTTGCTACCGCGAACTCTAAAACTCAGGGCATCACCGTGGTCAAGCAAATTTTTCGCACCCAACATATAAAGGGCTTTGTGTCCGATTTGCTCTTGAATTGTTTTTGCTATGCTCATTTCGTGTCTCTGTTGTTTGTTTTGATACCTTAAGTATAGCACACTATGTAATTATTTGTCAGGATATTTGCATTTATTTTAGTAAATAATTCACCCAAAAAAAAGCCCCTAGTAGGGGGCTTCTTCATCTGGTCTTACTAAAAGTGGTTTAAGCTTTGTAACCAAGTCCTTCGTATTTGCTTACTACTGAAGGGTTGTTTACTACAGTGACTTCTTTACCTGAAACTTCGTGGGTCATTGTTACTGTGGCTTCTTCGTTGCTTGTCATTAATTCGTTCATCGTGTTATCTCTTTGTTTGTTTGTATACTATAAGTATAGCATCTTGACAAATAATAACAGGATTATCTGTGTGATACAGTTCACATTTTGTACATTAATTATTTGTCAATATATTTGAACTTAGTATCACTTTTAGGGCTTAGTAAACAGATAGGAACAGGATTGTGTGAGGCTCCTGTATGCCTCTGTAAGACGTTCTCAGGGATTCAGTATAATGGTATCTTCTACATCCGCGCCTACTGGCAGCAGGTTCACGGCTTGCTGTCTGGTCTTATATCCATCCGATTCGATCACCCACCTGAAATCCTGCCCACCTTGGATAATATATTTACAGAAAATATACCACTTTCCATCATGGGCCTGGGTTACTTTATACTTTACCATCTCGGATTCTCCCTAATAATTCAATTGCCTTGTCTAGCTCTTTACGTTCTATCTGCTTCCCCAACTTTTCCTTCAGAGCATCCAACGCATTTTGTCCACCCCGCAATTCAACCTCAACTTCCACTGTGCTGAATCTCACTTTGCAGGTATAGCAAAACCATCTTCGGCGCGTGTACCCGTTGCATGGTCTAGTGTCAGTACACTTTCTTCTTGTATGTTGGCACTTGTGCATTTCTCATCTCGTAATCTTTAAGCCCACAAGCAGCAGAACAAAATACTACTAATACCTGTGGATTATCTGTGTTCCTCCAATATCGAGAAACAGGGTATCCATCCATCCCGCTTGATGCTACAAAAGCCCCGCAGGTTTCACAGTACCAACCCGTTCTAAGAACAGACTTTTTGCTGTGCATGAAACAAAGTCCAAAATCTGTAGGTCATGCCCCTGGTTTTCTTGTACAACAATTTTTCTGTAGGTCTATTCTTGTGCAGCCGTTTTGGTCTTCTTACCTGCCTGATATATCCCGCATTGTCGCTTTCGTGATATGGCTTGTTCAACTTATACCCCACATAAATACCTGCGTACTCTGGAATATCATCTTCAATCTTGGGTAGCAAAAGGGCAGGAACAAGAAAGCTAAAATAGTTGGATATCAGTTGCCCCTGCTTCAGCAGCGTATGTTTCAATATCCCGTGTCGCGCTGTCTTTTTGAAATCAGCCAGGAAATCAGATCGACTCGTTTTAATCTCAATTTCCTCAACATACAAACTGCCCTTCCTGACACACATGATATCCATTTCATATCCCGCATTAAAATGAGTGTTTGGAATCATAAAATCATATCGTTGCTGTTGGGTTCTATGATAAGCCAAAGTCAATTCAGTTGCGTTCATATCAGTTCAATAATTTGGTACACATCATTATTGCTTCACGCTCCGAAAATTCTGATTCCCCCGCAGCAACTAGAATCTGTGCATATTCCTTAGAAGGGATTACCCGCAACATGTGCTTCTTCCCCCGAAATGCTTTAGCGAAATCTGCATTCGATGCTACAAATTCCCGTGTGTTCATATTCAGGTATTTATAGCTAATAGGTTTTTCAGCTTCACTCTTCTTCATTGGGTTTCTCAAAGTTGTCAACTTCCCTGCACCTGGGACAAACCAGTAATACCTGCTTGTCTTCCTTATTTATAGATATTTCTGCGTTCTTACTGATTCCTTCCCACCCACACGCACGGCATATCAGGTCAACATCCCACAGAGAAACATCATCATCATTCTTGTTTGTCATCTTGGGTTTGCCTCATATGTTTTGCCAGTGCTGCGATTTCCTTATCTATTTTCTTTTGCTGAATTGTCAGAAAAGCAAGAACCACCTTCAGCATGACATCCAAGATATAAAAACATATCAGCACTGCTACCAGATATATAAACCAACTAGGTAATGTTATTGTTATCATATTTCCCCCTTAAACCACATTTTGAAACTGAGCATGATGAAGCCCACCCAAACTATCGGCCCACCAAATGTTAATTGAACAAATCCTTGCCACCTTTTTTTCGGGGCAGGTACATACATCAAAATCAGAAGTCCGATTACCCCCCAGATAAAAAGCCATGATGATGTAAGTTCAATCATCCCTCCACTCCCCATAAAATGTTTTCACCATCACCCACTTATGAATGATGCTGTGATCAGTGACATCAGGAATATCCTGAACCACCCCCACAAAATTTATTTCTTCAGACATTGCGCCTTGCTCACCCTCAAGGCAAACAGTTGATTTAGTCATCACCACATAACTAAATGGATTTCTTAACCAATATAAATTTGACAGTACATACGCCCATCCAATATCAGCCATATTCTTAACCCACTGCTGAAATGATTTAATCTCCATTATGCATTCCCATCAAAATATTCACCATTGTTACAATACACTATTCCGTACTCAACGTATGCAACCCCACCCCGAAAATCGGTATCACAAAACTGAGCACCGTTATCATATTCAAACGGGTTGATGTCTGAGCAACCAACCAACAGCAGTGATATCAGTATCAAATATTTCATCCTTGCTTCCCAGAACACTTCCCTACCAATGGTTCCCACTTGTACCCTGTTACCCTGCCCCACAAATGTTGCGCTTCCCTGGTTTGTTCAGCCCCGCAAGTGCTACATTTTCGCCTTCCATAGTTACCCATATCGCCCCATTTTTTTGCACTTCTGGTAGGTTGCCAATCGTGTTTCATCCTTTTTCTTTTTCCTCTGGGGGATACAAAAGCCCTAGCTCAGTGATGACCGACATAACACCATCAGGTTTATTTCCCCTCATATATCGAACAATCGCTATTGCCTTCTCTTCCACATTTAGAAGTTTAATTATTTTGTCCTGCTGCAATTGCAATTGGTCTAGCAAATAATCACATTGCTCAGTCTTCTCTTTTAACTCATCATCAAATCTGTCAAGTTCGTGTGTTGCCTTTTTGATTGCACCCTTCAGGGTATTGATTCTGGCATACACTTCTTCTGGGTCTAGTTCCCGCGCTTCATACCGTTCAATAAATGGTTGCAGTTGTACAAGCCTTGCCTTTAGGTCATTCATTTCATTGCCTTGCGAAATTCATCTGCTGCTGCACCACCAAATAAACTTTCTACTATTTGACAAGATTCCGCAATCCGTTCTCGTTGCTTCTTTTCTATCCCCTGAAATTCGAAAGTCACATTTTTAATTCGGTCATTCAGTTCCTTATTCTGTATTTCAAGCCGCAGCATATAATGCCAAGCTTGTCTTTCTTTAGTACCCAGGGGCAGGTATCTCCAATTATTCCAATTTCGTAATTCGTCATTCATTTAATTTCTCGGACTATATATTTTAGGACACCGTTTACAGTACATTTTTGCGTAATCATAAAATCCATCAATCCCATCATCTATCTGTTTTTGGGTTGGTTTCTTCTGCCCTTCATCAACAGCACAAGTCCAATCATGATCACCCAATAAATTACAGGCTAACCACCCCATTACTTTTTTAATCATTTCACTGCCTTACACCCATCTTCCCCGACAACAGGAAGAGTATGACCATCCCAATCTTGAAGAAATAATTCTGCATTCTGGTAGGTATCGAAACAGAATCTACCCCGATAATTTCCTTGTTCATCAATTCCATACATCACACCCACGGTAAAAAGCATCCGCATTACCCCACACAGATTTCCATCAAGATTTTTTAGGTTTTGATATCCTGCCTGTTCAAATGTGTAATCAATCATTCCCACCCCATACATTTTGCACAGTGATACCGAACCAGTTTTACTTTCTCGCCCCACCAATTTTCACGATAGTAGGCAACACGGAATAAATCCATCCAAGAAAATTCCTTCCTGCATCTGTCACACGGAAACGGCATCACTTGCCCCCTGATGAACCAACAGCACAGCCATTAGCCTATAAGAGCCTGTAAGGTCAACACCGTATCGCATACCTGCCCCTAGAGCATCGTAAGGCTTATCCCGTTCCAGGGCTTCAGCCATGCCTTGAACTGTTCCCATTGCCCTATTTGAATTCATCCCGAATTCCTCCCTGCATGTACGATAGGCTTCATCCCTTCTGTGGTCTGGGATTGGTTTACCCATAGCAGCAAATCCATCCGCGCTTTCTGGGGGGTCTTGTGGTATTACTTGATTTAAAAATTCAGCCATTTTTCTTCTCCTTATCTTTGGGTCTGGTCTTATCCAGAATTTCAACAAACCACATTGGTTCATCCCGTTCCCGCAATTCCTTTTCACAGGGGTTGCAAATCAAAGACAGTTCCCCACTAGGAAAAATACTAAAACAAGTATCCCCACATCTGCGGCATCGATGCATTGACGATTCAGTATAATCCCGTTGCTTGTCAAGATCGTTTTGAAAAGGTGGGGGTGATTTAATCCGCTTCATTGCGGCAATCATCAGTTTATGATTGGCTATGGTTTTATCAACCAACCGTTTTATTAAATTTTCTTCTTCCATTATCTATCCCCTTAGATACAGAAAAGCCCCACCGAAGGGGCTTAGTTATATTATAAAAATATCAGAACTCGTAGCAATCCTGCGCTTGAAATCCACGCTTGTTCAATTCTTTGATTGCACTATGATAAGCACGATATTTATAACGGGCAGCAGAAGCAGAAATTTCACCATCACAATGTAAATTCTCTGGTGACAATCCCGTATCAATATGCACGTAGATTTTTTGGGCTTCTTCAACACTCAAAGAGTTGATATCCATTTCAGGTTTACCTTTCACCTTTGCCCACAAATTCATTTCATCAATTTCATTTTGTAAACTCATTCTTGACCTCATATGTCATTTGAATATACTTCCAGTATAGCACACTCTTAAATTATTTGTCTACCTATTTTCATCACTTCCGTAACTGACCCCGCAATCAGGGCAACACCAATCCCGTGTTTCCAACTTCATTATAAGTGGTTTATCAGAAGAACACTTTACACACGTTTCAGGTAGATACAAAATCTCATCACCATCTTCTTCGATAGCAATTGCTACATGCCCATCATCACCTGTCTTCAGATTCTCAGGCTTCATTCCCTTGTCTACTTTTCTTTCAAGTGCTCTGGCTTCATGATGAATCAGGGCAAGCCGTAAATGTCTTTGGGCTTCAGTCATTGACTTAATAATTTTGTCGTTGACCTCAGATCGCAAACAAGCATCACAATGATTTGTCCTGTCAATCAAACTAGACAGAACATCAATCTGCATACCCAAAACTTGTTGAGTTTGAATCCCTGGATGTTCACTCCCCGCTTCACGATTTACAAAAGTCAGCCTAAGATTTTCCTGGCTATCCAACATCGGCATTTCATAAATATGTCCCGCTTCAATTACTGTAATCATAATGAATACTTCTCCCTGAAAACCTGGGTAGCTATAGGCGCGATTTCTTCCAACATCTCTATGATAGCATCAGAGTAAACCCGTATTTCATATTGTGCATGTTCATGACTTCTCTCTTTACAGAAATGAAACCAGTTATGCAGATTGGCAGTTGCAAACATATGCGAGTAAATACCCACAGGTAAAACAGTTCGCGCTAATTCCCTTGGCGCACCCTGCCTGATCAATTTTTTGTACGCCTGAAAAGAAGCACGATTTGCCCCAACAATATTAAGAGCAATTTCTTCTGCCTCTGGATGTTGTTCATCAGTTCGCATCTGTTTGTTATCCGTTGACTGAGTAGTGATTTGTTCCAGTTCAGGAATATAAAATTCCTCTGGTAGCTCCCGATACCTTGCCGACAATTCATTATAGGATTGTGTCCTATGTCTGTGCCACTGGCGAAAAACAAAGATGGGGGCTTTCACTTCAAAGGTAATACACGTTGATTCAAATGGTGTGTTGTGTCCGTTCATCAGAAGGTACTTGATTAGCCCCTTGTCTTCCTCACGGGCTTCAGCGTCATAAGATACCCTAGCGTTCCGACTGATAGCCAGATCGCCCCCCATGTAATCTATGAGCCTGATTAGCCCGTGATCAAGAATCTTTACACTGTCACCCCGCTTCATGTGGCAAGCCCCCCTTCGTGCTCAGCTTTGACTTCAACCTCTTTCTTTGGGTCTCCACGCCAGAAAGCACAAAACTCATTTGCTGCTGTCTCAGGAAAAACAGTTGTTGGTTGTAATGAAGCATCGAATCCTTGCCGAACCACAACAACTGTTGGTGGATTATAATGACAATGCCCATGCTGTTCCCTTCCTGAACTTAGTTCCCACCATCTACAAGTTCCACATTCCTTATCCATCAGTAGCCCCTACGCAGAAGACCCATTTCAGAACTAGAATCTTTGTCACTATTATCAGCACTTCTTATTTTACGGATAATATTATGAAGCACCTTTTCTTCTTCTAAGGTTTCACTTTCCACCTGGGGTCTTGGGTTTCCAAGTGTGTCATACGTGGGTCTGTTCTCCCTGTCAAAGACAGTATCAAGCCTGAACTGAATAACCGTTTCCAGTTTACCCAAACACCTTTGCAGTTCATCCCGTTCTTCTTCGAATTCCCGCGCTTCCTTTTGAGCAACCCGATTAACTTCCTGTCCCATCTCCCATTCATTCTGAAAATGGTCAGCAGCATTTTTTTCTGTGACCAACAAATTAACCAAAAAAGCTATGGGCTTTTTCTTTAGTTCCGCACGGGTAAATTCCCCGCCTTCAAATTTAATTTTTCTACTGTGACCTTTTCTCATCTCATATTCTCCACTCAATTATTTAAAATCGTTTCCCGTCAAAATGACTTCCCCGATATTTTCTCGTATGGTCAATTCGATTTGTGTTGTAAAGCATCTTATCTTGAACCGCGCCCTCAAGGTCATACCCTTGATTTTCAGATACCTTAACAATAGATTCAATCAACATAGAATAAGTGCGTGTCATATCTGAATGAGGGTATCTACTGTAAACATAGGCAAGTTCAATTACTTCCGCATTGATTCCCAAATGTTGTTGACCAATTGTGTTGTCTTCGAAGCACCACACGTTAGAAGGAAAACCCGTTTTGTAAAGCACCTTCATATGCTGTCCGAAATCCAGAACCCGAATCAGGGCATCCGCTAACTCCACTTCCCCCATTTTCCTGTGTGGTATGTGATCATCCATCAAATCCTTGCGCTCCCCCTCAGTGGCTTCTGCTATCTCTGTGGATACCAGTTGAAGGGTTTGGTACAGGCAACGGTTTGGGTCATCCCACCACCCAACTTCCTTGTTCCATTCGTAAATCTTTTTAGCGTACCCGTTGAAATTCATGCTGCAACCCCCTTAACCGAAGATAAATTTATTTTTGCTTTTTTGGTTTTACACACTTCTTCACCAACAGGGGCAGTTTTATGTTTGCCCGTATTACCATTATATCTAGGTTTCAAAGCATGAATTAATTTACTCTCTACCAAATTCATTTCAGAACGGGGGCAGGGCAATAAAAAAACAGTATCAAAAAGCTTACCATCTTCTTTGTGGTAGGCTACCCGTGCAGAAGGCACAACAGATTGCCCCACATACACAACTTCATTTTGTTCACAAAGAAAATAAATACCAGATCGAGCAGACAGATGCATCATTTTTAAATTGTCTATCCCACTAATAGCATCTGGGGGTTGTGTCCAATCTTCTTCTAAGCCTTGATATACAACTTCAATTCGTAAGGCTTCAGTAGTTGCCCCCTCACATCGTTCCAACAAATTACGAGCTACCCACCGTCTAACTTCTGAAACCTGAAATAAGGGTTCCCCTTCTGCTACTCGCCAATGTGGTATTAATTGAGAATCCGCTAATTCAATAAGCCTATCCGCATCTATAAACACCCGTTCATTATCTGCCATTTCTTGCGCTGTTTTTAAACCTGAAGGCATCTTTTCAAAATAATGAATTCCTTCAATCCCTGTTTCTATATTCGCATTCATCCCCATCCCCCAATTACAAAAAAGGGCATACCGAAGTACACCCTTTAATTTTCTCGCTTGATTAAACCTTAGCTTTCCGAATCAGAATCTTCTTCATCATCACCCAACGAAGGATGAACGGATATAACCAGGGCAGCAGCTTTTTCAGCAGTCATTGCTTTCAGAAAAGTCTTCACCGCAGCAATAGTAACTTTGGGTTTACCAATGTTACCTTCAATGTAGCCCAATGTAATTTGCTCAAGAGCAACGGCATCGAATTCAGTTCCAGACTCTTCCTTTTTCTTGGAGAGTGCTTCCTTGATCGTATCTTTCTGATCAGGGTGAACCTTGAAAACCATAGATGAAACTTTGGTGGTAACTTCATCACCATTGTCATCAGTCTTGGTTTTGCCTTCCTTGAGTCCCTTCACGTACTCTTGTATTTCCAGGGAATTCATTGTGTCGGCACGTTTGACCCATTCCGCAACATTGTCTTCAGTAAGAAGATCGATAATGAAACGAAGTTTTGACCAACCGATTGACTTAACATCTGACCACTTGATACCCGCAGCTACCAGTTTTTCATAGATGTTTACAAGGTACATGCACTTCCTGTATGGAAGCCCCAACCCTGTTTCAATGTAGTCTTTGAAAGATTCGTAGGAATCGCCTTCCCACCATTTTTCTTCCTGAATGCGTTGAAGAACTCCACCAAGTTTGAAATCATTGATACCTTCCGCTTCGATAAGTTCAGGGGCAAGTTTCAATGCTCTAGCTTTGGTAAGATTTTCAACTTCGGTAGATGATGCAACAATTAAATCCTTGTTGTCCACCTTAGCCTTTACAGGCTTCACAGCAGCAGGTTTTGTAGTTTCCTTATCTGCTGTTAGATTCGCCATTTTTGGCGCAGTCTTTGATTTTGCCATGTTATAAATCTCCTAAATATTCATGTACAATTGTTTAACTCTCTAAGCTTAGCACAGTTTGAAAGTATTTGTCAACTATATTTGATACTAAGTTCAATCTTTTTTTGCAGGGGGATGAACAAAGGATAAGTGTTTTGCATCCCCTTTTTTCCAAACTCCCTTTTCATCAGCAATACCCACATTTTGAAACAGGGTGCATAAAGCAATCCCGTAGGCATCAGCTAAGTTATCATCCGTAGTATCAAATCCCCAATTTTTATAAACCCCCAACAGCATTAAATCTTTCTTACTGTTGCCCTTGCCCGTTACAAATTTCTTCAAAGTTGAAGGGGGAATTACTCTGTAATCATACTCTGATTGCCACAAAAAGTATCGAATTACCGTGCCTACAGAATACATAATTTCATGATTAAATTTAGACCCAAATGAATATCCTTCCAGTGCTACCAAGTCAGGTTTATAGTCCTTCAGCATATCAAGAATACGCCCCCCGATATCCCCCAATCTTTGCATCCCCTTATGCTTGGAAGAATACACATCTTGATAGATGGTTAAAATCTCATCATCTTTTCTTTGTAAAACTATCAGCCCCATATTACAGCTTGGGTCAATTGCTAAAACTCTCATGATTTATTATCCTCAAATCCAATGCATTTTATTTCACACAACATATTAAACGCCCCAATTTCAGCAGGAGTTAAAGGCCCGTAAAAATGAGACTGAAACAGGCTTTCGGATTTCAGATAATGTTTGCTGTCATGGATAGCTAAACTCAGACCACCATATTCATTATAAAAAGGTGACTCTCGTTGTATCTCCCATTTTCGTTTTTTCATGCTCATCTCAATTCTCCGAAAAACAAGTTTCTCTGTAGGTGCATCTCTTCGCACGTTTACAAGTTACGGTAGGGCAAACTTCCCGTTTCGGCACTACCCCATCTTTCTTAAATTTCTTCACAGCCAATGCTTTTGCATAAACAGAACTTAATCCTTTTCCATCACCCTTCTTAACTCGAAATTCCTTAAATGGGGAAAAAATAGCATCACTCACACCCTGCCTTCCTTCGTAATCATCCTTGAATCCAAATCCCTTACACACGTAAAGAAGGTAGCCATAGTCCAAATTAATTCTAACGTCAAAATCCATCCACGTTGAATGACTCAGAAGATCAAGATAAAATTGTGTTCTTTTCCTGTGCTCAGACATTGGGGCTTTCAATTCCCTGAAATAATCTTTGTCGATTGTTTTTATTTCCACTGGTGTCAGAATTTCATCTTTCCACAGCAACATATCTATCCCACAACTACAATCATATTCAGGGGAGTAAGCACGGGGTTCCAAATAGATATGCATGTATTCACCTGCCCCGCATTCATCACAGGTCTCAGGGCAAGTTTGATATTCATGGATGTGATGACAAACCATGCATTCCCAATTTCCTAAAACGTATTTTCTAAGCCACACATTACGAACTTGATTTTCATAAAAACGTCCCACCTGAAAAGTGACATTCAGAGAAGTACCAAGTCTTTCATCTTTTCGGTTGTCTCCATCCCGCAAAAGAAACGCACGTTCCCTGGGGCAAAATTCTCTATCCTCTCTGGTCAGTTCTGAAGCATGAAGTATTTTGATACTTCTAGGTGGGTCAGACACAGCAAGTTCTTTGTGCAAAAGATATTTCAATCCCTGCTCAGATTTTAGTTGACTGGCTTTTTTAAATTTCGCTTTCATTCTCACTCAGCCATTCGGCAAAATCCGTAAATAGATACAGGGGTATCACTGCAAAATCTCCCCCCGCTTTAGCTTCCCCCGAAGCATCCACAAATGAAATTGTCAGCACAGGTACTTTATTAGTTTGAAGGGCTTCTTCTCTGATCTTCAATAGCCACTCATGTTTTAAAGATATCGATTTCTTCACTGTGGATTTACATTCAATCCGCAGGTTATCTTTCACCCCATCAGATTTCATACCGTCAATAGAACCAGAAGCAATAGTTTGCATTGCTCCCATATTTTTAATAACCCGTTCTTCTGATTTCTGCCCGTGTATAGGAACATCTGTCATTAACGGATTTTTATTCTTCGTAGTCTTCCGCTTCCACCGCATACAATTCTTCCATTTTTGCTTCCATGATTTTATCTCTAACCGCATCCAAGAGTTTTGGATTTCCGTAAAGGTCTTCCCGCACTGCTTTATAAGTTGCATATTGCTGATCGAAACAAGTTACTGTCTTCCCTTCTTTATATAGCCAACCCAAATCTTTCAGGTGAGTTGAAATCGTATTCCAATCATCGATGAATCCAACTTTCAAACCACCCTGATTCGTGAGAGGAAAATTAAATTCAAATTCCTTGTGTAGTGTTCTGACTTTGCTTTTGAAAACCGAACCCTTAACCAGTTTGTATGAAGCCCTATCTTTATTGATACTAGGTTCAATTACATCACTGCCCCGAACCTTCACGGTTAAAGCTGAATGATGCTTCAGGGCTTTGCCCCCTGGCATATCATCAGGGCTTCCCCACATCACCCCAATTTTGTTTCTCATTTGATTGATAATCAGAACTGTGGGGTATCTTCCGAAACTGGTAGCCTTTGACATTCCCACAATCAACTTCTTTACCATCTTGGTTATGACCAATGCTGCCCCCCCAACCTGCATTTTAGCGGCATCAGATTCATCCTCATTGATGGTTATCATTGCACCGATAGAATCTAGCACGATACACCCCGCATCATCCGCAGAGACAATCCCTTGAATTATATTGATAGCCTGTTCAGCGTATTGGGGTTGGATAACTGCTAACTTCTTTTTATCGCAATCAACACCAATCAGGGTTGCCCATTCAGGGTCAAAAGAATGTTCCAGATCGATGAACACATTCACCTTTTCTGGTTCAAGTCTTTGGTTCATTGCAATTGCTTTTAGGGCAAGATTAGTTTTACCGCTAGATTCTGCACCCCAAATAATAGAAGTTCTGCCCCGTGGGAATCCCCCACCTGTGGCATAGTCGAATGGATATATCCCTGTAGGCAATCTTTCAATATCCCCTACCTGATCAGCAGAAGTTACGAACTGTTCCCCGTGGGATTTTTTCAGGTCTACCTGAATTTCAGAAATTTTAGTCATCTTCTGAATCTAAATATTCAGCACTAACCTCATTCATTTTCTGTTCAACCCATCCCTTGCAGAATTCGTAGTTACCATCTATCTCATCTTCATCAACTTCACTTGGAACATGTAAGGTCACATGGATTTTCAGACTTTCAAAATCTCCAAGATTAATAGTTCTGTCTATCCCGTACCCAACATTTGCCATTGGCTTACCTGTGGGTTGAATAGATTCAGCACCTTCCACATCAACCTGTTCAACTTTCTCTTTTTCATTTTGTTCCTTCACTGCTACTGTACCCTGAATTGGTTTCCCTACCTTTCCTACCTTCAACTTTTTAACAGATTCCACAGCGTATTCCCCCGCTTCAGGTGTAATGATTTCATCAGGTTCAAACGGCACATCATCAGCATCTTCTTCAACATCTTCCACAGGGGCTTCCTTGTGGATTGCTAACTTGCCTTTCTTACCTTTTTTGATTGATAACTTCTTTACTGGCATCTCTGTTTCTCCAATTTTTAACCAGATACTTTTTCATGCTTTTGGCAGTTGCAGCAGCACCGTCTTCCGCAGCAGTTTCTAAAAACCGTGCAAGCACTGGCAACTGATCAATAGTGACCAGTTTCAGTTTAGTGTCATCAAACACAAAGACAGGAAAATATTTACGATGATAATATCCACGTAAAGTATTCAGATTCAATCCAAGTTTATCAGCAGCTTCACTCAATTTAATAGCTACATATCTAGTACCCTTAGATTTAACCAACCTGCTTCCATCAGGAAAGATATTATTTTCTTCCATGTACTTATCCCGCACACGAGCCTTCCCCGCTTCACGATATTCAGAGTCTTTTGCATACCGCTTTTTCTTTTGCTTATTCAGGTCGTTGGCATTTTCCTTATACCAATCCTTGAACACCCTTTTTTTCTTGGATGTTTTTCTTCCGTTTCCTGCACTCATCTCATTAACCTCCAACAATATTTAATGCATTTGAATTATAATATTTGCACCTGCTCTTAAAATAATTCTCCAACAACTTAATTGAATCTACAAAATCGTAAACCAAAGGAATTTTCTTCCCTTCCAATTCACGAACCACACGCCCCACAGGTTGTTTTACATTTGCCCTGGGGGTCATGAATACAGCAGTATCCCAATGTGGATAATCCGTGCCGTACTCTGTCATTTTATAGGTAGCCAAAACTACCCGCTTGTGTGCCTGTGCTATTAGCTTTTCTTTTTCCTCAATCGAATCATTTTTAGTTCCAACATAAAATCCGATATCAGACATTTTCATTCCTGCGTTCACCAGACAATCATAAGCATAATCCAAATGCTTTAGGGTCTCAGCAAAGCAAACAAGATTCCTTCCCCGCCCGTAAGCATACAAAATCTTCTGGGTAATGATTGCCTGTCTGTTCTGATGCTGCCCCAAAAAATTATTTAGATTCACAGTTCTCCCTGCCTTGTACTTCACCCACATAGGAACGGTCACATTAATTTTCACTACAACCACATTGAACGGCATAGGCAAAACATTTGCTTTGATAATTATTCTTCCAATGTGATCAAGGAACACATGTTGCTTCCTGTCCGATCTTTCTAGTTCAGCCGACAACCCCAACCGATATTTTCCAGGGAGTTGCCACATACAATTTACAAATTTGTCAGCAGCCATTAGATGAACTTCATCAATAATCACAAACCCGAAATATTTGTATACCCAACTTGGATATCTTTTCTGCTTCATCATGGATTGCACGTAGGCAATCACCACGGGTTTATTTACAACAGTACAAATATCTCCCTTGATCAATCCAATATCTTCTGCCCCCATCCCCAGAAATTTCTTCAGCGATTTTCTCCACTGCCCTTCCAAATCTGACTTGGTAATCAAAATCAGGGTAGTGACTTCCAGATCATTTATTGCAGAGCAGCCCACGAAAGTTTTCCCAAACCCCGTTGACGCATTGACAATAATTCCTGTCTCTCCCTTTAAATAATGACAATGCAATTCCTTACACACTCGCACCTGTTCATCATTCCTGGGAACCCCATCAAATCCTGTTTGAATCTGATACCCTTCTATTCTTCGATCTTCTGCCCCCAGAATGTATTTTGTTCTGGGTAGCATAATTCTTGGGCTATCCGTATTCTTACCAATAACCCTATAATTTATATACGGTTTTTTAAATCTATCCCGCAGGGAATATTGAGCAGCTAATTCTGGTGTGTAATCAAACACCGCAGCAGCCCCCGTATAAATAGGTTCCTGCTTAACAGAAGCAGGGGCTTGCGCCCGTGCTTCTCTTGCTAGTTTAAGCAACAGTGACATTACACCACCGAATCTTCATTAACACCTGCTTCCCCACCTACCGCAGTAGTTGCAGTTCCAAATCCTAGTGCAAGCAATTCTTCTGCTGAATGAACTTTGATTACTTCATCATAGTCCAGTGGTTTCACATCACAATCTGGGAAAGCTTCCTGCATTTCTGCCAGAGTATTTGATTGAACATAATCGAAATCATCACCCACATTGAAAGCATCTTTGCTTGTGCGGGTCACTTCGAAAGTTGCACCAATCAATCCATTCTCATATTTCTTTGCTTTCTTGCGTAGCTTGTCAGCAACACCAGTTTTGGCAACGAACAATTGAATAGAACCTTCATACTCTTTTTTCTCTTTTTTGCTCATCCATTTTTCATGAGTGAGCACCGTAAAGACAGTTGCAAAGTAGGGAGTGTTTCCAGTTGCACACACAGGGCATTCACTGCCTTCTGCGGGATTGTTGATACACACGTACTTCGGATATTTTTGAGCAGGATTATTAATGGTGTGTTCGTAATAACATATGCTATCAAGATCACCATCAACATCTAGCCCACCATCAAGAAACGTAATTACCCGTTCCTGTTCTGGCTTCATATAAAAACGAAATACCTGATTCTCTCGTTGCTCTTCCCGCACCTGTGCTGCTTGTTGTTCTTCAACCAATGCCTGTTTAGCAGCTTTACCTTTCTTCAAAAAACCTGAAGGTGTAGGTTTTGCTGTTTCATCAGAATTAGCAGCAACTTTTAGCTTGGTTGGTTTTGCATTACCCGCTTTGGGTTTGTTTAATTTTAGAGCCATTTTAGCCTTCCATTTTATTTAGGTTATATTGTCCATTTGGACACCGCGATTGTCTCATTGGAGAATTTATTTGTCAAGAAATAGACTCCAATAATTCTAAAACTTTATCATCTGGCATGTTCCCCAAATCCCCGTAGGGTTCTGGTGGTTTCAAATGCTTCACAGGAATTGTGGTAAAGTATTTTGATATCCTCTCCCTACCTTTATCCCCGCCAATGCCATTATCAAAAATCGTTATAATTTCATCTGCCCCCGAAAGTCTTTTTATTTTATTCAGTTGAACCTGGGTAGTTTGTCCAGATAAAACATTGTTGTAATGAACCCTGATCTTGGCATAATCAAATTGCCCTTCCACTAAAATCACAGGCTCTTCCAGATCAACATGATCTTCCCCCATCCAGACAGAAGGATTTCTAATCCCGTTGCTTGGGTAGCTGTAATATCTTGGCTCAACATCCTCCAAAAAAGTTCTTCCATGTACCCCCATCAAAATCCCGTCCCAATCTCTGATTGGAAATAAAATCCTGCAATGTTCAAAATCTAATCTGATATCAATCTGCTCTGCCAACTCCGCAGAAATTTCCCGTACCTGTACATAGGGGTGAAGGTAGGCAGAAGGGAAAGAATGAAACCAATGTTCATCAAAGGGAATTAATGCGACAGGCTTTTTTGCAATCTCTGTCTCATAATCTGGAAATTCTAATTCCTCATCATATTCTTCCGCATCAATAATCTGCATAGCTTTTGATAAATCGATTTTGTGTGGAACATCCCCCCGATACATAAATTTTATTTTCTTGTAAATCTCATACGGGGTTCCACGCTCCCCACAGGTAAAGCAATTGTATTTTGACTCCCCCCCTGTAATCGTCATTCCACTTGAAGGATGATTATCAACCTTGCCTTCATGTAGGAACCTAGCAAAGACACATCTACAGGTTGCCCAATTTGAAGTTGTGGTTGTGACCTCCCCACCCAACACAGTGAGGAAATCAATTACCTGTTGGTGTTTCATTACCCGTATTTGAGTCTGCGAGTCCCTTCTTTAATTTCGGTCAGTACAGCCATTTCATCAGGACTAAAATATTTATCCAGATCACCCAAATTAAATCTAGCCAGTTTCAGGGCAAGACCTTCTTCAAAAGTTTCCAGGGCAATCACAACATCATCAGTATCCTTGATTACTCGTGACTGAACCCGTGCCGAAACACCCATTACCAAATCCCCGTTGATCAGATTCACGGATGCATCCCCATTAAGTTCAGGGTCAACAAGTCCACGGATTTCTTTTTCAATAGGATTAAGTTTGTCGGTAAGATTTTTGGTCTTAGCAGCCAGAACACTAATTTCCTGTTTCAGCTTGAATGCTTCAGGAAGTAGTTTGGTTGCCACTTCAATTCCAGTGTCCGAAGTAACAGCAGTTTTTTTGCCTGTTGCTAACTTCGCCTTGCTTTTAGTTTTTAGCTTAATTGCCATTTCATATCCCCGTTCTGTTTGCCAAAAAGCCCCAATCAAGAGGCAGTGATAAATTTAATGATTCCCCTAATACTAGACTACTTTAAAATATTTGTCAAGCCTTTTTATTGAAAAAATTGACCCCTATTGACCCCCCCTATAGGGCAATCCTGTTTTTTGGGTAGCCCCAGGGTCAAACAAAATGGATAGCACTGTCAATCCACTACAATTTCCTGCTGTGGTTCACTGCCCTTACCTTTCTTGGGTAGCTCCCCGAAATCCATGTTGTAGAAATCCCATTTTGTGTTGAAGGTTCCTACTTCCCCATCCCTGCCCTTCAGGATTTCAACTTCACGGGTCATAATAGTTTCAATACTTTCTTCCTGCATCAATCCCAACACCACAGAACTCAGTTGCCCTATTTCATCTGTGTACCCGATATCTTCCAGACCAACCTTCTGATCTTTGGACATTTTCTTTTCTGCTGTCCTGTTGAACTGCCAACTGGCTACCACTGGAATATTAAATTCCATTGCAAGCATTTGCTTTAATGCCCGTGCATTTTCCGCAACCTTTTCATATTTCCCCATCCGTGCATTAGGATGTGAAAGAAGGTAAGCACCATCAACCAAAACGATATCAGGATTCACCTGCATCACGAGTTTCCAAATATCCTCAACTGTTGACGCGATATCGCCCCCCGCAATCCAAAATGACTCTTCGAAATCTGACAGCACACCCAACTTACTGAGTAGGTCTTTGTAGGATTTGGTGGCAAGCTGAGCCTTTTTAAGCTGCGTAAGGCTGTGCTTGGTATGCATACTGGCTAATCGTTGCTCTATGGCAAGCACAATCATTTCCAGGGTGATAAATAACACGGTCTTATGTTGGTTATACCATGCATTATGAGCCATGAATAAGGTTGACCATGTTTTGCCCATAGCGGGTCTGCCAACGATTGAAATCAGGTCTCCCCCCTGCATACCCCCAGACAAAATATCTACCGTGGGATAGCCCATCAAAACCGTTCCTTCCATACCCTGAATTTTCTTTCGCTTGTATGCCTGTTCTATGAACTTCCGCGCATCCTTGAAATCCACCAATTCTATTTTGGATGTTGCCCTATGAATCGTCATCAGGGTTTCAGTTAAGCAATCAATTCCTGCCTGAACATCCATATTTTCTTTCATCAGAAAGGGTTGCACATCGGCATAGCCTTTCTTGATCGTGTCCGAAATAAAGCGTTCACGAATCTGCTTGGCATAGTAGGAAGAAACTTCTTTGGCAATCGGTAGACTATCCAACCCCATATCTATCAGCACAGTTTCAGATTTAGGCATTGCCTTGTGTGCGTAGATAAATTCTTTTATGAAATCATAAATTTCTAGTTCATGTTCTTTCAGGGTTATAGGATTTACATCTAGCTTTGAAAAGGATTTTATATCCCCCTCATTCAAGAGCGCAGAAACGAGCTTTAGCCCGATACTTGATGACACAGATTATCCCCTACTGAAGTAAACTTACGTGCATGTGGATACCAAGACCATCTTCAACCGTCTTCTTGATATCTTCAATTATTTCCGTATCAATTTTTCCTGCAACAACAGATTCTTTGGGTATGATGATATCTGCTTCTAACGCAGGTTTTAAAAACAGGTCATCAGGTATATCCAAATTTAATTTTATTGCAATCTCATGTGCTTTTAATGATGGGCTTTTTGCTGTGAGGGTTGCATTGCCCTTGCCCCACTTTTTATAGCCCACTACTAGGTATCGTGTCATGTTCATTTACTATCCCCTTATTTTAATTCTAGAAAATGATTATCAATGTGAGTCCGAAGAACTCCCCCGTATTGTTGATTAATATAATCAAGTGATTCAACGTAAATAACTACCTGCCTTCCCTGGCTGTGACTATTGAGCATCCAACTTAATACATTGGACATTTCCCATGTTGCCACATTGCCCCCCTCAGATTTATCAAGTGCGAAATTAGGAATGCAAATCAATTTGCTCTTAGGTGAATTCCCCGCTTTGATTTCTTTGATCAGGTCTTGAAGTGTAATGAATCGCGCATCAATAAAGTTACGGGTCAACACTCCGACCATGCAGTACATCCTGTCTATGAAATTGTTCTTGCCTTCAAATACAGCACCGGAAATTCCTTTGGCTTGTTGACCCCCCAAACCTTCCAGATATTCCACATCATCAGAATACAAAATTCCTTCCGAAGTATTATAAATAAAATACTCAGGGATTCCAGATTGCTCTGCGTACATCCCGATATTCTGAACCATACGCCAGTGCTTTTTATAATTCAAAATTCCTGTGGCATAATATTCCCCATAGACTGACAGATGATAAACTTCATCTTCCGACAGATCATCAGGTTCAATATCTTTGGTCTTCAATTTAATTGCCAACTTTCTTTCCTGCTGCTTTCATTAATGCTTTTGTATATGGGTCTGTTACTTTCCCAACTGGTTTGATCTTCTTCCCAACATTTAGTTTCTTTGGTTTGACCTTAGTATCACTTTTTTCCTGATAGAATTGCAAGGCTAAATTCGAATGATAAACAAAGAAATTCATTTTGGGGGAAACTGGTTTCTTGGAATCTCCTGCATGAAGGTTCACGTACTTCACGAACTCCCCCCAATTCCAAACCGCATATTCAAGCGAGTCTTTGAAACCCCCTTCCAGTTTCTTTGCGGCTTTATTCATTATCCCTGCCTGAACCTGGGTAAACTTTAAATCTACTATGGCTAGAAGATGTTCATTCTGGAAATCGACAACCGCATTTCTCCAAATATCAATAGGATTCATTTTCTTCTTGTTGGTCTTTTCAAACTTCGCTAAATCAATATCTTCTATTTTCATTTCTTCTTCTACCCAATAATCTGTTCCTACCGGAAGTTTAGGTTCCGTGATTTTGTTTTTTGAAATCACTTTACTACCTTTATTTACTTCCTTATCTACTACCTTAGTTACTAGGGTGACTGTGTGGCACTGGTCTGGTGACTGTGTGGCACTAGTGGGGTGACTCTCTGGCACTAGTGCTAGTGACTGTGTGACACTAGTTACCCTTTTCTTTTTAGCATGTTTAATGGAATTATCCAATACTTTTTCATCGATTGAATAATGGTTTCCTTTGCCTGTAATTTTCTTGATGGTAATCAAATTATGATTGGCTAGATTTTTAATACTCCTAATAACCTGTCTTCTGCAACACCCACTAATATTTGCCAATGTACTATAAGATGGATAGCAGAAACCTTTATGATCAATTTTGTCAGCGATAATAGCCAACAGCAATTTCTCATAAAGGTTAATATTCAGACGGTTACGAATAACCTTCTGGGTTAGCTCAAAACTCACGAGTGAATCTACTTCTTTTTGATCGGCACTACTTTTGCTTTCGTGGTTTTCTTTGCTTTAGGTTTCGGGGGTGCATACATCAGAATGTAATCTTTCATGCTTTCCTCAATCAAGGCTTTAACCTTGTCATTGGTCTTGCAGAAAATTCCTATGCTCCGAAGAATCCTGTTACCCAGGTCATCAAAATCCTTAGTCAAAGATTTTATCAGGGCATCATACCCTTCTAACTTTGAAGGGTCTCCATACTCAGCTAACGCAACTTTCGATACCAGTACAAACGAAATCCGTTCATCACCTTTGGATAGGTGGGTTGCCGTGATGAATTTCGTGCTCAGTTTTTTAAGCACATCTTCCTGCTTGTAATTCGACTTAAACCAATTGTCCATATTGTATAAGTCAATTTTGGCAGAAGGAACAATGCGTATCCTCACGAAAAATCCCACGGGTTGTCCCGCGAAGTTCGTAGCAAAATCCAGTTTCATGCAATAGCGTACCCTGTCTTCATGAATGACAAAATAATCCTTATACCCTTCACTTCCCATAATCCTATCCAGGGTTTTCAAGGTTGTGGTTTTCTTAACCAAGTTTTCATGTATCATGTTTACTCTCCTAGTCCGTGTTTAGCTGATTGTAAATACTCAATAACCCACTGGCTTACTAATGCCTGTGGGAAATATTCTTGCTTGGTAGCTTTGCTTGCTGCCATTTTAAAACCTACTGCTTTCATGCAATTTCCTTGATCACTCTTTTCAGAGAGACCAAAACTTTCTAGAAGTTTAATTACAAACTCCTGCATCTGGTCTTTGTGCAATCCCTTCAATTCTATCATCTGATCTATCCTGCCTGATCGATACAGTTCATTGGGAAGAGCACCCAAATCATTACAGGTCATCACAACAAATACCTTACTCGTTTTATATTGCAACCACCATAATAGTTTAGACAATAATCTTTGGCTTGTGTCGTTTTCGCTATTATCCATAAACAGCTTTTCCACTTCATCGAATAAAACTATGCACGGGCTTTCCTTGTCCAGTGTAGCAAGTGCTTGATTCAAATGATGCTCTGCTTCCCCCTGCCATTTTGATAACATGGAATTGACATCCAACAGAAATAAAGATAGCCCCCATTCCCGCGCAACGTATTTTGCAAATTCAGTTTTACCTGTTCCTGAATCCCCGTACATCAACAACCCTTTTGGAACTAATCGATGATCTACTTTTGCAAACATATACGCTTTATGTTTTTCTGCCCAGGTAGAAAGTGCATCCCCATCATTTTGAAATCCTTGCTGTTCAAAATAGAAAGGGGTTTCAGGGTCAACTTTTGTAATCCCTGTTTGGTGGATGAATAATCTTTCTTTGGTTTTGCGGATACTCTCCACTGAAATTTGATCGTAATAAATCGAACACAGGGAAAGTGTTTGTTTGATATGTTGAACTGTTAAGCCATTCAGATAGGCAACAGATTCTTTGAGAATTTTGGTTGGGATTTCTCCCTTGAGCATTTGACAAATTGTTTTTTCATCTGGGACTAACTCCCCACATTCCATTAGTCGGGGGTCAGATTCAGGATTGATAAATATTACTGAGTATTCATTTTGCTCAGCATCAACGTAAAGATCGTTGAGGGTATTTTCTTTTGGAAGACCAACGGAGTAATAAAGGGGGGTATGCTCTTCAAGTTCAACATGCTTGGAACCCAAAGGCAGAACATTGTAAGAAGGGAATAAGCCCCGCAAAACAAATTCAATATGAAGTAGGTCAGAAGACCTAACAGAAATGAGTGGAATCAATCCACCCACTGCTTTCTTAATCATTAACTATCCCCTAGTTATTTGTAGCTTACTGCTTGTGCAGCAAAAAGTAAAATGCTCCCTTACCAATATATAGGAATTTAACGGAAACACTGCCCTACTTGATACCCATCTTAGACTACTTTAAAATATTTGTCAACCTATTTTTATAGATCGCTGATATTTTGGTGAATAAATATGTAAAAATATCACTTAAATAATTGATATTAAAAGCAAAATAACTGACAAATAATTCTATAGTGTGCTATACTTATAGTATGAAAACAAACAAAGAGACAAACAACATGACTAATAAAACACACGTAAAGATTTTTACCGAGAACACCACAGTAAAAGGATTTGATGGTTCAGAACTTTTCCCGCTTTTCGGTCACGGTCAATACCGATCTGTAGGTGCGTTAGAACGCAAAGGATACGGAAAAGTGGTTTCTAGTTCGTTACACCCGTATCACACCGCAAGTTACTTCTTCAAATTCGAAGAAGGATATCGCTTCAACTGGATTACTCAAGTAATTGAGAAGGCTTAAACGAAATGGCCCTCTCAACTAAACAAGGTTTACAACAAAACCACAAGCACAGTGATGATAAAAAAATCACTTCTAATCTTCAAAGGCATGAAGAGTTAATGAATAAATATATTGCTGAAGGATTGGATAGAGAAGAAGCAAGCAATAAAGCCTTTAAAGAAATCACCAGTAAATAGATTAAATCGTGTGTTGTATTTTGGGAGTCTTAACGGCTCCCTTTTTTTATGCCCAAAAAAAAGCCCCATCGAGAAGGGCAGTTCAAGACAGGGCTTGCACCCATTCACAGGGGGATAGTTCTGTGAGGCATAGGCGGCATGATCATTATCACATGGATTATTCTATTGTCAAATTAAAAAACCCCCGCATTTCTGGGGGGGTTCCTCAACTCTTCACAATACTACAAAACAAAACACGAATATAGGTGACAGCAAATCACCGAACTTTAATTATACCCAACCCACTTTACTTAGCAAGTAGTTGTTCGTTGATTTGATCGTACTGTTTATTCAGTTTCCGAATATCAGACTTCAACTTTAGAACGTATTCCTGACTAGGATTTGCTTTCTGTTGTTCCCTAAATAATCTGTCTTCCAGAATGTCCAATCTAATTTGAGTCTGAATCAAAGCATTGTTCAGGTTATCCATCTGTCTAGAATCATCAATAGACTTGAATTGCCCCGCGACATCCATCTGCATCGTATCGAATTCGGCATCTACTTCAACCGTGTGGGCATGACGTTCATCTATCTGAAATGCTGTCCCACCCAAAACAACAATTGCAGTTACAGTTGCAGCAATCATACCAATCACCTTTGATAGAAATGTGAAGTGTCCTTGGTCATCTTTTATCTTGACCATTGTTTATTCCTCTTCACTGGTTTCCGCAGAAACTTCCTGGGTTGTTGGGGCAGTGTCTTCCCCTTTGTCACGTTCATTTTTTCTCTCCACTATCGCATTGAAATCAACAATGCATTTTTTATAATATTCTATATCCCCGTTTTTGTCTTTGATAAATCGAATTGTTTCCTGAGTATTGATTGCAAGATTTCCATACTCATCAGGGGAAAGTCCAACCCACCAAATTCCTGCTTGATCTTGAATTGCTTTTGGGTTGATAGGTTTGGTTCGAATCGGTTGTGGCTTCTGTGGGTCTGGGCAAACAATAGCGGCATAAACATTTTGAGTCTTGATCACAATTTTTTCCTTGGGGGCAAAGCACCCTGATAAAAGTGATACTAAGATCAAACTCAAAAGTATTTTAATCAGTGACATCATCCAGTTCCTTCAAAACTTTTGCCGTTGCTTTTTTCATTCGAAGTTCTATGAGGGTTGGATTCGTACCAAGCAACCTTTGAAATCTATCATCCTTAAATAGACCTTCAACATACTCAACCTTGATTCTGTTTTCATCCCTTTGCTTTTCTATGACTACAATTTTTGCTAGGTACTCTGAAATCTGATTAGCCTGGATTTCATTTTGTTCTTTTGCGGCTTCAACATTTCCTTCTGCAACATCCCTTTCAATTGAAATCCTCTGAACATCATTTTCCAATTCTAGGATTTGCATATCTTTCCATTGACCTTGGATATAAAGCCACCCGCACAAAACTCCTAAAGCAGCCATTCCAATTAGTCCAAGTTTTAATCCCATCATTCAGTTCCTTTTGCTTTCCATACCCTACCAGATTCCAGATAGGAAGTTGTCATTCCTTTTGCTAGTCCCGCAATAGCAGGAATTGTTAAACCTCCAAAGGCAGTATAAGCAGCCAACTTCCAATCTGAAATTTCAGGTAGTTCAATCAGCTTGAAATAAAATTGGGTAAAGTCAACCGTGTACCATAGGACAAAAGAATAAGTTGCAAGCAAAAGTAATCTGGGGATGAGTCTAAACGCATCCATTACTTCCGCAACACATAACCACTTATCCAAAGATCATCCAACTCCCTGCCAGAGCAACGAGCACACCCAATGCAAATGCATAGCGTTTTTTGGGAATCAGTTCATTACCGACATCCATCAAATAAGTCCAAATGGTTTTTAACATTTCCATCTTACTTCTCC
>SDBT01002834.1_pt1 | contig 30308 bp, 15 predicted proteins | sample 2277101 | NCBI WGS metagenome assembly SDBT01 (sample SAMN10404973, study PRJNA504765) | marine sediment metagenome | isolation source: marine sediment core GS10_PC15, 103 cmbsf | place: Arctic Ocean: Southern Knipovich Ridge | collected 2010
CCATATATCTCTTTTGCTTTGTTCCCCCAAGGTTCTCTTAACCAGGCCGTTCCAGTAAGGATGCCACCATCTATCCATACTTTCAATGCTCCAACCCGCACCCACTCATCTCCAAAGCCCGTATAATATCCCCAATCAAGTAATTTATTTCTGATTTCATCTTCAGACGCAGTCGGGTTTAACGGAAATGTTATGTTTTGTAGAATTCTAGCTGTTAATCTTCCTCTCTTCTTCAAGTCAATATACTTTTTCAGACTACTGGGATTACCTGCCCCTGAGCAAAGACCCGTAAAACCAACGCTATTATATCTGGAGATCATTTTTTCCATAGCGTCAAGCTGATCTTCATAGGCTATTTTTGGTTCTAGCTCTGTTTTAAGAAGGCCAAATGCAGTAGCCCGAATAAACCCGGTTGGATGGCCAGTGCTTTCATTTTTTAAGATGCCTGAATTTTTAGATACAGATGTAATATTTGAGATTCGCATAGCTGCTGAATTTATCATACCACCATAGCTACCATTAAGAAAAACGGGATTATTCGGTGCAACAAGATCTAACTCTTCCAGAGTTGGTTGTCTCATTTCATGAAGTCGCGTCGGGAAAAATTTTGGATGAATTATCCATACATCTCTTTTTTTCTGAGAGACCTGGACTTTTATCCAATTAAGAAGCTCATTTATGGTGTGCACATCCGGTATTTCTTCAGTCAACTCACTTACTGACGCCGTTTCAGGATGGAGATGGGCATCTATTAAACCCGGAATGACGGTTTTTCCTTTCAAATCTATTCTTTTTGTTGAGTTTCCTGCTAATTTTGTGATTTCCGCATTGGAACCTATGGCAATAAATTTTTCATTTTTAATAGCAAGCGCTTCTGCAACTGAGAAATTTTTATCCACAGTTAATATTTTTCCATTAACTAAAATCAGGTCGGGTCGATAGACACCTGTCTTAGTGCATGAAATGAAAATCAAGATGAATAATATAAATATCTGTTTTTTCATATCTTATCCCTATTATTATTTTCTGAGGATAGCATAACATTATCGATAAATACGGTCAATAAAAAGATAAAATAGCAACGATTTTAAAAACTTGAGTATTGTTTTCGTCGTTTAGTGCCATTACGAATTCTGGCTCAACGATGAAAGTAATCTATAATTTTTAAACATTTTCAAATACGATGTATGATTATCCTGTTAATCCTGTCTAATTATTTTCTTGACTGGTCACAAACCACTATCTAAGCAAAAGCATTTTTTTTGTTTGAGAATATCCATCCGTAAAAAACTGATAGAAGTACACACCACTGCTTACGCTTTGATTTTCCATATTTGTACCATTCCAATGTACATGATGATCACCGGCAACCTGTACTTCATTTGCTAATACCTTTATTACCATACCGGCTACATTATACACAACAATTTTAACGTCCCCTGGCTTTTGTATATTATATTTTATAGTTGTTGTCGGATTGAAAGGATTAGGATAATTTTGTGCTAAATTAAATCCCGAGGGCCCTCCTTTGTATTCACTAATTTCAGATACTTTTGCATCTTCATTAATCATTTTAAACATTTCCTCTGCACCGGCAGCATTGCCAATTTCATTTTCGATTCCCTCTTCATAGGCACCTATATCCGGAGCAGATCCGCTATAAACCAAGGACACCGAATCCCCTTTTTGGAAGGTAACGACCTTGTTTAAAGTAAGCGTATTGTTGATGATATCCCGGTCTATGACAGTTGCCGTATCACGGTTACCGATGACAATTTCATCGCCGCTAATCATGCCATGACCGCCATAAAAATAGCGACTGTCTCTCACAAAAAGGATATCAGATGTACCGGAACTATCTGTTACGGTCAGTTGGGCGCCTCTATCGATCACAGGACTACCTGCTACAGGCATAAAATCTCTTGCTGAATCTAAAGTATCTTTGACATTTAATTCAGGATCCTGGCCTATAATCGAATAAAGGTCAAATTGATTGCCCCAACCAACGACATCACCCTCTAATATCATCTCTGTTCCCGATACGATATAAAGCGACCCGGAAGATTTATAATATAAATTGTTGTCAAATTCATTTGTTGATATATCCTCAGCCATATCTTCACGTACCACAACGAGGGCATTGTTCATCCAGGAATCACTATCACCCCCGTTTACCTGGAAAATATTATTTTTTAGAACATTTTTTTGATTTGGACCAAGTGGATTTCCCGGGTTAATTTCAGCCGGATCCTTTTGCATGTACACAACTCCCCTTTCAAGCGATCCATTTAACATATTATTGATCATTACATTATTGTAGACCATCGCGCCATTTGCACTGGCTAAGAGAATGTTATATTTATCACCTTCCAAAAATATATTATTTCTTACAATCGTACCATTACAATTAGGGCCACTGACATCCTCAATATTTCCCCAGCGAAGTTTTAAAGCACCTAGTTTTCTTTTTGGATTTGTCACAAAATTATTCTCTATGAGGAGTTCCTGAACCCCTCCGGGATCCATCATCACACTTGCCCCATTATAAAGAATGTTATTTCGAATGATCATTTTTTCAACCGCGTCCGGAAAGATCGCTATATCACTGAAATTATAAAACGAACAATATTCGATTAAAATATGATGATTCACGTAGCTGGTATTTGCTTTAACCGCTAATCCGGTATCATGTATAATGCAATTCCGCACTGTAATATAATTTGCCTGAATATTTATACCATTATTTTTAACACTATAAATTTCAAGACCATCAATAATAACATAATCATTGGTTATCAACAACCCATTATTAATACCAGGATTTGTAATTTTCGCAAGATCCCCATCTACACTCTTTATCGTGATCGGAAGCCCTGACTCACCGCCGGGAATACCACTCATTGGCTGATAAGTACCGGTAAAAAGGTTCAGTACATCTCCAGGTTGAATGACAGAAAACGCGTGATTCACAGATTTCCAGGGTGACTCTTTACTACCGGCATACGCATCATTACCGAGGATTGGATCTACAAAATATTCCACTGCCTGGGAGTTATATACAAAGTTTAGTAAAAAAAATACTAATAGAAATATTCGCATTACTTTCTCCTAACTAATAGCGATAAAGATTAATTAACTTCATTTACTATATGAGCACAAATATTGGACAGCCAACTTATGCGATTTTAGTTTACGTCTTAGGCGAAAACAAACAAAACTAAAGGTCCTTAAAATTTTGTTTAATCTTCTCTGGGTTCATTATAGGGTTTCATTTCTATTTTAAGATTATTTAGCAAATTACTAATAATTCTGTTTGTATTGATCCGGGTTTTTTTCAATCCGGTTTTCCAATCGATCTGATCGATAATAATTTCTCCCTTTTTATATGGAATTACTCCCAGAATTGTCGGTTTTGTCAAGGGAACTATTTTTTCACCAGTTACCATATAGGAGGCAATCGGTGCAATTTCTTCACCTGACGTTCCTAAATATCCCACCGACTTTCGCCAATATAGATCCGTATTTGTAATGCCATCCAGAAGAGCATGTGTACCAATCTTGTAGGCCTGAATCGGACATATGACTTCCTTCATTTCCATTTCGTTCTCCCATCCCAATGGATAGGGTGTTGTGTCAATTCTTTCGTCCCGTGTAGCCGAAAATGATAATTTCAACTTTTCTGGATCTACGAGTTCAGGATCAAATATTTTAAGTTCCGGCATTGGCTGTAGTGAAACATCTGCAGGCAGAATTGTCTCAACATTCTTTATGTTTTGAGGGGTTAATTCTCTTAATACAATTTTACCACCACGGGATAGAAATTCTTCCAGTGAAGATTTATATTGCGTCAGATTCATATTCCCATCAAAGAACAATACATCATATGAATCCAGGTCTGCAGGAGGAAAATTCTCGAAACGTGTTGCTTTAGCACCAAAATTCGATAGAATTCCGGGAAGAAGACTCTGTTGACTTGCATATATACCCGCTTTACTGAAATCAGGTGTATAATCGAGAGCATACTTTAGGATATTATTAAATAATAAAAAAGCCACCGGTTCATTGGACATTTCCTCGGATAATACAAACTGAGAACATATGTATAATCCCTTACCGCAGGGCAGTGTAACAAGCGGCGTATGGTTTATGCCCTTTTCACCACCAACATATGCAATCGTTCTATAATTCCAAAAATTCGGACGGACAAAATTAAATCTGGAAACCTGGTGATTTCCCCGCCAGTATTTAAGATCATCTTTTTCAATATTGTTTAAAATCTGATGGTTTGAAGCAGCTCTAAAGGCAATTGTTGAAGAATGATTATTATCAATCTCCAGTCTGAATGAAGGCCAGGAAAGATTTTGTACCAGCGTTTGCTCTAAAAAGATCGTTCGTCCACCTTTTCTGACGAATTCATCAATAACATTCTTTTTATTAAATTGAAGTGTAATAGCGTCTTTGCCAATGATCAAAACCTGTAGTTTTGAAAGCACATCCTCGGTGATATTATTTAATTTTGAAAAGATAAATCCGGTTGATGTCAGTTCACGGAATGACTTTCCTTGTGGATCATAAAGACCGATCTTATCCGTTTGATATGTAATATTTGAAGTTTTTGGAAATATATGTACAGGCAGGGTATACGTATCTACAGTTTTCCCATCCCTGACGAGTTTCATATTTAAATTGGCGTTTACTCTTTTTGTTACTTTCGGAAGCATAAAACTTATTTCTCTAACCCATTTTTCACCTTCCTGCAATTCGAGAGAAAGACTTTTTTTGAAATAAGTTTTATTTTTGCCTTCAAGAGAAATATTTAATGTTAGATTTTTGGCAATAAAATCCTCATTAAGAACGATAATTTCTTTTCGTAGTTTTTCCCCACTATAAAAATTAGACATCCAGTTTTTTACAAATACCTCTTCTAACTTGAAGAAAACTTCTCTATCACTTGTAAAAACCCATGGATTAGCGATAATACCTGAATATTTATAGGCTTGATATTTATTTTCCAGACACCAGTACCAGGTTTTATACCAATTATTGCTAACATAAGCATCATCACCTATAAAAGGTGTTAAACCGTGAGGTGGATTTGCATGATACTGATATCCAAATTCTCCCATAATTAAAGGCTTATCTTTCAGCCAGACATAGTTGCGGGCCCATCGACCACCATATCCATAACCTTCTTTTTCTGTCAGGTTTTCATTTTCAAGCCAGTAAAGATCGTTTGGATATTGAAAAAAATATTTGATATCTCTTTGGTAATGCAGGTTTGTTGTTTCAGCCCAGCCACCGGCATCTTTTCCCCAACTGTACTGCAGTGGTTTTGTCGGATCAAGGTTTTTGATATGCTGACCGACTTCAGCCCAATTTTTTACATATCGATCCCATTTATCCGGATCAGTTTCAACTAAATAAGAGCCGGTACTTTGCATTTCATTTTCCACACTGTACATAACAACGGAAGGATGGTTTTTGGCAGATTTTACGATACCGCTCCACTGATTTTTTGCGTTTTCCCACATTTTCGGATTATCAATATCATACCAGCGCGTGCGGCTGTAGAAACTACTCTCAGGAACAAGTGTCATCCCTATTTCATCAGCATAATTCAGTATCCACTCGGGTGCTGCTTTGTGATGAAGCCTGATCTGGTTAACATTTATTGATTTGAGTGTCTTCATATAGTATTTGGCATCCTCATATGAATCACCGTAATTAAAGTGATTTCTTCTGACTTTAAATAGATTTCCGTTCAGATAGAAATTCGTACCTTCGATCCAATATTCTCGAAATCCAAAGCGGAACTCAATCTCGTCAATAAATTTATCCCCATCGGATAGTCTTAGCACCATCGTATAAAGATATGGATCTTCATGGGACCAATAGTGGGCATTAATCCATTTTTCATTGAATAGTATTCTTTTATTCTCTCCATCAGCTAATGAAAGAGCTTGTTTTGGAAATTCCTTCACGACTTTCCCATTATCTTTAATCACAATGGAAGATTCAAACTCTCCTCCCTGCATACTTTTATTCGAGACACTCACTTCAACCATACAGTTTGACCGCCTCACTGAAGTTGTAATATGAAAATCATCGATATAAACTCTGGGATAAGATACCAGATCGACATTATCGACAATACCCCCGATCGGTCGCCTTGTTCTATAAATGCCATTCAGAAGGGTACTTTCAGGTGGATTCCATGTGTTACCCCGGTCGACATCCAGCATAGAATAGGGCAAAACATCTTGTCTTTGAAGAGCGACACGATCTATTACGCCGACAAGTAACTCATTTTCACCATCAAAATTTTCTTTACCTGTGATGTCAACCTCAAATGGTACATAGCCGTCAGAATGTTCTCCAACCTTTTCTCCATTCCAGTAAACAATGGCTTTATGTTTCACCTGTGAGAAACGGACTTTTATCTGTTCTCCCTTCATCGCTATAGGAATCCGGACCTTTCTACGGTACCATGCCCAGTGATTCTTGCCTTCCCTTCCGAATCCAGTGGCGTATTGTGAGATAATTTCAACCATTATCTTTTCCCATCCGGTGTCTTCAGGAGGATAGGAGAGACGGTATTCGTTATCCCATTTAAAATCCCATATACCATTTAAGGAAACCTTTTGACGTTCTGCAGAATTAACGTCTCCGGTAAATGAGAACAGCCCAATAAGAGACATTAGTAAAATGGATTTTTGAATTTTTATTAATTTCCTAGTGCGAGTCATTTTAACTCCTGAAATAAAGATCAGACCTGTATTTTATCACCCTTTTTTAACTAGTATTCCATATTCATTTTTTACTATGTAAATATCCTAACATAGTTATCAAACAAAAAAATAATATCAGAAAAACTGTTCTCGAGTCGTTATGTTCATATTCTGATTTCGTTTTCCATATGAGTCTCGGATTTTATTTCCGCTTTTCTCGCATCTGACGAAAGTTAGCGAACCAGCATTAGTTTTATTACACGGACCGATTGGGCTGACCTGAGGGCTGCAAAATATATTCCGCTTGATACAGGTTGATTATGCCTATCACGGCCGTTCCAGGCAATTTCATATTGACCTGGTGTTTGAGCGGTTTCAACCAGGCTTTTAATCACCCGCCCTGCGTTATCATATATGGTCAGATTTGTCTCACCTGTTGCCATAAGAAAATATGATATAGTTGTTGATGGATTAAATGGGTTGGGATAATTATGGAAAAATTTAAAGGTTTTTGCATTATTATCCTCCTTTAACTATCCCTTATTTTATATGGACAACTGATGATACCATGCGATCTGTCCCAACACGGAGCTCCAGAAAATATGTACCGCTGTTTACAACATTGCCAGCCTTATCTCTTCCATCCCAAGAGGCCAGGTGCTCGCCAATTGTAATCTTTTCGTCCATTAGGGTTCGCACATTTCGCCCTTGAATATCAAAAACTGTTAAACTAACATTCGCATCCGGAGTCCTGACTGAAAAAGGGATTTTTATACCAGCATTAAATGGATTGGGATAAGCTGCACCCAGCGTATTGGATTTTGGAATTATTTCGTTTTTTAAACCATGTATTGAGACAGTTGTCGAATCATATAGGTCATCTATATAATAAGCGGTCGCATCAAAAGCATAGACTCTCCCTTTGGCTGCCGGCCCTCCGGGGATAAAACCCCAGACAAATATGGTTCCGAGATTTCCTTGAATTGTTTCCCAATTTTCACCTCCATCCTGACTGATCATCGTACCAACATCTATTTGGTCAGTAGACATGAGCATGCAATCGGATTTATAGGGATCTATATATATCTGGCGTCCTTGATAAGTACCTTGTTCTTCCCAAACCGGGCTGGATGAGAGCCCGTTGGTTGTTTTATATAGTGTGCCCTTGGAATTCATAAATATGATATTTTCATCTACAGGATGTACGGCAAAACCATCCACCGCATAGGATAATCCCAGGTTTTTCCATTCGTCAGCTGACTTTAAATAACGGTATAAACCAATCCCATTCCACCTGTGACAAAACACATTTCCAGTTTTGGTAATTGCCGAATGGTGGATATCAGAGGCTAGCAAGACCCTTGTAAAATTAAGTCCCCCATTAATGGAACGATACACACCACTACCTCCGCGAATCGTTACATAAATTATCTCAGAATCTGTGGGATCTACAAAAATTCTGCCACCATAGTCAGAATTACTTAGAGAAATAGTACTAAGTTTTGAAAAATTATGGCCATAATCAGTGGATTTGGAGACATCCAGAGTGGTCGCATTATTTCTCTTGGTCGTTTTGTAATAGATCTCAGGATTATTCGGATCCTGTGTTACACCCTGGCAAGAAATACGCTCATGCTCTGAACTTATCCAGGTTTTGCCAAGATCCGGGGAGTAGGCATGGCCAAAATCGACACAAGCGACGTGAATCACATTTGGATCTGTCGCATCATAATAAGGATTTCCATACATCCATAATCCATGATCGCCGAAGCCTGATCCCCCTACCCAGGATAAGCCATTATCCTTACTTATTTTCCGCATCGCCCCATCGCCGAATATCCAGAAACTACTATCCACCGGAGAGGCGCTTAGGTCGCAGCACTTTAAAGATTGATCTGTGGTTTTCCGATCGATAAACGGCCAGGTCGGGGCAGTATAATTCATTTCTGATTCGGGCGTATCGATAAATGTAGCCCCTGAATCCGTACTGCGTCCCATACTCCATCTACCAATGGCAATAACGGTACCAATGCTGTTTATACTAATTCCTCCCGTATGTGGCGGCCATGTGCTAAAAGACCAATAATTATTCTGGTTAACGGTTCCGGTTTGATCGAAGTTTTCTCCACCGTTTGTTGAGCGGAAAATACGGCCGTCTTGTTCAAGGATCAGGATAATATTTGAATCGACCGGTGAGCAGGTTAAATCTACAACCCATGTATCAGGCAGTTTCTGTGTCCAGTTTTCCCCCTGGTCACTTGTATAATAAATTCCCTCATTCTCAAAGCGGTTGGTTACCCATATATCATTATTGGTGGTAATCTCAATATCCAATTTATACCCTACCGGTCTAAACCAGTTACCATTTAAACTAAATGGTACTGAAAACTCTGCCCAGGTATCTCCTCCATCCGGGGACGTAAAAATTTTTTTCCTGCCGGTTATACAGATAATCGCACCGTTATAGTCAACAGCGATAACACCAGAACTTAGATCATCTGCAGCATTCGTTTTCGACCAGGTTGTACCATAGTCAGTTGATTTCCACAATCCTGCATCCTCTTGTCCGGGAGAAAAGTAGATAACATTACCATAATCCGGACGGGGATCTATAGCCACAGCATGCTCCCCACCCCGGTATTGTCTCCAGGGCATGGTGCTAAGTGCTACCGGGTGAGAGATTCTTTGCCAGTTATCGCCTTTATCCATACTGCGAAAGAGATGCCCGGTATCAAGCATTAAATAGATGATATTTTCATCAGTAGGATGGCAGTAAACACCAAGGGTTACCCCACTGTGTGGACCGATATCGGTCCAATCCGTACCTGCCAGCGATATACCCCAAAACAGGTTAAGCAAGAATAATAAATAAATAATTATCCCTCGATAATTTCTTTTTTTAAATACACATATCATACTGGATTTTACATTTAACCTGTTCAATTTTTACTCCTCTCATAATCTTTAAATCATAATTTTTTTAATTCTATATTCTTAATTTGTAATTTATTCGTTCGACCCTGTTTGCGTTATGATGTGACTCAATGAATCTGTAATTGCATTAAATATATCCTGTTCATCAGCTAGTGGATAGTGGGTTCCGACAAAGGGTACTACAGAATCGGCCAGCATTGTGGCCGGATAAGTTGTTACCTTAGCATACTCAGGGATAGGGATAGGATCTGAAATAGTCGAATACTGATCCATGTTTTCTTTTGGCAATATATTTCCATTTACATACAGGCTGTCCATATCCGATTTTGTATAAACGGTACCCTGTGGAAGGACTTGATCCGGACCTTCGTCATTTTGCTCTCCCCCGGCAGATTTACCATATACCAAAGCCCAGGCAGGCCTCCTTGTGGCAATAAATACGTTATTAATAATATTCATGGTAACTTTTGGTTCACCGGTTCGCCATTTGTTCTTGACCCGGATGCCATAACCATACTGCTCATCCCAGTACGCCCAGTCGTATATGATATTGTTTACATAATCAACTGTACGGGTATCTGCACGCAACTGTGGATTTCTTTCGTTATTGCGTGCGTATATATTATGATGAATAGAGAGATTGCGTCTTTTTTTGAACCCGTCTCCGCCATAATGTGAAATTGTTTGGGGGGAGTGGTTGATGGCAATCAGGGAGTACTGAATTGTTACATTTTCTATTTCGCCCCAGATATCCAGACCGCTGTCGATGGCATTGCGAGCGGTCACATGGTCAATAATGATGTTTCTAAGTGGATTTATTGCACTACCCTGCAATAAAATGGTACCCTCATGCTGTGGGGTCGTATCAGCATTTTCATCCATAAAGCCCTGCACCCTAATATTGTTAACAATAATATCATGAATACCTTTGATATTAAGAATAACGATATCTAATTTTGATTTTTTCAATGTAATGCCTGGAAATGGTGCCGTTGAGCCATCGATGGTTACATATGAACCCTTGATTTCAAGATCTTCATCGACAATAATAGTACCGGCGATGTCAAAAACAACATACCGGTTCCCTTGTGAGAGAGCGTCCCGGAATGTTCCAGCGCTACCATCATCTTTTAAAGAAGTAACATGGTAAACCGGTTTACCCTCGCCTCCTCTAGTAACCGAGCCAAATCCTTCATATTCTTTTGGCTGTGCAAAGCATATCGTGACTAATATAATCGAAATAAACAAGGATAGTTGTGACATGTAATATCCTTTCCTGACTCTAAATTCTGAATTTGCATTCTTTCACTCGTAATTAGTAATTTGTAACTTATTTTTAAATTATGTCATTCTGAAAGGATCTTCCTTCTTGTTATTTCAAGTCTTCAAGTTGGAAGATTCCTTCAGAATGACAGCAAATATTTTAATTCAATAGAACTATTGATCCATTTTCAAATCGCATAATGAATCAGAAATTGCCTTAAAAATTTCCAACTCATCAGCGAGCGGATAATGCGTTCCTACAGATTGCAAAAGTGAATCGGCCAGATTTTCCGCTGGCCAGGTGGTTACCCTGGCAAATTCAGAGATAGGGAGTGGACCCTCAATCGTTGAATAATGATCCATATTTTCCTTTGGCAATATATTCCCTGCTACGAAGATACTATCCATATCTGATTCTGTGTATACTGTTCCCTGGGGGAGTACCTTATCCGGTCCCTGATCATTATCTTCGCTACCGGCATTTTTGCCAAAAACCAGAGCCCAGGCAGGCCTTCTGGTGGGAATAAAAATATTATTGATAATATTTATAGTACACTTTGGTTCACCGGGTTCCCATTTGTTTTTAATCCTTACCCCATAACCATCTCTTACACCCCAATAGCCCCAATCATAAACTATATTATTGACGTAATCTACCGTTCTGACATCAGCACGCAGTTGCGGATTCCTCTCTGTATTGCGGGCGTATATATTATGGTGAATGGAGATATTACGTCTTTTTTTAAATTCTTTACTACTATAATGTGAAATTGTCTGGGGATGATTACAATAGGCAATCAAACAATATTGGATCGTTATATTGGAGATCTCGCCCCAAATATCCAGCCCGCTATCTATGGAGTTCCTTGTGGTAATATGATCGAAGACAATATTCTTTACCGTTTCTGAATCCTTTGTAAATATGGCAACTGTACCTGTATTATTATGATGAAGTTCAGAATTTTTATCCATTAGTCCTTGTACTCTGAGATGTGTAATTATGATATCACTCACATTTTGTATCAAGAGCGCAAATTGGTTATATGGTTTTGTTTTCTGTAATGTTATTCCCGGATATGGTGCTGTTGATCCGTCAATGGTTGTATTAGATCCCATAATTTTGAGATCTTCAGTGATCAAAATAGTACCCGCAGTATCAAAAACAATATAGCGGTTGCCCTTCGAGAGCGCATCACGTAACGTACCAAAACTGCCGTCATCTTCAAGTGAAGTGACATGATAAACAGGATTTCCCTCTCCACCTTTTGTGATTGATCCAAAACCCTCATATTTCCCTGTCTGTGTATGACCAATTGAAACTAACAGCCATAGGAAAAATAAATAAAAATATGACATATGCTGCCCTTTCATTTTACATAAAATTCGTAATTCTCAATTTGTAATTTATAATATTGGTTTTGAATCCAGTATCTAGTATCCTGACTTTAATATCCTGTTTATCCTGTCAAAGGATGCTTCTACTAGTATCAACTGATACTATTTAAGTAGTAATAGCTTCTTAGTGTCGCTAAAACCACCATTTGTTGTTAGACGATATATATAGACTCCGCTGGTAAATTCTGAAGCATCCCAGGTCACCTGATGTCGGCCAGCTTCCTGTACTCCAGAAACCAATGTCTCCACTTTCTCCCCCAAAAGGTTATAGATATTCAACTCAACGTAATTCATAATTGGTATTTCGTAATTAATTTTAGTTGTAGGGTTAAATGGATTGGGATAATTTTGATGAAGGATAAATCCTTGCTTCATCACCTCGTCTGACCGCTTTACCTCAGTAGGATCTATTCCATTTAGTAAATTCTGAATGGTGTTAAAAACAGAAACCTCATCGGCCAACGGATAGTGCGTACCGACAAAAGGGATCACAGAATCGGCTAATGCAGACACTTCATAGGTTGTTACCTTAGCAAATTCTGGTATGAGAAGCGGCTGAGAAATCGTTGAGTAATGGTCCATATTTTCATCAGGGAGTAGATTCCCGGAAACATACAGGCTGTCCATATCAGATTCAGTATAAACTGTTCCTTGCGGCAATACACTATCAGGTCCTTCATCTTTTTCGTCTGCACCGGGAGACTCCCCAAACACCAATGCCCATTCTTTTCTGCCTTCTCCCGGAATAAATGCATTATTGATTAAATTTGCAGTTACTTTTGGTTCATCTGGTTGCCACTTATTTTTTATTCTTATCCCATACCAGAACCAGTCATAAATGATATTATTGACATAATCAATATTTCTGGTCAATGCCCGCATTTGAGGATTTCGTTCAAGATTATGTGCATAGATACAATGGTGTATCGAAATATTTTTCCTCTCACGAAAAGGGGGCGGATAGTGCGAAATTGTCTGAGGATGATAATTGTATGCAATCATGCAGTATTGGATTGTCACATCTCTAATATCCCCCCAAATATCCAACCCACTGTCATAGGCATTGCGAGTCGTTATATGATCAAGCACAATCCTGCGAATATTCGATCCGGCTATATACACGGTGCCAATATTGTTGCCCAAGCTCTCCTTTCCTTTTTCCCACATTCCCTGCACACGTAAGTATTGTATAATAATATCCTGAGCACCGCCAGCAATACCAAGACATAACATATAGAGTTCTGATTTCTTAATCGTTATTCCTGGTGCCGGTGCTGTTGAGCCATCAATGGTTAGGTTTTGTACCTTAATCCTTATCTCACTGTCGAGCACAATGGTTCCGGCCGTATCAAATACAACATACCGGTTCCCCTGGGAGACAGCATCACGCAATGAGCCTGGTCCACTGTTATTCAGGTTTGTAACATTATAGATCTCTCCATCCTGACCACCTTTGGTAACCGCGCCAAATCCTTCTATGGGTTTATCGGCCATCAATTCCGTGATACAGACCAAGATAGTTAAGATTGTCAATAAACTTGTAAATCGATTTTTCATTACTATTCCTTATTGATGAACTCGTAGTGTTAATATTTTTCTTCTTCGGAGAAATCGCCTATCTATGAACCATTGTCAAAACTTTGTATTGATCATGGATAGCTCTATTCTGATCGATAATCACTCTGCTTATTGCGGAGGCACTCCATTATCTCTGCTGTTTGTATACTTTGCTGTATATCGGGTACGGGTTTTTCCCCACTGCGGATAGAATCAAAGAATGCGGCATCTTCTCCATAAAAACCATATTTTTGAAAATCATCTATATTTTGTCGGTTATTGTTTAAAGAGATCTCACTAATAATCTTATTATGTTCAACACAAGTAATTTTGCCAGGTATATCGATCGAATCCCAGACAGGTATCTCTATAAAAAATGAATAATCAAGCGTATTTACGACCATCCGTTCGACCACGGCCCCGCTGATGGGATAAAAATTCAGAATTACAGTTACGCCTGACACCATTTTGCCATACAGATGTATATTCATCACATTTTTACCATATTTGGGATAATTGCGATAGTCAAAATGAAGAGAATGGTAATCTGAGTCCAATATATAGCGCACCGTATCAATACCATGTATAGCTGTAATTTCAAAATTATCTTCTGTGCGATTATAACGGGATAGATAATATTCGACACTTTGTATCTCATCTAATGCGACAGACTGATGTATAGTTTTTTTGAATGTTTGTAGCAGTGGCATGTATCTCCTGTTAAAGGCGACCATGTTTGGTGTACCGTATTTGTCCGCATTCTTTTTAAGAGCACTCGCCTCTGCCAGATAAGTTCCAATCGGTTTTTCTAATAATAATGGATATTCCGCCTTAAGGATTTCATTAGCAAAGGAAGCGTTAAGTGCTGCTGTAACATTTAGACACACGGCATCCGGTTTTTCTTTTGTGAGCATCATCCGAAAATCGGTATAATGATTCTTAAAACCATATTTTTTTTTAAACCGGACGGCTCTCTTCTCATCCACATCACAACAGGCTGTCAATTCCACTTCCGGATTTTCAGCGGCATATTTTTGATATGCAGGGCCATGTCCAAAATTAGCCACCCAGCCACATCCAATCGTACAGATCTTAAACAAAATCAACTCCCTTTTTATAGTCTCAATAGTTTCTCTCGCAGAGTCGCAAAGCCGCAACGTCAGTTAATAAAAAATAAAGAATACAAAATACAAACAACCATATGCGGTATTTTAGCAGATAGAAAAAAGATATTTTGTATCTTTTATCTGATTTCTTTGCGTCTTAGCGAGAAAAGATTCCGAACTAAATTCGGAATGACTACTCACTCCTGATCGTCGGCTTGCCCTTCACATACCCAATGGATTCGAGAAAAACATCTGCGTCATATACCGTTTGGTAATAATATTTGTTATTTCCATCCCTGTAATTAAAAAACCCATGCCTCTGATCCTGATATAATTTTAAATCGCAGCGATTGCCAGATTTATTCATTAGTTCCTTAAACTTTTCTGCGTTAAGCACCGGAAAGACACCATCCAGAGTTCCCAAAAATATGATCATTGGTGGCAGTCCTGGTTGAATATTATCCATAGGCGAAATTTCTTTATAGCGATTTCCTAGCCGTTCATATCCATACCCCCCTGGCCCGTTATCTAAAGCCGGATTAAATAATACAAGGGCATTAGGTTTACAACTCACCGTAATGTCTTCACCTTCTTCGTTCAACCCATCCAAAATGGCCGTGGCAGCGGCAATATGTCCTCCGGCTGAACCACCACCAGCCGCAATCCGATCGGGATCGATACCCAGTTCATTCGCATGAAGATGCACCCATCTCATGGCTGATTTCCCATCTTTAACACAATCAAATGGTGTCGTTCCCTGAATATTTTTCAGTCGATACGCCACAGTAATAGCGATCATTCCTCTGGAGACCAAATATTTACAGTGTGGGAAAAATTGAGATGGTGGCCCGGAGCGCCATCCACCTCCATGAAAAAAAACAATTGCCGGTTTGGGTCCTTTTTGTTTATCCTGTTTGGGTTCAAACATATAAAGACGAAGATCGGTATTATCAATAGTTTTGTAGACAAAATCCTGGAAGGCGTAGTAACTATCAGAGTCCAGATCATTTTGCAGAGAGAATATTGCCTGGGCAAATTCTTTACCAAGATCTAAATATCCTTCTGTATCATAATGCCATTTATCTGAATATCCGTAGTTATCGGTTGAAGTGATTAATGCGGCATTTGCATCTTTTTCGACAAAAGATTTCTGTGCTTCCCGTACAATATCACCATGATTCCAGACTTTGCCATCATTCTCATCCTGCCCGGATTCTGAAATTCTACCGATAACCACAGGTAAATCATCTGTTCTTAATGCCGCTCTGACCAAATCCATCAATCGCTTCAGATTGGTTTTGTATTTCTGTGCGGCCTGAATTTTATTAGCACCATCACTTTCGCCCTGCATCCAGAGAATCCCCGCCGGCACTAATTTGTCAGATTCCCCATCACCATCAATATCAGAAATACTCAAGGCATTTCGGATTGTTGCCAAAAAATGGTCATATTGGTTTATACCGGATTTGGCATTATAATCCGGATCCCAACTGCCATATTTACCTGCGGCTGAAGTATCTATGGAAGTACCCCCGCGTGAGTATTTAATAATTGCAATATTGGAATTGGGATCTAATTCAAGAAGGCGGCGGGCGAAAGTAATTTCAACACCAAATTTGCCTGAATACCTGTTTGATTTTCCGTCCGATTCAAAACCTGCACCATGCCCCGGCCGTAATTCAGCCCATAAACCCCGACCATCAACGTCTTCTCCATCCGGGGCAGTATTTCCATGAAAAATCATCACACCTTTAACTGCCGTATTTAGATCTGCAGGTAATTCATCAACCCGGCCATGGCCATCCATGTTTGACTGGCCACCAAGATAATAGAGATTATATACTTTTGCTTCGATCTGTATGCCGAAATGAGCAAAAGCAATGAATATTGCACACAATAGAATAAGTCTTTTTCTCAATTGCTTTTTTCTCCTATATCTACTTTTAATATACTATGAACGAATTCTGCTTTAATACAGGATGTTGCATATTTTATTTTACCACGGATTTTCACAGATCTTCACGGAAATAGTTATCTCAATCATATCTATATCACAAATATTATTATGGTGTGATGTAGAGACGTCCCGCCGGGACGTCTCTACACTTGCATACCTTAACTACAATGGATTAATATAATCCGTGTCAATCCGTGGTTAATTACCAATACTACAGCAACCTTAAAATAAGGGGAAGTTTTCTAGTGAATCCTCTTGTTAATTCTCCCCAAAAACAATCGGCTTTCTAAGCGCTTCAAGATCTACAATAATAGTTGCCGGAAATATTGTATTTCTGTCGAAACTGACGACGTCTGTTTCGTCCTGGTTTTCCACCTTTACCGTATTGTCATCAAGACGCGTAATGACCGGCTCCTCGTCGCCCGGTTTCACCGGAAAAACAACTGTCAGGAAATGAAAATCACTTTTTGGTTCACGAGTGGTAAACCATAAATTATGCTGTGCTACTTTTTTGCGATATTTTTCTTCTTCCATCGCCAATGCTGTCCATTTATTCATTTTCATGTAATCATAGCCTGTAATCGGATTGATAAACTGATCCAAATCTTTCATATCTAAAAATTCAAGGGATTCCGGAGAGGCGACATGCTTGATAAATACTGATACATCGCCTATTTTATACAACAACAGCCCATCCCCCGGATCATAATTCATTTCACATTCAGGTAATATACGGTAACGCCATGAAAATCGTGAAGGACGCTCAGGTTTGGTTTTAAGGTCATCATAAATGATTAAATATTTGTCATGCATAAACAACATATGTCTGCGGAATCGTTCAAGCTGGGGAGCACCTTTCTCTCCAAATAGTGAATCATCATAATCAAGTTGGGTTATTTCACTCCAGCTACCGGGTGTGGTTACAATTTCTGTTCTTCTTGGATAGGCGCTGGTGGCATCGCCCATCCAGTAAGTATAATTTTCTCCTTCTTGATAGGCGAGAATGGCCGCCCGGTATCCCTGTTCACTCATTTCTTTCGTTACTGTCTGGCCGATACCATCAACCATGATAGAATTGTGAGCGATTGTCTGGTGACCGTATGAATTTTCATCCCCGGAATGGCCACCAAAGTTAAGATGTTCTCCGTAAGCATATATCTGAAAGGTATTTTCATTATTGTATCTGTCACCACGACTGGGTTTTGCGCAAAACATTACACCTACACCCTTTTTAAACGTTTCCGGTTCGCTGGGATTGCCACTATGAGCCATCACATAGCCTATTGCCGGAAACAGGTACTTTGTTTTTGTAGATGAAGTTGGTTTCAGATCCTCATTTAATTGCAGTGGAGCAGCTACATGAATCCACTGTCTCCAGTTAAATTTTCTCTCCCCTCCCCCCACAGTTAACCAATTCTTAAGAATTTCCCCGTCACCAGTCAGATAAGCGAGTAAGTTAAAAATCTCCTTACGCATTTGAACCCCTGCGCCGTGGGAGGCAATTCTTCCAAAATGTGAGGATTTCATACCCACCGGTACCAGCCCTATAAAAAACTCACCATATTTTCTATAAAGAGGATTTTTGCCCAGTTGAAGTTCTGGGACCGCTTTGTTTAAATACATGAGTTGATAAAGAAGCCACTTCATATGAGACAGGCCGTAATGGGCCCCCAGATCATAACCATCATTTTGGGCCACTCGTTCTCCTACAGCGATCATATAATTAGCCAACCAACTAAAATACTTACGCGCCGTTTCACTTTTTTCATACATGACAAGTGCTGCCGGATAGGTATCAAGCGCTCCCTCCCAGGAATGGCCATACCCGCTAATAGCAAGACTATTCCTGCCAAGCTTCGGATCTTTTTTGCCACCTGTGTATAATGAGCCGCCCCAAGGGAAATCATACATCCATGCCTCGAGACGCCATTCGAGTGAATTTTCGAAAATGGCGCGCTCTTGCGGTGTTAGGTCATGATAAAACCAGTCATATACACAAGCCAGATATTCAGTTATACTCGTATTATCCTCTGAATCTGCACCAATACCCATCACTTCCGGGCTCGACGCCCCACCTATAGGATAAGAAGCGATTGTTTTCCATATTTCGAGTATGTTTTTATATTTTTCATCCCGTGTAATCAGATAAGCAAAAGCCGTTTTGGTGAGTTCACGACAAAGTCTGAAATAAAATCCATAGGTGTAATCCGGTTTGTCAAGATCTGTTTTCGGCCAATTATTCCACCACTTATGTTTCGTCATGCGATTGGCCGATTCAATGATATCATTCTGGAAGACAGGGTCTTTTGCTGCCAACTTTTTCAATGCCGGCAATTGGCTCTCACTAAACAAGAGACGTGGATGTCCTTCGAACTTAGGATTTTTAAGGGCTGTTCGGTCCCATTTGGGAGTACCGGCAGGTATATTGACACTAAACGTCTCTGTCCATGATGAAGGTTCTGTTTCACCATATAAGATATAACCTATCCGCCAAAAATATTTTTTTCCCTCTGGGAAAGGGGCCAGCTCGTTATAAAAATTTATCTCTGTATCGATATCCAGGAGAGGATCTTTGAACTCTTTATTGTCAGCCACCTGAAAGCGGAATGTGGTCGGTCGTATTAGTTCATCCCTCATTTCATACAGATTCGGTAGATAAAACCAACGGAATCGTGGTGGGTTAACTTCAGCATCCATTCCGTCACTTGGTGAATTGTTTACAAATGTCGAAAAGCGCATACGTGTATCTAGTTTTAAAAGGGCCTTACTCCCTATTACTTCCCTGTCCTGGATGTTACATCCCAAAAAAAAGATGAGTATTGTTAAGGTTGCAAGTATCAAACACATAATTTTTTTCATCATTAAATTAGCCACAGCTGCCTCTCCATAGTTTATGATTCTGGCATATACCAATAAGTTCAATTTTTAAATGATATGGGCTGTCTGAAAGCATCGAGATCAACCAGTAATGTTGCCGGAAACTTTGTATTTTTATCAAAACTTATTATATCAATCTCACTGTCTTTTTCCACTTTAACAGTATTGTTGTCAAGACGCGTAATAACCGGATCCTCTGTTCCAGGTTTTACCGGATATACGATGGTTAGAAAATGGTGATCGGCCCGTGGTTCACTTGTTGTAAACCAGAAATTATGCTGACACACTTTTGTGTTATATCTCCTCTTCTGCAAATCAAGTTTCACCCACTTATTATTTTCAAGATAATTATTACCGGTAATGGGATTGATATACTGGTCCATATCCTGCATATCCTTAAACTCTATCAACTCAGGATAGGCAACATGCTTAATCAACACGTTTACATCTTCCAAAGAGTATGATAAAAGGCCCTCCTCATTATCATATTGTACATCACTTTTCGGGAGGATTCGGTAACGCCAGGTAAAAAGGGAAGGTCTCTCCGTTGCAGTTTTTAGATCGTCATAAATCAGCAGATATTTATCCCGCATAAACAGCATATGCCTCCGGAAACGCTCTAATTGGGGCGCTCCTTTTTCTCCAAAAAGTGTCTCATTATAGTCGATCTGGGTTTTTGAACTCCATCCACCATGCCTGGCAGTTTCAGGCCCTTTTGGATAAGCCTTTGTTGCATCGCCCATCCAGTAGGTATAATTTTCTCCCTCTTTATAAGCCAAGAGAGCAGCACGATATCCTTCTTTCCTTGCTTCTTTTGTAATGGTCTGGCCTATACCATCGACCAGGACTGAATTATGGGCAATGGTTTGGAAACCAAATGGATTCTCATCTCCCGTATGACCGCCATAATTTAATTGCTGTCCATAGGCATAGATCTGAAAAGCATTTTCATTATTATACTCATCACCGGGATGTGGGCGGCAGCAAAATATCACACCTACACCATCTTTAAAGGCCTTCTTCTCACCTGGAGGATACTGATGTGCCATCACATAGCCGGTTGCAGGAAAAACAAATTTTGTTTTGGAAGAAGATATCGCTTTTAAGCCATCTTTAAATTGAAGAGGAGCCGCAACATGTATCCAGGGTCTCCATTGAAAACTCGTTTTTTCTCCGCCATTCTTCCAGGTGTTTAGTATTTCTCCGTTTCCTGTAAGGTAGGCAAGCAGATCAAACACCTCCTCGCGATGCATCATACCCGCGCCATGCTGGCTAATCCTTCCGAAATGAGAATATCTCATACCAACCGGAACCATTCCGGTAAAGAAATCTGCATATTGTTGGTAGAGGGGATTTTTTCCCATTTGAAGTTCGGCTAGCGCACCGTTCAGATACATCAGTTGATAAGTCAACCATTTCATGTGTGACTGGCCATAGGCTGCCCCATTGTCATATCCACCATTCTGTGCAACTAACTCGCCAATACTGATGATATAATTACTCATCCAGTGAAAGTATTTCCGGGCAGATTCACTTTTCTCATACAAAACGATAGCAGCTGGATACGTATCAAGAGCGCCTTCCCAGGAATGCTCAGAACCGGCAATGGCAATGCTGGCTCTGCCCAGTTTAGGATCCTCTTTTCCACCGGTATAGAGTGCCCCACCCCATTGGAAATCATACATCCATTCGTTAATTCGCCATTCCATTGATTTTTCGAATATTGCATGTTCTTCCGGTGTAAATTCATCATAAAACCAATCGTAAACACAGGCTAAATACTCAGTAATACTGGTATTGTCCTCTGAATCCGCACCGACCCCCATCCCTTCAGGACTCGAGGCCCCTCCTTTTGGATAGGTGGCGATTGTTTTCCAAATCTCCAGCACATTTTTATATTTCTCATCTTCTGTAATCAGGTAGGCAAAGGCTGTTTTTGCCAATTCGCGACAAAGTTTAAAATAAAATCCATACACATATTCAGGTTTATTCAGATCAGTTTTTGGCCAATTATTCCACCATTTGTGTTGAAGCATATTTTTAGCAGAGCTGATAATCCCCTCCTGAAATGTCGGATCAACGGAGGCAAGTTGTCTGAGTTTTTCAAGTTCCTCCTTTTTGAACAGGAGTCTTGGATGCCCTGAGAACCCGGGATCCCTCAGCAAAGAACGATCCCATTTTGGTGTACCTGCCGGAACCATAACACTAAATGTTTCTGTCCAGGTTTGCGGTTCGGTTTCGCCATAAGGCATGTATCCCACACGCCAGAAATAGGTTTTCCCTTCCGGAAAAGGTGCTAATTCATTATAAAAGTTGAGTTCCGTATCAACATTAACGATCAGATTGGAAAATTCTTTATTATCAGCAACCTGAAATCGGAACATGCTCGGTTTAATTCGCCGCGGCATCTCCAGTGGATTTGGGTAATAATACCATCTAAATCGTGGTGGATTAACCTCAGCATCCATACCATCACCAGGTGAATTATTGACATAGGAGGAAAACAACATCCGTGAATCAAGTTTTATCAAGGCTTCAGTGCTAATTATTTCTGTTTCTTTTGAACAACCGCTAAAGATAGTACATAATATTAGAAAGGTTAATAACAGAGATTTCAAAAAGACGTCTTTCATTATAAATTTTCCCTTATTAGAGATAACAAGATCATTGACTATTTGATTATTATTATAAAATGCTTCATATCATCATCTATTTTGATCCGGCCTCTTTTCCTCGCTGCCCGATAAATAATCCACGCTAAATAAATTCACTTACTACTAGCCAAAGTTTATCGGTGATCTTGTTTTCCATTGGCCCCTTGTAAAATCAGGAAAATCAACCGGCTGACTTTTTTTAGCCACTGACATTTCTGTCAGGGGTGAAATCGCACTGCTGGTGATCGAATCAGGTACATCAAAAATCGGTGGTTTATTATCCCGGAGTGCTTTTATTAATAAATGCCATGTTAATGGTGTTTTTTGGGCATGACTGCCATGCCCGCGAATGGCCTGCTTCCTTGGCGGTGGATCATAATTTTTAATCAATGGATGATTATACTCCTCCAATATTTTTTCTGCATCTTCCCATTGATGTTTTTCGGGACTGCGCCCGTCAAGATAGATCTTTGCCCCCATACCGCGTCCATAAAAAAACACGCCTTTCGTACCCTGAATACGAAATATTTCCCTGGGATGTGGCGTATTTGTATCAAAATTCAAGGTCACCATTTTACCCTCTGCCGTGTGTAAGAGTGTCGCATTGTAATCACCCTGTTTCATCTGATCTTTAGCGTAGACATTATTTTCACCATAGTAATCTTCTGCGTATTTATTGAGCATAACAGATTTAGAGCTCATTGAAACCAGATAATCAAATCTATCGCCATGATTTATGTCCAGCATTGTCATTATTTTGCTCATAGGATGATCGGGATATAAATTGCCATTTCTATCGATAGAATGCTGCAAACGCCATGGTTCCCGTTCGGGATCAAATTTCACTAACCTTAAGTCATGAACATATCCATTTTCGACATGAATAATATCTCCTAATATTCCATGTCGGATCATGTGCAATAGATGCATGGCATAATTGGATTCTACCAATGCTTGTTCCAATCCGATTGTTGCCCATTTACCAGTACTTTCGGAGGTTTCAAGTACTTCCCAGGCCTCATCAAGTGTTAATATTATTGGCACCTCACTAACACAATGTTTGCCATTTTTCATGGCTGCAACACAGATCGGTGCATGCCACTTCCAGGATGTGGCGCAAATAACGACATCAAGTTCCTCTTGTTCAAACATTCGTACAAAATCTGTCTTGGATTTACCATACAATTTTGGTGACGCTTGACCGGCGTCTTCAACCCATTTTTTGGCACGATACAAATATGAGTCTTTTATATCACAAATAGCAGGGACAATCACACCTTCGATTCCCAGGGCACAATCCAGGTGGTAAGAACCACGATCTCCAACACCAACAAATCCAATGCGCAACGGCTTAGTACTACTACTTTCCTGGGCGAGTGTAAGGCCGGATAATGCTAATCCACTGACTGCGGCAGTAGAGATTTTTAAAAAACTTCGGCGATTATAATTATCATTCATTTGTTCTCCCATCTCATTTAACGGTAATGAAAATAATAGCCACAGAGTACAATGAGTAAGTACATAATATTTATTGACTTAAACGATTTAATTCGGTTCTCTTTTTCACTTTTTCATGCAACTTTGACACTACCCATTTGACCAGCTTGTTTATTTGCAATCTATGGATCATTCCACCCACCAATTTTCAATGGTATCCAGATACTCGTTAAATTGATTTTCTTTGATTATTAATTTATTATCAGCATTTTTCAATGCATATGCTTTTCGCAGAAAATCCAACTCCTGGTCAATCAACTGTTGCGACGCTGTTTCCTTCATCTTGTTTTTTGGATTAATCATGTACAGTTCTCTTGGTGCAATGCATCCAGCAAGATCAGGCAGATCATAAGCGGTGAGTGCGCCGGCCACACCCCAGACGAAAGAGAGCGAGTAATTATATACACGATGGTTTACAATTTCTTTGTAAGAGATCAGAGGATTTACTAACATCGTTTTACTTATGGATGATTCAAAAGCAGCGGCATGCAGAAGAGCCGGACATAGCTCATCAAATGTAATGGCACCAATTTTGTTTTTTTCAACATCATTCCGGTCCTGGAGCATATTAACCACTCTTACAATATCACCAGCATGAATTCCGACCATACTCCTTCCAAGTAAAGCCGGACCATATCCGAAACGGCCCGGGTAGGAGGATGAGTTTTTTGTCTCACCAAGGCCAATCAGATCTGGTGCAGCCACAATAATCCCTTTGTTAACCAATTCTTCCACCGGGCCGTCCACGTAAATATCCTCAGATTTTCCAAGCGGTTGAATATAGATGACAGCAGGATATTTTCCGCCCCCTTCCGGGATCAATAGCACCAACGGGATGACATATTCCCCTTCACCAGGGAGGACATACATTTCTATATCATATCCTTTTCTTTGGTATTTCCCCCTGAATACCGGAGTACTATTTTCAGATGGTTTTATATATCCTGAAAGATCCATGGCATTCTGTCTAACATGCTCTAAATGTTCCTCTACATTCTCTTGTGAATCGGTTATTTTGATTAAAAGTTTTTCTGTCTCTTTTTTATTTAAAGTTGAAATTGATTCTCCGCCAAGAGAGGTTAATAATTGACCCGTCTCCGTGATTTTTAATTCATCCTTATTAAGATATAATAACGACTCATCCGATGGATCACCGGGTAAATCGAGGGTTCTCTGAAAAAACTCATAAATCGCTTCTCTATTCAGTTTGGTATAACCATGCTCATAATCATCCTCTACCATAGCAATATTTTTTTCTTTTCCAAAGGCTTTATATGCTTTTTTGACTTCCATAAAAGTTTCACGGGCACCCTGAATACTAAAGAAGTCCCTTGTTGTTGTGACGACAAGATAGGGCTTCGGAGCAAATTGCTCTATCAGATCGGCATGGTCGATACCATTGGCGAGACCATGATAGAAATTCTGTTCACCATCCTGAGGGCCAATGGATTCAAGGAGGCGTCTATACCCACAAATATATCCTGCTGGTGCCGCAGCGGCTATTCGGTTATCAAAAGCAGCAATATAGGCCGTGGCCATTCCACCACCAGAAAGTCCGGTTAGGCCTATGCGATCAGGATCAACTTCCTCACGACTTAAGAGATAATCAATCGCCCTGACACCATCCCAAATCCAGTATTTAGCAGCCGAATAGCCGGATAATAAGCATTGATTATTAACATAAGAATGTTCAGAAGTAGCTCTCCTCGTATTTAATCCAACCCGGATCTTTTCATCGATAGTGTACTCAACCCGTTCCCCCTGTCCCATCGGATCGATAGCGAAAACGATAAATCCTTTTTTTACAAGATTTAGTATTAAGGGTTGATATAAATCAGATTTGGATGTTCTGAATGATATCAGGGTATGCCCGATGACATTAAGAATTGCCGGTCTCCTATCTTCAATATCATCAGGAATAAAAAGGCATCCGCTGACATAGTAATTCGGCATCGATTCAAAGATGATCTTTTCAATTTTGTACCCATCTTTCTGGACGACACCTGTCACTCTGGGATTAAGGGGTGTTTTTTCAGGTAATGGACCAACTATTTGTAAAAGCGTTTCTTTTATGTCTTTTTGTCTCTTCTCCCAATCAGATTGAGTGATTAATTTGTCAATTTCATTCTCTCGTATATCAAGATAGTGAAATGCCTGTTTGTTGATATGAAGGCTGAGCATATTTTCACCATTACTCCATTCAACCCAGTTATCTAAAACATTCAAATTTTCATTTTGGGCCAAACCGGGGATGGAGAAAGCTAAAAGGCATATCAGGAAAATTGATATGGGTAATAATAAATTAAATTGAGAATATTGTTTAAATCTCATTCTATCCTCCAATTATTTTGCTCACTATGATGTTTGCAATCCGAAGTCATATTAATAGTACACGGATGACGCAGATCAAACGGATTTACACAGATAAAAAATCAAAATATTAAAAAATCCGCGAAAACCAGCGTTATCCGCATCATCCGCGTTCTATTTTCTATTTAATTAGTATCATTTTTCTTGATTCTACATATCCATCTTCTGTTTTTATTCGATACAAATAAATGCCACTGGCAAAACCCCGCCCATTCCATTCAACCTGATAATCTCCGGCAGACTGTTTTTTATCTACTAATATTTCTACTCTTTGCCCGATGGGATCGTAAATACTTAATTCTACGTAATTCGTAATTGGCAATTCGTAACTAATGGTTGTCGTTGGATTGAACGGATTGGGATAATTTGAAAGTGAGTAAGAGGTTGGCCTTATTAAGCCATCGTTCCGAAATCCAGTTGACATTGAGTATTCATAGGCACCAATATCCCAAATACTCTCTACAGGACGGATATTTCCCTCAAAATCTTTTTTCAGATCCACACCATAAAGTTCTACAAACTCCTGATAGGCTTCATTGGTTATCCCACTATTGATAGCCGGACTCGAGCCTTTGAGATGGAAATCTCCATTGTTTGCATCCAAGAAATCCGGGTTTTTCCAGGATACGTAATTATTATCAGAATCCAGACCACTATTGGCATTAACATTATGGTAATAAAGATTATAATTTGCCGTTACTTTGTTGACATTCGGACCTGATTGTTTAACATCAATACCCTTTGCCCAGGTTGCGTTATTGCTATTTTCGGCAATGATATTATTAACAATTTCTGATTCAACTATCGCGGGTTCTTCTGATATTGATACCCCCCGGAAGGCGATCCCCTCTTCCCCATTTCCATATATAACGCTGCTAAATAATCTTAATTGTGGGCCATTGGTTATCTTTATTCCACATTGACCGGCATCATAAATAAGCGCATTAATTATTGTCATGACTTTTGGTGCATAATTATCATTATCTCTTCGCCACAATTTAACATTACAGGCCGTATGCCCAGAACTGATGCAATTCTTCAAGGTACCATTTGACGATATGTCAAAACCGTCCTCCGAATTATTGCGGGCAATACAATCAATAAAGTTAATACTATCCCCATCGAGTGAATGAAATCCGTCTCCATCACCAGATTCACCCAACCCATCACTGTTATAGCTTGATTCAACCCGTTCAAACAAACAGTTAGAACTGCCTCGCAGTGAAATTCCGGATTCAAAGCAATGATGGACATAACAATCTCTCATTATAAAATTTGTGATATTGCGAAGTCGAAGTCCAGTTTCCGAGGTATTGGTAAATTCACATTTTTCAATGACGATATGGGATTTTGCCGAATATCCCTCAACCGCTTTTTTAAAATCTGTAAACGTGAGACCTTTAAAATGAAGATAGGAATGGTTCAAATCGATGCCATTACCAGAAGAACCCGGACCTTTTAATACGACAGCATGTCCGGTAAAGGCGGTGATAAAAATTATATCTCCCTCCGATCCATCTCTGATAGTTGATATACCGTTACCAGAGACAGAATATTCTGCCAGATCAGGATCGGGAACTCCTATAATAATGACACTGTCTCCGGGTTGTGCCATATCGACACCGCGTTGGATTGTTTTAAAAGGAAGTTGTTGAGACCCGGGGTTTGCATCATCCGAGGAAGGATGATATTGATCAACATAATAGTTATCAGCCAGAGCTGAAAACTGGATTGCAAAAAGGATAATAATCACATACTTTATTTGCTTCATGGTTTGTCCTTTATCAGTGTTAAAAATTTAGAACACAACTCCTTCCTATCTAAAAATTTGGTCTGGTAAAAATTTTATTATAATCTATCCAATGTGCATTCATGATATTAATTTTTTTTCTGAGTTGATCGATTAAATCTGGCCCAAGCAGCCTTACATATTCCTCATCTTTTGTTTTTGCATGATCAATAACATTACTAATGTGATCTTGTGATTGTAATAATGCTATTAAATTACTTGTATTGTCTATCTCCCGGCGAACTGTTTCCAGCAATTTAAGACGGGCTGATGAGTTTCCACTACCCATTGCTACTGCTTCTGATTTTGTACCGGAAAGATCCAATTGATCTAATTGCGTTTGATAACTTACAACATTAAGAACATTATTCATCAGATAGTCATAGGCCGTAAGCCTGATCGTTAACAGCTCAAAAGTCTTTTTTTGTTCCTGATTTACATTTTCTTCAAGATATCTACTTAATTCCGTTGCCTTACTTATATATTCTTTAGTTTTATAAATAACTCTATGGATATATCTGTATCCACCCTCGCCGGTATAAACACGCATGGCCTGTAGATCCAATAAATAATCGGCTGCACTTTCTGAACGTGCCTGAAATTGATGTTGGCGATAATAATTTTTCTCTTCGGGTATTAAGTCTGCTGGGAAAGGGACCAGAGGACGGACCAGCCAACGCTGTTGTACACAGCCCAAATTAAATATTGTCCCCCCGGCATTGGTTAAAGATACTACTTTCTTTGCTTCATGTAGTGCAATCCATAGTTCAAATAATTTTTCTGCATTTTCATCTCCAACTTCACTTTGGGCAATTTTCCTAAGGAATTGCAGGTTTTCAATAATATCATTTGTCGGAGATTGCCAGAACTCCTTATATATTTTTAGATACAAATCTTTATTCTGTCTGTCAGCAATAGCGACAAACAACCTAGATGCATCCGATTTATTAGCAATTTCAAGTTTTTCAATAAAATCAAGCGGGCGGGGAATTCCCACAATTGGTGAGAATGGTCTGCTATAATATAATAGGTTATCTACATCCGTTTTGAATTCACTGGCCAGAGGCCCTTCAATTCCATCAATTGCCATATTGCTGTTTAAGACTTTGGCTATATGTTTACTATTCGATTCATCTGTATTATAAATATTTACCGCTAATTTGCCTCCCGATTCTTCAGCACCCTTTTGTAGAGCATTTAAAAAATCTTTAATACGTTTCCCCATACTTATATTTTTATAATTGGTATTTCCGTTTCTGCCATTATATAATCCAATGCTCCAATCTACTCCTGCACCAGAATCGTTCGTACGGAAATACAGTATCTCAACTTCTGGACATCTAAGGATAAATTTCTGGATTGCTTGGGTATAAAGATTTAAAACCTCCTGGTTTTCAATAGCGGGGGAGAATCTTGGGGTTCTTGAACGCATTGGGTGGTCTACTTGCGGACCTCGCCAATCCGGATGGTCTTCGTACACAGATTCGGGTAACATTTGAGGTTCAAATGTATGAAAGGCGGCTTTGAGCTGATATTTGCGTAATATTTTACATCTTTTTTCTAAGATATTGAATACTTTTTCCGCTGTTTGTTTCGGGATATATTTTTCAAGAGCACCTGGTATAAAGGTCTTTAATAATCCCGGATTACTTATCACCCAGGCTGGATAAGGATCGCCTGGTGGATCCATTTGCCAGTAAGCGAGCGGTAAATCTTCTGCGTTAATTTGAATATGAGTTGCACCAGCTTCTTTTGCTTTTACCACAAACTTTTCAAAATCATCTAAATCCTTCGTATAGCAACCAAAAACAATATTTTTGTAATGTGAAGGCTGTCCAAAACTGATATGAGCTGAGGTTAATACGAGGATTAATACAAATATTTGAAATATTGAAGGATTAATTCTATTTGCAGATTTAGAAATTGCTGCTAATGAAATTATTTGAATCTGAATCTTGAAATTGATATAGTGAGTCATTTGTTTTATTTTATAAACCCATTAATGTCTATTTAATCTTTTTATCATTATTTATCATCAAAATACTCAAAAAAAACATCTCGCAACTGTTCACCAAATAACTCCCAGTCTTTCCCAAGAGGGGCTTTGGATAACCCGGCAATCCAATTCCCATTAAACTCCAAAATACAGACATCAAAGCCAAACCCATCTAACAGACCAAC
>SDBT01002835.1_pt1 | contig 30294 bp, 38 predicted proteins | sample 2277101 | NCBI WGS metagenome assembly SDBT01 (sample SAMN10404973, study PRJNA504765) | marine sediment metagenome | isolation source: marine sediment core GS10_PC15, 103 cmbsf | place: Arctic Ocean: Southern Knipovich Ridge | collected 2010
TCCAGCGGTGGATCATTCGTTAACGATTGCTTCTCTTTCTTCGCATCGGCGGCGACACGGCCTGCATTGGAGCGTCTTTCCCACTGATCGCGGACTCGGGTCCACTCGTCGTACTGCTTCTGATTGATCAGACGTCCGGACATCTCGGGATGAGGGACGAAAAACTGGAGAACTCGATCACGGCAGCGGCCCGACCACTCGCCGCCGGCACGGCTCAGAACTGCGAGGTCGTCGTCATCCTCGGGGATGGAGCAGTTCGGGTCCTGCCACGCGCGCAGGAGCAGACGGAAATACGCCCTCTCCTCGGTGGCGGTCATGAGGTCGATTCGACCGCTGGACAGCCAATCGTCGACAAACAGAAGCATTGCGGGGGGTCGGTGCATTTCTATCGGGTGATGAGGGGAGGAGTTCCGTACGAGATTGGTCCGGGGCCGGCCTGATTTGGGTGTTTCGGACAGCGCATCGTGTACATGATGCCGGCGTAAACCCCGCCGTCCTTGAACTCGACCTGGATCACGTTGTTGTCGAGCATCTCGATTTTCCGAGGCTGTTCGAATTCGTCGGTTTTCGGGTTCAATGCGCGGCCGATTCCCTTGCAGTAGGCGCACACCGCGATTCTCTGGAGCTTGATTTTGTCAACCATCAGAAAAGACCTTCCTGTTTCAAATCTTCCATCTTTGTCGGCTCGTCATAGGTCGTATCCGGGAGAGCGCACCACACCGTCGCACCGTTGCCGCGACGGGTAGGTCGACGTTTGCCCGACCGCTCGAATTTTCCGAGTGCTGCAAGCCGTGTGAAGCGTCCGGAAATCGAGTTGACCGGGATGTCGAACGCCTCGGAGCATTCGTCGGCGGTGGCGCCGCGCTCGCCGCGCATGAGCACCCAGCCATAGACGCGGTTTTCCAGGGCGGTCAATTTCTGCTCGTTGTCGGCGTACGCCTTCGCGGATTCGGCGTTACCGCCGTGGCGATTGGCGCATGGGTCTGGTGTCGCGCGACGTTGATCGGTGTCACTCATGAGTTGTTCCTCTTTTCGATAGCATCGGCCAAGTGGCGCAATCCGTCGGCGGTCGAAACATCTCCGTTGCTCGATCGGTCGAACGTGTCGAGGATCGCACCCTCGCGGTCCTCTTTGGTTGAGTTGTAATAAAAATCGATCGTGATACTGGAGCGCGTGTGCCCCATGAGATCCTGAACCGTTTTGACATCCTTGCCGGCCTGACGAATCCAGTTTCCGAACGTGTGTCGCAACAGATGAGGGAAAACGCGACGCTTCAGAATGTCGCGGCCCTTCCGCCGGACAGTCTTCCACACGTAATGCCGACCCATGATCCCGCCGCCCAACGTCGTGAAAATCAGACGATTGCGACGCAAGTGTTTCGGCCGTTCCTTTTTCCACTTCTGCAGCTCGGTTTCCAGGCGCGGCGCCAGCGGGACGAACCGTGATTTTCCGCGCTTGCCGCGAATCACGCTGATCTGTCCCACGACTTTGCCCTCGGTGAACTGGACGTCGTCCCACTTCAGGCGCAGGGCCTCGCTCACACGCAGGCCCGCGTACAGCATGACCATGGTGATCAGACGGTTTCGCCGAGCCGTCGGCGCATCGCTGAACGACGCGAGCAGCTTCTCTGCTTCCTCGTGCGACAGAAAATCGGTGGTCTGACTCGACATAGGTCATTTCATTTCGCTCTGTGTGATGTGGACATTGGCCCACATTTCAGCTTCCTGGAGTTTGGTCAACACGAGAGCCATTTCTCGGGTCGCGGGTCGGCCTTCTCCGTGCATGAGAACCGATTTCGTGAGGCTCTCGATCGTCTGAGCGATCGAAATCGCCTGCTCCGGACCCTCTGCCATCGTCAGCCCGAACGACTCGAAAGCCAGTTCGCGCAAATCCTCTTCGGTCAACACGTGCTGATTGTCACTTGTCTGCTGTTCGTCCATGTGAACCTCCAAATGTAAAAAAGGTGGCATCCTCAGGCAGTCAGGGAGTCGGGATGCCTATTTTCCCACCGTGGTCATCGCCCCGACCAAAGGGCGTTTCGGCCACTGCCAAATTTTCAGAATTTCGTGGCGTCGCGCTCGGATTTGAACCGAACTCTATTCGCGAATTTGAGTCGTCCAGGTTCACAGGCATTGATCGATTACCTGTCCCCCACACGTCGGGTACACCTAGCACCCGTAGACGCGACGCCGTTTTCGGGAAACGACAGACCCGTTGCGGCTGCGCCGCTCGCGGTTTACGAGTCATTACCGCGTTGCCGTCACTCCCAAATAGATCACTATTCGTAGTATAATGTTGCCTATATGAGCCCCTGACGGAGCCTGACGCCGCTTTTGTGGTCTCTATACGGCCGAAGGCGTGGCGATGAGCGTGTTTCACGTCGTGAGCCCCCCAGATCGCTTCTGACGCGCTCCAAATCGATCCTGCAACGCAATCCACCTGCGTCGAATGCGCTGCGCTATGAGCCGGAGATAGACATCCGCGACGAGATCGCATTCCAAAACCTTGATGACTGAATCCGCGAGGACCTCAGTCCCATGCTCATAGTCGGCGCAGGAACGTATTTCGGTGCGCGCGCCGCGTGGGTCCAGGAGTATGGATTTATTCCACAGTTCACGGCCCGCGTTGTGAGTGATTCGCAGCAGATCGACCAGTTGGTCGCCGTCGAGCATCGAAATCTGATCGAAAATCTCGGTCATATGGCCGCCGTGGCTTCTGATTTCGGCGTGAGCTGCCGCGTATCCGTCCACTTCACACAATTGCATTGCTTTCCTCTATATAAGAGCGGCGCTCTACGGTGGTGGCAGAGCGCCGCCGGTTGGGAGCCGATTACGTTACGCTCTGGTACTCCCATTTTCCGTATTTCGGTGCTCCGTAGGCGCACGTCATTTTGGCCGTGTTCAGCTCCTCGAAAATCGTGTCGACCATCAACTGGAACGCCTCGACCTTGGCGGTGAGGATGTCACCGGATGCGAATCGGGCCACAATCGCAGTGCCGTCGGGGGCGCCTTCGATGATCAACTCGATTTCTATGTCGCGCGCCTCGGTGTCCAGGAATATCGGCACGTTGAGAATCAGCGAATCCGGCAGATCGACCGCGTCCTCGGACTCTGCAGCTTTGCCCCGGATCTTGCTTGTCACCATGAGACCATTCATGGAGTCATTGCCCGTGCCGGCGAACAGCTCGACCTTGGTCGCCATCTTGACCTGTGAGAGCGCTAATACGAGAGCCTTAGCGTCCGGGCTTTTGATCGTCCGGCGAACGTTCCGGATGAATTCCAGAAGCGCCGGCAATAACATGGCCTTCTCCAACATGACGTCCCACGGCTTCCACAACGGATGGAGATAGGGCTTCATCTCCACGATCTCGATCGCTTTTTCGTGGCTCTCGGTGAGCACAGCCGAAATCGTATTCGTCTCCGGGTCGGCAAGTACGACGGTTGTTTCGGTGCCATACTCGACCAAATATTCGATGAACCCACGAGCTGCGAAAAACGTGTGCTGGCGTGGGCCTGACGCTTCGTGTTCCAGGACGATCGGCGTCCTTCCAAACATGATGGTTTTGACGTCGTCGTCGTCGTCCGTCTGGATGTCGAGAATCGTCAGTTCCTTGGTCCCGATATTGGTCAGGGCTTTTTCAATCGTATCGGCGTCGGACATTTCGTACTCCTGTTGGTTGCCCCACGAGGACCGACCGCAATGCGTCGCCGATCGGACCCCGTGGGGTGGTTTTGGACGCGCAGGCAAGCACGTCGTTGGTTACTTATTCGGACTCTTCGGACTTTTCGGACTCTTCGGCGTCGTCGGCGAGCGCCTCGCCGGTCTCCTGATTGATGGTCTCACCGTCGTCGGTGGCGAGCTTCATCTGATGCGGATCGTCCTTCGTTGTTCCGGACGCTTGCGCCCACAGACAATCCGTCTCGCCGTCAGGGCCAGTACCTTGAACGGCCATCGTGATGCGGGGCGGACGCGTCGGGATTGTGGATTTGATCTTCGCCTGAATCGAGTGCATCCGAATGTCCTCGGCTTCCGGGTTCTCACAGGTAATCTCGACCTCTACGATCAACTTCGCCTTTGCGCCCTTCGCTTCTTTCCCGAAGCGGTTGGCATAGGCACAGATCGCGTGTTGGATTCGCTGGAATTCATCCTCGACGTCCTGCATTACTCGACCCTGTTCAAGCTCCGCAATTGCGCCAATGGGTTTCAAACTCGACATTGTCAGCTCCTAAAAAAGCGTTTTCTGATCGCCTCTGACGTCCGACGGTCGGACGGTTCGGCGTGAGTCGTTTCGCGCGGCACGAATCGCGACGTCCAGAACCGCCATAATCGCGCGGTCCAGCTCGACGACCGTGCCATCGCCGAGAAACATATCATGTTCGTTCAGATACTCCCGCACGCGAGATTTGTACGAGAGAGATTCCATCAGCGGCGGCGATGCGTGAACGACGATTTGGCCTCGGGAGTGCAGACGCCTTGCGGTCTGCCAAAATCCTTGGTCGTCGCGTCGTTCACTCAATACCAGTTGTGCGTCGCCGCTCGTGATGATCACTATTCGCTATCGTCCGCTTTCTCATCGTCGGTCTCGGGCGACTCGTCAACGTTGGTGTCGGCCTCTTCGGTGTCCGTGTCGGCCGCGACTTCCGGCTGGACGTTGTCGGTTGATTCTTCGGCCTTGGTTTCCTCTCGTGGCTTCGGCGCATTCAGAACCACGACTGCAAGCTCGCCGTTCCACGTCGAGGCGACGCATTGGTTGACATCGTCCGCGTCGAATCTGGCAAGTTCGACCCCTTCGAATCCATTGACGACGTACGTATTGCGATCGATCCGAGTCAGTCGACCCGTCTCGGCCGAGCCCTCTGGCCTGCCGTTTTCTTCTCCCTGAAAAAGTACAATCACTGAGTTCCCGACAAGAGCTGTAATCTGCAACATCTTTCTACCTCCATTGGTTTTGAAATTTGGGGTTCGCTGCGGTGACGTCTCCCAGAAACGTCACCGCAGCAGGATCAGGCGGCCGCTAACTCAACGGACACGCCCTGATCGTCAGGTTTCAGCCGAGCGCCCCACAGGCGCCCGGCGTTATCGCACCACCCCGGGTGCGGTAGCTCCCCACACTGAATGAGAAGAGGCGACGGCGTGCCGTCCGCCGCCTCGACCGCGATGAGAACGGGCAAATTATCTGCCTGTGAAACGCTTCCACATTCGGCGGAAGAATCCGAAGAAACCGCGCATTTTCGGGTCGCGGATCTCATGAACTTGCTCCAGATTCCGATGGTACTTTTCGGGATTCGCTTCCACTTCCGGTAGTGCATTCTGAATCATCCGTTTCATCGCCGTACGCTGCGGCCGCGACATTTCCTGATAGCGTTTTTTCAGGAGACCCGGCTCCATCTTCATCAGCCGTTCGTATTTGGCGATCATCTTCGCCGCCTTGTTGTTCACTCGTCTGCTCCTTGCAGTACAACTGTATTTCCCACAGCAGATTTTCGGCGTTGATTTGACACTCGGTCGCGTATGGCATTTCGTCGTGCCGGACTTCCAACGATTCCCTGGACGCGAGTATGGCATCATGGAGTATTTCCAGCACACGCAGACGCTCTTGACTCTCCCGGAAGAACGGGCCAGCGGCGGCGCCCAGCAACGCGCCCGCGCCGATGTAAGCTCCACCGATCGGAGGCAGGGCGACACGGGTCTCGGGCGATGCAGGATACACGACGTTGACGAGCGTCTCGCCAAGTGCAATGTACGAGCGGACGCAGGTCTGTCGACAGTGCGCGATCGTGTCGCCGTCTTTGTCCAACACCGCGAAAAATGATTTCTGGAGACGCAACCTGTGGGCGTATTTGAAGTGGATCACCGGCGCGCCGACATCCATTCGGATTCCGACACTGCCGTTGACGTCGATTTCGTGTTTACCGTGGACGACGAGGATTTTTCCGTCGACCGCGCTGTCGTGAAATACTCCGCTCACTCGGGGCCGCCTTCCACAACGGCCGGCGCCGGCTTCATTGCGCGCAGGCGTCGATCGATTTCAGCCGCGATCAATGCGCCGGCTTTGGCGAGATTTTTTAACTCGTCCTCGGCCGTGGGCAGGAACTCCCGTTTCGCCAAGGTCGGCGACCACGAAGAGGGATATAAATCCATGCGATCCACGTCGTCCGCCGCCGGGTTCTCAGAGACCGGCAGCGCGTAATAACAAGCGGCGGCGGCCAGTGAGCAATCCTCGTATCGGTCGTCACGCTCCGCGTCGAACCCCTCGTAATGGATCTGTCGCACACGCTCGATCGCAATGGCCTTCAGTCCAGCGAGTTCGACAGGCTCAGATTCGGCGTCTCCGATAAAAGCAAGCTGCGTCGAATCCAGCGCGGCGTCGATGGCGAAGTTCGCCGCGTCGATCTCAGTGGTCGATCTCGCGAGCTGCAGAGCTGTCGTCGCGAGGAACGCGTGCGAAACGGCTTCCATCAGATAGAGCAGAATCTCGTCGTTTCCGTGCGCCATGCATTCCAGCATGGTGAACGTACTTCGACCGACTCCCTCTAGAATGTTTTTCCCGTCGATTCGGTGCTCGATACGGTCTTGTTTGACTTCCACGTCATGCCCCTTTGTAATTTTAGAATCAATTCTTGAATCTGAAAAACGAATACGCTCGGCGACCCATCGCTCGACACACGAGCATCAGCTCGCGTGAACCTGGATTCGTTCGAGTGCCATTCACCCATGCGGATACAGTGGACTTTCCGACGCCTATCCCCTCCGGGTCAGACTTCCGTGTCGCCGCCGAAATATCACGCAGCCGCATACCACTATCCGCGATTGCTTTTCCGAATTTTTCGTTGTCGAACATTGGTCCCTCTTTTCGGAACGGATTGTATTCTCGTGCGAGAACAGCGCAAGGAAATGAAGTGCTTTTCTTCAAACGAGGAATACGAAAGTTGCAATTCTCGTCTGTGGAAGGGTTTACGTCCGAGGAATTTTGGATAAATCCGTCAGAGAATGCGACGGATGCGGATCTCGGGCTCCTCTTCGCGGAGCATCCGGAGCAACTTCGCAAGAATCGGGCGTTGAGACTCGTATCCTTTGCCCTTTTCCATGTCGATTCCGTAGAGATTGATTGCTTTGGCGCCCATTCCAACGCAAAGGACGATCGCGAAACAGACAGAAGCGTGCCACGTCGGGACCGGCTTATCGAAGTCGTGCGTCCAGCCGAATTTTTCGTCCACGAATCTGCGTATATTGGTGATCGGCGGCACGTATACCGTGTCGTACTTGATTTCTCCATACCGCTTGGGGCGGGGGATCGTGAAATATGCCACGGCCGCTTGACGTGCCGGCATTTCCTCGTTGATCAGAGGCACCATTCCGGAGTCGAGGAACACGCAGTACGAGACTGAAGGGACCGTGCGCCAGTACGAATTGAGGCCCACACTGATCGAGCCATCGGGCGCGTACTTCGCGACAGAAGGCCCTCGTCCAATGATGGAGAAGGTCATCCCCGGATACAGATTTTGAAAGTGGCATAGGTCCATAATTGAGGCGACCGACCGTGATCGCGTTGGGCGCATTCCTGCGCCGGTACGTTCGACGGTCGGCCACGACGTGGAATTCAGTTCAGGAAATAAGTAGGCCGACCCCTATTCCGATCACGAGTCCAGCTATAAACGTGATCGCAAAAGGGCCGGCCCGGAAAATGCGTGCCCATGTTTCGTCCGTCATGCGGCGTCTGGCATGGGTTCCGAGGTTGTCGGATCGGTGTTCCGAACGGGCGCGCCTTCGAGCGCTCGCAGTTCTATGAGCTTCGCTCGCGCGTAGTCCGCTGCGTGTTCCTCCGCTTGGTAGAACTTGAGATCCTTGATTTGATCCTTATTCATATCGGTCGTGTCCAGGTAACGCATCGTGCCCCGGAATGCGCGCTCCGCGATCTGCCATTTCGATCGGTGTTGACCGACCTCTTTCGATTTCTTGCCGAGGAATGCGAGCAGGATCGGTATTCCAATTGCAGCCGTCCACGCGCCCGCTTTGTGTAACGTGCTGCCTTCCTGTTCCTCGATGTCTTCCTTCACTTGGCCGAGATGAAAACTCGTGTCGGAAATCTCGCGGCTGATGCGATCGATGTCGTCCTCGAAAATCTCGTGAGCGTCGGTAATGATGGCTTTGATCTCGTCGGATTTCTCAATGATGGTGTATCCGACGGCAGTCGCGGCCTCGAAATTCCTCTCCTCCGCGAGCCGTTCGAGTTCAACTTTGAGCTGTGCGACTTCAGCGTCCAGGCGTTCGCGAAGCGGTGCGATCTCTTCCTCGAATTTCCGTTTCATCGCGATTCGTTCCGCGTCGAGGACCGCGAGGCTTTCGGCGAGTCGGTCGTGCGGCGCCATTTTCTCCTGATCCAACTGTCCAGTAAGGCCCTGAAAAAACGCGCACCCCGCCATCGTGATCATGCAAAGAAGAATGACCGCCATCGCTCCACGTCGTATCCACTTCATTCGAACACCCCTTCGGATATGAGAAAAGAAACCAGTTTCCAGACAAATATACAAAGAGCGAACGCGCCGATTGACGCGAATGTCCAGAACATTTTCCAACGGAACTTGCGGCGACCGTCGTCGACGTCGACGAGTCCTGCCAATGTGTTGCGCATTCCGACTTGACCGTTTCCGTCGCCGTTAATCTGCGTCTCGATTTTGTCGAGCCGGGCATCGTCCTGATCGTGGCGCTCTTTCGTGTACTCGATGTGAGCAACCAGCATCGATTCGATGCGGCCGAGCGTCTGCCAGAGTCGGCTATCCGAACTCATGCGACGTGTATCCTCGTCGCCTGGACTATCGGGTTCGCTGTCGACGGTTTCGATAACAGTGGTTTCGTCGTCGTGCGGATCAGGCATGGGCGTCGATCTGTTCTTCGATGTGGGAGATGCTCGTTTTAAGCGTCGGGGCGGTTCCGCCGTTACTGAATACATAGATCAGGATGCTGCCGGTTTCGCCCATGACGATGTCTTCAGCGAGTTCCAATATATCCGACAGGTTTGCGGCATCGACGAGATTGATCACAGTCTTTTGCGTTGTCCCCGCAGCCGTCGCGGTAGGATTCATGTACACCCGAGATACTGCAGACTGATCGCGCTTATCGGGATTCGCATTAACTGGCGTTACTTCTGTTCCGCCGGCAGCCAATCGGTCGACGGTATCAACCACTACGGCGACGCCAAAATCGCTACTCGCGACCAAGCCTACCTGTGTCAGTAAAAGGCTGTCGAGTATGGTTCGTTTATCCGCCGCCGGAACGTCTTCGTTTCGGATGAGAATAAATGGCGTCGTCGCGTCAAAGCCCGTCTGAGCGGTGAACCCCTCGAAGGTCGGACCCTCAGAGACGGTAAAATACCGTTCGCCATTGATCGACGCTGCATACCGACGACTACGTTTCGCCGCGTTCTGTGTACCTTCGTTAGTCATAATTTCCTCCTGATTTTTCTAGGCGCTGATTCTTCCGCTTGACCGAATGGGACCTGATGAACGCACACGATCAGGCCCGATTCTTCCTCTGCCACGAATCGGAACCCCGTCTCCATCTCCGTCGGCCGGCGGGGCAGCCGGTAAAAACGCGTAAGCACCGACGTCCGAATTGGCTTTGGATGACCTGTCGGCGTCTGCTATGTCGTCGGTGAACGTCGAGGAGAGGTCTTGTCCCGCGTCCACGCAGTCGGCTGTTTCCAATAGTGTCAACACTTCAGATCCCGACGTTGCGTTCGTGAATTGGTCGACTGCAGCGCGGTTGATCAAATTACCTGAACCGCCGAGATCGTCGGCGCTTGCGTCGGAGGTAATACAATTTTCGATCGTTGGGTTCGTGCCGCCCGTCCCGAACATATCCTCTGTGCTGGCGCCGCCGAAGTATGAGTTTTTGACTTGGAGGTTGGCGGTTTGTGGATTCATGTTGATGGCATAGCCGTTCGAGTTGTCGCTGTTGATGTTCTGAACGGTACAGTGAAAAACCTTTTTGTCGTCCAGGGCGGAGGTGTCAATCAGGATGCCGTAACAAAATCTGTTCGTACCCGTCGCCGACAGATTATAGACAGCACAGTTTTCTAGGCGTCCACGCGCCCCCGTGATTCTCAAACCCGTTACCTGTCCGCCCACACCATCGGTTTGCCAATCGTGACAAATCACGTTTCTGCAGACGCCGTCCGCATTATTTACGGTCAGTGCGATACTGTTGTTCGTCGATGCGGGGGTCGATCTCGAAAGCTCGAAGCCGTCGAAGACGCTGAATACGCCCATGACAACGCCAGGGAGACCGGTCGCAAGCGATTGGTTTATATCGTTAAGAATGCCAGCGCCTTCAACTCCGCCGTGTCTTTTCATCGCGGTCAGCGAAAGGAAATTCGAGGCGTCCGCGTTGGTAAATCCGGTGTCCATACGAATGGCCTCATCGTACCCGGCGGCTTTATCAAAAACCTGGACCGCCTGCTCGCCGAGCCCCGCATGATCTCCGGGAACAGCATCGATTCCGGCTTGCTGGAATGCGTGGGTTTCGTCGTCGCCGACTCTAAATATAGCCATCTATACCGCCCGCCCATGCTGCCACGAGGGCGTTGCCGACACCATCCCCGATGCAGACAAGTCGATGATATTCACGGCATCGGGTTTTTTTCCGCTCGCCCGATAGTCGGCTAAAGCGAGTGCGTCCTCGCGATCGGATTCAACTCTCATTCGGGTAAGCCGTTCAAGTCTCTTCAGCTCGTATAGAATCGGTGCGGCGGTCCCGAGCTTTACATCGGTCGCGAGGTCGGCGATTTCGACACCGAGCGCGTCGACTTCGGGCGTGCTCTGATTGTCTAATTTCTGAAGATAGCGCGACCGGTTTGCGAGGTTTCCGTCGATCTCTGCTTGGCTTAAAAATTTCGTTAAATCGATTTTAAGTTCCAGGCGCCGTATCTTGTCGATCGTCGACTGTTTTGGAACCGCGACGCGAATGATAATAAATGACTGCTCGTCGCCCTCGTTGTATGGGCTCACAGCATCGGGAACGTACGCGCAGATTGTCGCCGGCACGTATTTGCTCACGCCCTCGACAGGAGTCTGACTCCGGTTTCCGTCGTCTATAGATACCCGGATGAATGGCATTAAGTCACCGTCCGTTTCGTCGCATTAAACATCGAAACTCCACGTACCATTAACTGCGATCGCGAACCATTCTGTAGCGTTGATCGCGATCAACTGGACTGTGTCACCCACTGCATTGGACTGAATATTTCCGGCCGATGCCGACTCCGTGGCCGCGATCCTAATTGTGTCGCCCGTGGCGGCGACGACCCGCATATCCGCAGAGGCATGATTAATAAAAAAGTATCGCAAACCGGCCTCCGCAGCGGGCAAGTTAAACGGCCGGGTCGCCGGGTTTCCCGTAGCGCCTTCGTTTGTGAAGCTCTTGAAACTCTCAATCGTTTTAATATCGTAGGTCGTAGTCTTGATTTCTACATCGACAATGCCGCCGAGCAGGTCCTCCAGGAGATTAATTACATCTGTGCCGTCGGTTCTGAGTGACGCCCAATTCCCCTGCTGGATTTCCACGCCTGAGCCCAGCGCAGTCTGAACGGTGAGCGTGAAATCTCCGGTCGTGTTGTTGTGGAATCGCCACCAATTTGAGCGGTCGGGAACCGTGATTGTGCGGTTTCCGGTGAGTGCTCCGGTGAACTCAATAAACGCGTATTGGATTTCGCCGGGTGTGTCTGCCTGCAGTTCCGCGTCTTCGAGTTCGACATCGCCCGCACCGCCGGCAACGTCGATAGAGAGCAGGGCAGTACGCGCCGAATCCAGCGCGTCCAACCCGTTGTTGTGGTCGTCCTCTTTGTTCTCCTGAGAGGACGTAAGATGCGTGATTTTCAGACCGAGCGTCTGGACCAATTTCGAGCCTCCATCTGTCCGAAAACATCGTATCTGTAGTGGTCGTAATTACAACGAATCAAAGCGTTTACAGCGTTGCGAACGCAGGGTATCCACGGCCCACGTCTTGGCTCATCTGGTACACGCCGATATGGATGTTGTTGACGTCTGGAACCCCGTCGGCGGATTGGTTCGCGGAGGTATACGTAAACGCCGCGTCTGTCACGGTATAGGTGTTCAACACTCTGCGGATCGTCGGGCTCCCGGTGAACGAACCGAACGAGGACCCGTCGACAGGGATCGTAAAGCTGTTGATGTCGATCACGGTCACGATATGGAGCTGCTCGTCGATGCCTCTGTATGTGCCCTCGAACCCGTCGACAAAGACCGTGTCTCCGCTCGTCAATCCGTGGCCGTTGGCGCGGATCTCCAACGGGTTTCCGGGGGTCGTCGACACAACTGAAATCGCGTCGTGGTGGATGTCGATTTCATATTCCTCGGTCAGCTCCGTAAGAGGAGCGTCGAATCGGTTTCTCCATGTCCCCTCGTACCTCGATCGGAATTTCCAGCTTGTGACAAGGTTCGCGCCGCCGTCGTGGAATCCGCGAAGACGCGCCGGCGCCCACGGTTTCAGGCCCACGCCCCTGAACGTGAACCGCTTTACGAACGCGTCCTGGATGTCGGTCCCATACGCGACGCCCTTGTAAAGCCGTTCCTGATCGACCGAACTCAGCGTCGTCGGCGTGTGTACAATCCATTGCGTATTGAGCATGATAAACGTGTCGCCGACTTCGTGCTGATCGATCGCCCACTCGGTCCCGAGTCGGCCACGCATATGACGTGAGAGCGTCCAGGTTCCATCGGCTTCCAACGTAGGGGTGAAAAACTGCCCGACTTCCCATCGTCCAGGACGACCGATAATATAAATATTCGCCCAATTTCGGATCGCGAGATCGTTCGGCGCCGACGCCAGTGGTCCGGGAGATGAAGGGAGCAGCTCCACATTCACCGTGTTGACCGTATCCCACGACGTAAATCGTACGTGATCCCCGAGCTTGTCGGTCGTGCGGCCGATGATGGCTGAGTTGGCGAGGACCTCCAGCGGGAAATATGTAATGCCGCCGTCGTCGCTCCGGTATACGCGCGCACCTTTATACGCAGGATACCAGCCGGCCGCAGCCATATAGATACTCGGTTCTTTGTGGTCGGAACGTATGATCGGAATGTCGAGCAGCTCCAGGAGCGCCGGACCGATCGCCGCAGCGAGTGAGAGACCCGGCGGCATTGCCCCGCCAATGATGTTGGACGTGTATGCACTCGCGTCGTAGGAACGGCCCTCGTAAATCAGTACGCCGTTGAGCGTGTCCTCGACCTCGCGAATAATAACGTCCTGCGTCACGCCCTCTTTGTCCGTGATCGTCACCACGTCGCCGGGAACGAGCTTCTTGAAGTTTCGCAGACCGTCCGCAGAAGACCTGCCCGTTCTCCACCGGATGGGCGTTCGCTCGGCGTACGCGACAATACGCGCGGTGTCAGCGACCTGGATCGCAACGTCGTCAGTGAGGACGACGTTGATCTGCATCGATACGTTATTGACTGTCTGCGTTCCGAAGTCGTCTGAGAACTGATGTCCCTGTTCGAAATTGGTCGTCCGGCTGATATAGATCAGCTCGACCTTGCGCGGCATTTCCTGTTCGTGGTCTCGCGTCCGGTCCATCTGGGGCGGCGGTTGGCTTCCGTCCATATACGCTCCGAGGTCGTCGGACAGAATGTTCATGATCGACGCACCGCCGCGCGGCAACCAATTGATCTTGTAATCGAAATCGACGACGTCCGCCTTGAACGCGAGTTGCAGTTCCTCGATCGATGATCTCGGCGTTCCCGGTTCCATCAGCAGGAAGCCATCGACCGTGTTGGTCGCGGCGGAAAAGTCGTAGAACGCAGATGATAAATTGCCCTCTTCAACGATGTCGGAAAGCACGTCAGAAAGTACCGCGCCGCTGTCCACCACTGCGCCTAACCACGCGGCAACCTTCGTGTTTCCGGTTCCGCCGGCGAACCAGAGAGCCCCGCGCCATGACGCCATCATTCCTTCATCGACGAAATCGGACAGACCGGGAACGGTTACAAATGTCCATGTGGTCGCGTCGTCGCTGAACGCGAGAACGAAATCATTGACCGACGTATCGCTGTCAAAGAACACAAGGTAGATGCGATTCTGCTCGGTGACTAAAACACCCGGCATGGAAATATGCTGCAGGTCGTAACGGGAATCAAAGGTAAAAACGTTCGTCCAGGTTAGACCCTCGTCGCTCGATTCGAAAACGCCTTTGTTCACAGTGGGGCTGTCCGCGTCTCCGTTGTAGAAAATGTAGAGCTTGCCGTTCTGAGCCCAGAATACGATGTCGCGAAGTTGGTCCGTAGTGTTTTCAAAGAAGTGCGTAAGGTGGGTTTTCGGATCGCCGTCGGGTATGGACGGGACGAGTTCGTCCCAATAGATACCGTCGGCCGATCTCCAGAAACCACCCTCCCGTTGGAACTGCGCGGCGACTCCGCATCGGTAAATTTTGCCGTTCAACTGTGTGGACAGACCGTGCATCGAATCTGTCCAGGGAACCGTCGTCGATTCCTCGGCGATGAGATCCCACGATTCCATGTCGCGGGTCCGCCAGATTTGATCTCGATTATCGAACGAGGTCTGCCGGCCGGCGATGTATACGAATCCCTGCAGGACTTCCAGAACGGTGATGTCCTCCATCCGGACCGGGAGTTTCTGCTCCCAATTGACCCACTCAATCCCGTCGGCCGTGAACTGTACGTTATCGGTGGTGTCGGTCGGGAACGATGCGCCGGAAGTCCTGCCGCCGATCGCCCACAGCAGATCGTTGAACTCGAACAGACGCCCGATACGGATCGTTCCGAGATCCCAATCGGCAGTCGCCTCGCGCAACTCGTCGGCGTAGGTTCCGGACTGTACGGCCTCGACTGAGAAATTCGGAATCCTCGGACCGAACGGAGTGATCAGAATATTTTTAATGACGATGATGCATCGGTTCCGGTAGGCCGAAACATTCCCGACTCCAAGATCCGCTTCCATCGTGGGATCAACCGGCTGATCGGTCGTTCCCGTGTAGAACGTGTAGGTCGTGTCGCCCTTGTTGATGATGAATCCGGAGTCGTTTTCGACCTTCGCCGAGTCAGCCAGGACCGCAGCGCCGGCGTCGTCGGAGAGATCCAGTATGACGTCAGAGTCCGCCATCAGTTTACGGAACCCGGTAAACGGTCCGGTCTGTTTCGTATCGGCGATGAGCAGGGCAATGTCGACGAAATGGCGGTCGGGGTCCTGTTGATCCTGATCGCCGCCGCCGCCCTTGCCGCCGTCGTGCCGTTCGCCGGCGACGGTGCGGACGTCTGACTTCCAGATCACGCGCGGAAATATCCTGTTCGTTCCCCATGCCCTCGGCATCCCGACGCCGTATGAGGAGCGCATCGCGCGCGCCTCGAACGGGTTGGCCTTCTGCCTCTCCAGCGAGGTCTGGAAAAAGTAGTTGCCCGCAGCCGCTCCGAGGCCTAGGCGCATCTGAAAACCGATCGCGGTCCCGACACCTGGAACGATCGAACCGATTGCCGCGCCGAGTACGGCGCCGGCGCCGCTTAATACCGCTTGTCCGGTGTTGCTCATTTATCCGTTCTCCAACGCGGAAGACGGAACGCGTCTTTGAGACGGGGTCGGGCCCACTCAAACATACATATGCCGAGCCCGAATCCCATTCCCATTACGACCGAATTGCAGAACATCGCGACGAGGGTCATAACGTTTCACCCTCTGGCACGCGGTAACGATAGACGGTAATGATCAGCCTGCGGTGTGCGGTGTGGAATCCATGCTCGACAACTTTGCCATCGGACGCCGAGGCGTGGATCATGGTGTCACCGGTATAGAGCGCCATGTGTTGGGGCCATCGTTTCGTCCGCATCGTGAACCAATCTCCAGGGAGCATCAGATCGTGCGTCACGCTGTCCATGTACTTGGCGAGCTGTCGCTCCAGTTCGCCGTCATGCGGCGTCTGAGAATAGTTGTGAACGTCGACGCTCGAAAGCCCGAGGATATTCGCCACGCGGATAACCAGACCGCAGCAATCGCACCCGACGCCTTTGATCCGGCCTTCCCGGATGAACGGTGTTCCGACCCACAGTCGAGCCTCGTCGACGATGTCCTGCCTGGATGGAATCAAAATGTAAAGTCCCTGACCTCGTCCTCGGCGGGAACATCGTTCTCACCATCGAAGTTGATCATATTGAGGAATACAGTAATGCACGTATTGGCGAGCCGGTCGCACCCTCGGTGCGTCGTGTATCGGTCGCCGTTGGCTACGGTGAACGGCATCGGTCTATCGATCTCGATGAGGCCGCCGGTCTGTGTAAATTTCTTGACGCCTCGAATCATCCCGAAACTGAACCGTCCGCCGTTGGCGGCGTAAGCGGCGAACGAGGTTCCGTCGACCGGAATGCTGAACGTGTCGTCGTCAATCACGGTCACACTGAACAGGTTCGTATCGATGAGCGTCCCGTTGAGCGCTACGTAATCGCCCGTAAACTCGTCTAGATAGGTCTTCATTTCCGTCGTAAGACCATGCCCGACGGATGTAATCACGACGGGATTCGCGTTCGTCGCGTCGGTAATGACGCCATTAATGCCGGCGTTCAAACCCGTGGTGAATCGGAAACGCGCCTGCTCAAAAAATCCATCGGCCTCAGTGCGTGCGGTGTCCGCGAAATTTCGCGTGTCGGTCACTCCGGTTAATGTGCTGTGTACCCGGAACGGTGCGAGACTCAGCAGGCAACGAGGGCCGCCGAGTACGTCGCGGCAACGTTTGGAGATCCGGTCTCCGGTTTCCTGATTGAGCGGCCGGTTGAGGCGCTGCAACTCCGTGATGAAACGGTCGTCGACCGTCTGAATGCCGCCGACTTTTCCGCTCGCCTGTTTGATCTCGTCGAGTACGGGTGATTTGAAATTCGTTTCAAATATGAAGTAATCGGCGTCGTCCCACAAACCCGCCACGATCTCCGATCGGTCGAGACCGATGGACGCGAGCACGCCCTCCAGGTCCAGGGTGTTGGGCGCCATCTCAGCGCGGTCGGTGAATCCGGTCGGGTTGTATCCGACGCTGGAGAGGTATGTCAGGCCGTCAATCGTGATGTCCTGATCGTGGCTCGTCAACGTACGGAACGAACCGTCGCGGAGCTGAAACCGTACGAACGTGGCGAGTGAGGTTTCGCCGGTCAGTATATGCGCGTCAACGGCCGCGCCGATGGTGCGCATTATGTCCGAATCTCCATGATCGGAATCGCATACGTGAGACTGACAATCGTATCCCATGTCGCGATCAGGTCGTCCGATCCGAACCGGACCGCGTTGTCGAATTCAAATCCGGATGTCACGTCTTCGGTAAAGCTCTTGACCGGAGTTCCCATCGGCGCCGTATTCATGTCGCCCCCGCTAATGTAGGTTCCGAGGCTACTAGAATCCAGATCAATTGTGAAATCGTTGGGTCCGCCCACGGTCTGAACGGTGTAACGTTTCCCGTCCTGCGTGCTCCAGGTTCCGCCGGTCATCGCGTCGAGGACGATCGTATCGCCGACGGCCAAGCCGTGGCCGGCCACGGTGAGCGCCGCGTTGGCAGCCTCGGTCGCCGCCGTGATGGTGCCTGTCAGGTTCGTACTGAACGTAACTTTCCCGGTCGTCGAGTCGACCGTAAAACGGGTCGTCTGCACCACGCCTCCGATCCCGACTAACTCGGTTCCGGCAACCGTCTTACGGATATTCCGTTTATGGGTATTCGCGCCTTTGGTGTACGCCTTGATGATCTGAAATATCAGCGTCGTGCCGTCACCTTGGCCGATGATCTGATCATCGAACGCGATCGAGTTCGCAACTTTGGTGCTCTTGAAATCCAGCTTATCCTTGAACCGGAAACCCGTCGTCCTACCGTTTACGGCGGTGTGGTAATCCTTCATCTCCTCGGCCTCGGCAATCAACAGATCGTATCCGAGACTGCCGCGATGGCGCATCTGATCCCAATTCTGATCAGTATTTTCGTGGCCGCTGAAGAGAACCGTTATGTCGGTTTTCCACGTCGAACCGTACGACGATCCTTTATCGAGATTTTCCGGGAACCGTGGTGATTCGAGAAAGGGCATTATCCGTTCCTCCGCAACGCCGCACCCACGCCACGAGCCGCACGCATTCCGACCTCCGCAGCAGAGCGACGAATGCTCTCACTCGGAGCGGACCCGAATTGAAACACCTGTGTATTATTTAGGGTCGTTCCACCACCGCCGCCGGCAGAGAGCGGAACGATGCGACCGCCCGTATTGGGCTGGAATCCCTCGGTTCCGAACTCGTTCACCCTGACCAACTGTCCGGCCGCGACAGGTCCGCCCGTGGCTTTCCCGACACCGAAGAGGCTTCCAAGCGATTGGAAGATCCCGCCCTCGGCGCCTCCGAGTATCGAGATGAATCCACTCGCGATGGCGTCGGACGCCATACGTTTGAAGAGGTCCAGGAAGCTGTCGCCGATGTTCTGATTGTTCTCATCGAGGACATTAAAAACCTCAGACCCGAGAGTGGATTTTATCGTGTCGGCCGCTTCCTGACCTGCTGCCTGCTCCTCTGCTCTGCGGCGCGCCTGATCGTTTGCAAGGTCCTGCTGGAACTGCGTGCGCACGCGTGCGACTTCCCGCATTTCATCGATTGCTAATTCGGCCTCGGTCTTCCCTCTGGACGGTTCGACGACCGTGGGTCTCGAAACATCCGTAGAGCTTTCCGCTAATTTCTTGATCTCTTCCCGCGTCTCTTTGATTTCATCGTTCGCGTCTTCTGCGCCGAGTTTTAGTTTCGCAAAAAAGGATTCTACCTTTTCACTCGGGAGTGGTTCATCAGAGAGTTTCTGAACCTCTTCTCTAAGCTGTCCAATCGCAACTCCCGTCAATATTGCCTTTGTAAGAAGGTCCGATTGTGAATCGGCGACGTCTCCGAAAGTATTGACAAGGTTACGCGCACTCTGATCGATGATCCCGAATCCTGTCTGCTGTGCCAGGACAAGTTCTTTATTCGCGATGTCGACGAGCTTGATCGCAATCGCTAGTCCCCGGAACCCATCGCCAATGAAAGCAATGGCACTCGCTACCTGTCGTGCGCCCTCAACCACCTCTTCCTTGAAGCTGTCGTTTCTTTTGATTGTCTCGGTGATTTCCTCCGCGACGAACGTAAACGACGGCGCGAGTTCGATCGTGAGTCTCTGCGCCAGCCCGGTTATTGATCGTTGAGCTACTAGAATCGCGTCGTTCGCGTCTTCTACTCGTTTGGCATCGACACGGCTGAACGTGAGTCCGAGCGCCTCGGCTTCGCGTCTTTGTGCTATGAGGCCCTTACTGCCCAGCTCCAGAATTTTCACCAGTTGAACGCCACTGCGGCCGAACAATTGATAGGCCGCGTCGGCTCGTTCCGCCTGGGTTGGCAGCTTACTGATCTCATCTGCGATGATGCGGAACGCGGCACCAGTATCCAATTGGATCAGCTCTTTGGCGCTGAGATTCAAATCGTCGAGCTGCTGTTTCGCCAATCCTGTTCCGCCGGCGGCTTCCCCAAGTCGACGGATCAATTGCTCCAGGGCCTTGTCAAACGTGGCTGATTCCACGCCGGCCAGCTCTGCGGCCAGCCTGTAGGCGATCAGGTCTTCAGTCTGGATGTTGAGATTGTCGGAGAGCTTAGCCGTGGTGTCGATCGCGGCGAGCTGCTGCTTGACCATGATGCCGATTCCGGCGGCCATTGCAACGCCGATCAGAGCGCCCTGTTTGATCGCTGTGGCGCCGAGCTGCTTCAGATTCCCCTTGACGCCCTTGATCGCCTTGCCGCTTTTGTCCTTCGCGGAGATTGTGAATTTAGCGTCGGGTCGGCCCACGGTGTTACCTGCGTTCGTTCTCTTTTTTCACTCGGTCGTTTGTCGCGCGCGTGCGCATATGACCGATGTGCGTCATGGCATCCATAAAAAGATTCGGCTGATTCAACAGCCCTCCAGCGAACGGCATCACTCCATTGGTGTAGTGGTCATAGAGTTTCAGGAGCCCGTACGATTCCTGCGAAATCATCGGCAGAAGACAGACGTTCGATTCGATGACTCCTGGAATTTCCCATTGATTACATCCGGCAGGACCCTGCGAATCCGGGAACTTTCGTTCCGCGTCGCAGTGGTGGTTCCACACACAGTTATTGCAATCGAATAGATCCGCGTTGACCTGGACCTCGATTGCTATGGTGAGTTTTTTGCCGTCCCCCAACTGAGTCGAGAAAGGTCAAGGATTTTGGAAGCAATGGCAGATAGGTCGGTTGGATTCAACAATCGTAGTTGAGCGTGGGAATAGGGAATCTCTTTGCCGTCCTTTCCCACATTGCGCCAATTGATGACACCCGCCCGCAAAATCTGATCCATCGTCTGTTCTTTGACTTCGAAGGTTGCCGTCCCCGCAACGTCGTCCTCTTTGAACGTCATCGCTCCGACGTACGTGTTGTACTGCACGCCGTCGAGAGGATGGAGAAGAACGGCCGGCGCGTCTGCGTCGTCCTCTTCGCCACCCGCGAATACGAACCACTCGTCAGTAATACCTTTCAGCTCGAACATATTTCCACGTCTCCTACGTAAATGTGATCTGGAACTCGTCGTCTCCCGATACGGTTTCGGCGGCGTCGAACGGGATGTCGTACGTCTGTACGCTCTCACGCTCGGCCAGGGAAAGGTTTTTGTATACAACCTGATTCAGTACGAACTGGACTCGGTTTCCGGATGCGGAACCGATGACGCCCGTGTCGATGATCTTGTTCGTTCCGGCCTTCAGATCCGCGATAAAGTCCTGCGTCGCAACGAGCACCGCCTCGGGGTCGAAACTCCCGATGACGTTGCGCTCGGTGAGCCGGACCTCGCCGAACCCGTCGGCGGCCGAGATGTCGCCCGGTGCGGCGACGTTGTTCTGCAGGTCGAATTCGACACTTGTGATCGTCGCTCCGAATCCACCCACCGTGAACGGGACACCGATCAGGCCGACGGGGACGGTCGTATCGAATGTCGGCGAAGGCAGCGCCGTGTCCGTATCCGGGTCGATGTGACCGACGAATCGGAAACTCGCCATGAGCTTGTCACCCTTGGCGATCGTGATTTTCACGTTGCCACGGCAGCCGCGCATGATCCGGCGTTTGCCGTCTTCGAAATAGTACAGCGTCCCACTGATCACAGAGTCGCCGCTCGCGGGATCGTACACCGTAGAAACACCCGTGTTTTTCGTCTCACTCAATCCGCACGCCTGGAGAAGCGTCCCGATTTCAGGAGCGACGTCATTCACTCCAGAGCCCTTGATCTCCGCGTCGAATGTCACTTCGGCGAGCATACCGGCGAAGATGGGTTTGAGAGTTCCGACCGTCTCTTTCACGGGTTCGCGTGTGGCGAATTCCGGATTGAGGGTAAAGGCGGGAGCCTCGACGAGAACGGCGTTCGCCGCCGGCGTCGGAACGGAGTCGACGGCGTACACCGTTTCAGCTTTGAAAAGAATTACAGTTCTGCGAACGAGTCCCATGTCGGACCTCCAGGATCAAGTTTGTTTCAGCAAAAGGAATGCATCAGATTTCGGGGTTATCTATGTCGTGTCGGTATTGAATTCTGTAGGCGATTTCGCGCGTTCCGGCGGGCTTGCTCACTTCGCCATCTATTTCGGGTTCGTTAACTTCCTGCTTAACAGTGTCCTGTACGAATGTGAAACCGAGTTGAGGGTCTCCCTGTACAGCTTTGTGAATGTCAACCTCAACGGCGTCGAGCAATAATTCGACGGATTCCTCGTCGGATGCCTCGGCCCAAATAATTATTTTCGCCGTGAACTCACGGTCCATGAAACGTACGCCCACGAACTGTGGGTCTTGCGGTACTTCGCCGCCCTGATAGAGACCGATCGCCGGCAGATTACTCGCCTCTAACGGCCTCGATCTTGAACGAAAAATATTGCCGCCCGTGAGGGAGAGTCCTGTCAGCCTCGATTCGAGTCCGCCCATGATCTGGGTTCTGCGATGTGCCATGATTACTCTCGGAGTACGAGCGTAGTAATTCCAGGGTCGGGCATATCCCGACGGACTTCCTGAACGCTGAAGGTGTCCGAGCCGCGAACGACGGAAGCGCCCTGTCCGAACGCTGATACCTTTGACGTTGGTGCCAACATGAATATAGAACCGCTTTCGATTCCAATGATTCCGCCGGCGGCCTCGATATAGGCTGGGTCGATAATGACGTCGACGGGATTACCGTCGATGGTGACGGTTTCGGCGAAACCGTTCGTGGTATCAAAGAACTGGTCGAGGTCTTCGGTAAATGCCATAGGTTTCAAAAACGTCAGTCCGGGTCAGGTTTTCACCCAACCCGGACCGTCGCGGAAACAGTGTCGTTATTTCCCGCCGCCTTTACCCCCGGACTTCTTGTCGTCTTCAGGGGCGGTCGCCTCGTCGAGATCCTTGCGAAGCTGTTCGACTTCCTCGCGGAGTTTCGAATTCTCCTCGACGACAATTTCCAGGTTGCCGGAAATCTCTTCCAGCTTCTCCAGCACCGCAGCGTCCGTCGATCCTGCAGCAGTCGTCAGCGACTGACGCTGATCGGCCTCGGCGTTTTTCGCCTCTTCCTTCGCCTGCTTCTTCGCGGTTTCGAGTCGATCTTTGTCGGACTCTTTCGTGTCCTTGTCGATGACGATCGCTTTTTTCAGATACACGAGAAACTTGCCGAGCTTCGTGGGAACTTCGTATTCCTCGCCCTTCACGAACGCGCTCGATCTCTCGCCCTCTTCCATCTGGCCCCGGCAGTTCCGGAGGATGCCAATCTTTAATCTCTTCGCCACGTCTCGTTTCTCCTCTATCCGGTAATTTCGCCGGAGCGTTCAGAACAAAATGTTCGGTAAAGAACGGGAGCGGAGCGAACCCCGCTCCCGTTGTCATCTTCCAACTTAGATGTCGCGTGCGTCCTGGATGGCCGCGAACGACTCGGGGTGACGAACCGCGATATTGACATCCTGATGGATGACCATTCGCGTCGCGCCCTGGGTCGACAAGCTGAACGGGTCGACGATGATGTCGATTCCGCCCCACAGTCCGATGATCAGATCCCGCATATTTGCGAGGATGATCGCACTGTTGTCGTTGTTCGTACCCTTAGTGAGATCAGCGGGGACCTGCTGGCTCATCCCGCCCCGGATTCCGAGCATCGGGAACATACCGTCGTCGCCCGGAAGTTCGTTGATAATGAACTGTCCGCTTCCTGCGTCGACAAGCGTCTTCGCCAAGCGACTGACCATCTGGGCATTTGTCAGCCATGAGATATTACCGGTGAGGGCATTATCTGTAGCGATCTCACGCCAGAGAGAAATCAGCGAGTTACGTGTCGGAGCGGCGCCGTTGGTGCCGAGTGCGACGTCACCGATTCCCGCTTGGTTCAGGATGCCGGTCGGGTTGTTTCCCGTGCCGTCACCAGTGATACCGGCGAGGTCGATCGCCAGAGCAACGATGATCAGGAGATCCATGCGAACGAGGTTCTCGACATCAATCGAACTCTGGATCAGAAGCCTACGGCTCATGTCCACAAACGCGGTAACGGTTTCGGGTGATAGCGTGACCTGATCGAAAGCGGGTGCGCTTTCAGACGTGGCCGCGTTCTCCGCTACAAACGCGGCGGTGGCAGCGCTCGTCATGCGAGGAATTGCGATGTCCCCTGTCAGATCGCGCAGCTCGGTCGCGCCGAGGCGAATCAAGAGGGCGACGTTTCGCAGGAGATCAATGAAGTCTCCGGCCAACAGATCCGTCGCGACGAGGTCGCCACCGGCCGAGGGCGTACCGACGACGAGGTCGCGGTATGCGCTTTGGTGCTGGATCTGTTTGTCGTGACTCATGAAACTGCGAATGAGGCGCTGATACATTTCTGGATCAAGCCCGTTGTCGCCGGCCATGAATGAACGGCCACCCGTGAGGATGTCGGTCGGCACGGTGAAACAACGTTCGCCGCCACGATCGTAATCGTCGGAGCGGTCGCCTCTCAACTCCTGCGCAGCGCGGGAGACTTCGAGTTCGAATCCAGCGTCCTTCATCGCGCGTTTGTCACCGGTCGCCAGGGCGTTGAGCGCGCGAACGATGGAGAAACGGCGGACGTCTTTGTCCGGCATTTCGAGGCGTGATCCCGTCTGAATGGCTTCGCCTGCTTCAGCAATTTCGGCCAGCACGACAACGTTGAAATCGTTGGCGCTGCGGTCGCTGTCGATGAACTGCTCGGCAAGCTCCGCAATCTTCGGACTCTTGCTTTCGAAACGCTTCGCAGTGTTTTGAATCTCTTTCACGCGTTCCCGCTCTGAGCTGGTTCCGCGCTTCGCTCCTTCAGTGTTGGCGTCGCGAAGATCGGTATCGGTCGCCTTCACTGTCGCCGGAACTTTCGGATCTTCAACCGGAGTTACTACCGGGTCCATTGTTGGTTCCTTCCTTTTCTCTTGAACGCTCGGCAACATCTGCCGAGTCAAAACCGTTTCATCTTCCATCTCACGATCAACGCCGACAGTCGGGTCGGCGGGGACCGTCACGAACGAGACTTCGAACGGCTCCCAATCGATTACACGAAACGACTCAACGGCGCCTGTATCCTCATTGAAGGATTCCGGCACCATGTCGAACACTCGATAACCGATCGAAACGTTTCGAATGATCTTGTCCAACACGTCGTTAAAAACCTGCGATGCCTCATCGTTCCGGCTGAACCGGATTTCCAGATGCATTTTCCGGTCTCGAATTTCGACGGATTCGACGACGCCAATCTGCTTACCCCATTGATTGTGAACCCAGAGCGCGGGCGCTCCGTCTCTCATGCGGTCGAGCCGGACGGACTTCTCGGTGTGATCAAGGATCTCTGCGCCGAAAAATCTTTGAACCGGAAACTCGCTTGAGACACTCAACGTGACAGTTCGTTTGTCGACATCGATCTGGCGTTCGCCTTCGAGCTTGAGCCCACCATTTTCAAAAGAACTCCGAAACATCGGAGTCGTTTTGATTTCCTGCGCGGTCAAGCCTTTTGTCGGTGTGTCTGTGGTTGGCGGCATGGCTGTGATACAACCTCTCGTTATTAAAAATCAGTCGTCTTCGCCCTCGTCGCCGTCCTCATCCGGCGGCCCGCTTGTCGAATTCGATGGTACGGCAGGCTGGGACTCGGTCAAGCGTCCGGTGAGTATTTGCTCCTCGGCGAGCAGCTCCTCGAATACGTCCGGAGGATCGCCGCCCCGCTCGCGAATCGCTGAGCTGCGGGTCTTGAATCCGCCCGCAATCGCGATCTTGGCAGCCTCGGCGTCCTTCTTCGGATCGAACCAATCCCAGACCGGAGGTTGCCAAACGGGTGCGTTCAGCTTGTCGAACGAGCTGAACGGCGCGTCGATGTTCCCATTGAGCAGGGCGATTTCGAGCCACCGCTCATAGACCCGTTTCATAACGCGCCGGATAAACCACCACTGAACCATTTGCCACATACGGCGCTCGGCCACGGTGCCCCATCTGAGGCTGGAGAAATTCACTCCCTCCAGGTCATTCGCAAGCGTGTTGTACGAGATGCCGAATCCCGCCGCGACGGACCGTAACATTACCTTTATGAAAGATGGAACGTTCGATCCCGGATGCGTCGGGTCCCACCCGACGAACTCTTTTCCGGCTGGCAGATCCACGATCATTCCGGGCTCGACTTCCTCGATCGGTCCACGGGTGTCAACATCGTCGGCCGGGTAATCCGCCGAGGGTCCATCCTGTGTGTTCTGGATGAAACCCATTTTCGCGGCAGCCACTCGGCTCGCCACGATCTCCGCTTCCATATAACGATTTACGTGGCGCAACTCTATCGCGGCAGCATGGAGCCACGACGCGCCTCTGGATTGTGATGTACGTTCTTTACGAACTAGGAAAATAATGTCGTCGGCAAGGACTCGGATTCTGTCGCCCCTGATCGATGTCGCGCTGAACCGCGTGTCGCCTGGGTGAGTATTCCAAAGGTGGTACGCGACCGGCTTCCCCCACCGATCCTTTTCAATCCCCATCCGGATCTGATTCCCGTTCGATAGATTGATATTGAAATCGTGGTCAAGGTGATCCGCTTCGATGAGCTGCAGCGCGAAACTGAATTCGTTGTCATAGGCCGGAACGATTCGGATGATGTGATCGCCATCGACCACGCAGGAGCGGAGCGCCATCTCCTGCATTTCGACGAGCGTCTGATCCTTCGTGACCGACGCGTTCTCCATCGTTCCCCACTCGGCCCATGCGGCCTCTACCTTTTGCGAGGATTCTTTATCGACCTGCCCCTTGCGGTTACGTGCCTTGACCTGCAGATTTATTCCCGTCGGTCCGAGTACGTTGGACAATGTTTCACGGACGAATCGTCGAGCGTAACTGTTGTCCCGCTCCATACTTCTGGCGCGGTTACGCATCTGGCTCAGATTATTCAGGATCTCGCTGTCGCCGCTCTGCTGGGATGTCAACCAATCAGCAACAAAATTATTCTGTTGCGCCATCGCATAGCCGCGCTGCCGACGATTGGGACGCTTGGAAATAGAACGCTCTGAAGTGAGTCGGCCCGCGAGTGCCTGCCTCCGCTCCTCGGCGACTGACGGGTCGTTCGTGTCGAGACCCTCGGTCCTGTACTTCCCGTCCTCAATCCAGTAAGCACGGAACCGGCCGCGCTTCATCATCAATCGGACATTCATTTTTTCGGCTCCCGAATGATGTGGCGGACGTTGTAGAACTCCCACATTTGCTCGGCAATAGAACGCTGTTTACCCTTGTCCTTGCGGTCGCGCCGATCTGATTTTTCTATCGATTCCGCGAAGTCTTCTGCAAGCTGTGTCTCGCCTGACCGGATCGCATCCTCTTTCAAACTCTCGGCTTGCGCCCGCTCCGGTTTTCGACGTGCTCGACTTTCGCTCACCCTTTTCAGATCAGACCGCAATTGTGCCAACGGCTTCGGTTTCTGTCTTGGTTTAGCCACCGGTTACAAACCTCGTGCGTATTTTTTTCCCAGAGGGACGGCCCTGTTGTGCGTTGTCTTTGACTATCTCAGCGTCGACGAGCTGCGAGTAATACGTTCTGAATTCCAGTAGATCCTTCAACGGAGTGAGCGACAGTTGACGGCCGCCGATCTGATACGACATCTGATCTTTGGTCGCTCTCTCTTCGATCACCGCGTTGATACTTTCGAATACGATTCGAGCGTGCGAACGTTCGTCGGATGTGGGCGCGGCCTCGACATCCGTCAGGATTTCGATGCCGGCGCTGTCAATGAACCGGTCCTCTTCTCCTGATTTCTCGGCCTTCAGGAACCAATCATAATTGCCGGCGACCCATGTCGCAGTGGTCGCAGCCGTCTCTGAAAACGCGTGATCATCGCCGTCGGCCGTCGAGGTAATATTGATTTTCTGGGCCGCGTTGATGAGGATCAGACGCAGGCTCCATCCATCCGAGGCGAGGAAATGTCCCGCCGGGATTGTTACCTGGAAGAGAGTTCCGGCCAATTGCTTGGTGGGAATTAGGGCTCCCGGTTCGTCTGGCATTACGCAGGCTCCTGATTAAAAACGAGCGACGTGCCGTCTTTGTACTCGATGAATTCCGTCACCGTGACGCGCTCCTTGTCCTTCACATGACTCGCGTGCGTCAACTCAACCGTCGGAATCTGTTCGCCTTCTGCCACGGGTTTGAGTTCGTCGCCCTCAATCTTGATCATGGTCACGTCTGGATATACCTGGGAATCCTGGCAGCTCACGACATGAATTTGCGAGGGAAGACTGAGCAGCTTTGAAAGCAGGTATTTGCTTACCGGAATAATCGCAACGTGTTTCGGTCTGCTCATATATCGGCCGTAATTACAACCAGCTTTTTTTGCGGCGTCGGAGTTTACGTCGTTTCTGGGTGGCCTGCGCGGGAGCGTCCGGCACCTCGTCCTCGATTACTTTAATCCGCTTCTGCATTTTTTCAGCCAATAGGGACAGATTCACACCGAAAATATCAAGTGCTCCCATGGCGTAGATCCGTGTATCGAGCTGCTCATTTCGAGCGCCGGACTTCTTCAGTTCCCACGTATACGTCCGCCGGCCCTTGCTGATCACGAGAACTTTTTTCTCTGCGGTCAGTCGATCAAAGTGTTCCTGATCGTACGTCGCTGGGAAATGGCAGTAACCCGGTCCGGGTTCTTCGCGCTGTAGGCGGGTGTAGAGCGTGTCTTTCGCGGCGTCGACACCGATGTGATACAGCGGCACCTTGCGTTTTGTGCGCTTGGTTGGAGAGGAAACGATCGGGTGTCCCATCCCTGGACGTCCCTTGATCGCGAGGACGGACGGCCATCGGTTCGCGCAGTACCAGTAGACGCGCTTGGTTTTGTACCCGGTGTCGATGCAGGCTCGGGAGATGCGGATCGTAACGTTATGGGGTGTCGTGTATTTGCGATTCAGAGCGTCGTCAAGCCGCTCCCATATCTCTTTGTAATCCGGGTCTCCCCGCAGAATGACGTACTCCAAACTCCAACTCTCCTCGCCGTCTCCCCATCCGACGACCTCCATTTCGAGCCGGTCGTCCTGGACGTCGATGCCGGCGGTGATTGCGAGCACGCCGTCGGGGATCTCGCCGTCGGTACAGTCGTACGGCTCACGTCGAGCCATCAGATTATTAGCCTTGACGATCTTGACCTTGTCTTCCCAACACTCTCCGAGGAACAGATTTACGAACGCACGCAGTTTGATCGGGTCGCCCTTCGCGTTAATGAACGCTCGAACGATGTTCTCTAACCGCTCCCATGGTGAGTACATCGCGTTGATGTGATAGGACCGGACGCGCGGATTCTTAGGCGCCGCCGTCGGCCTCCACTCTCCTGCCTTGACGGATCGGTATCGACCGACTTCGTCAATCTCTTTTTCGCACACTGGACATTCCATGCGCGCGGTCTCTGGCATCGCGTTGCCGTCCGGGTCCTTGTCCCACGTAACGTTTGCCCATTGCAAAACGTGCATAGATTTACAGTGCGGGCAAGGCACAAAGTACCGGCGCTGATCCCCGATCTCGAATGCGGATTCGATCTGACTCTGTCCCTTTACCGTCGGCGTCGACGTCTTCAGAATGAAGCTGTTCCAATACGTCTTCGTTCGCTGAGTCGCTAGATCGATCGGCGGTCCTTCGCTGCCGGACGACTCGGGATAGCGATCGACCTCGTCGAACAGGATGCCACGACGCGGACGAGACGCGAGACCGGCGGGCGAGTTAGCGCCTGTCGCTGCGAGCTGCCCGCCGGCGAAGGACTTTTCCAGAATTGTATTTCCTGAATCGCGGGTCGTAGATGATCCGATCTTCTTTCGCAATGCCGGTGTGTCACGGATCATCGGCGCGAATCGATCCTTGCTCCAGGTCGCAGCCATTCCGTTGAGCCCTGTCGGCTGAACCATGAGCATCGAACACGGGTCCTGATCGATGTGGTATCCGATGATATTGTTGAGGACCTCGGTCTTTCCGACCTGCGCGGAAGTCATGATCACGACCTCGTCCACGTCGGCCTCGCAGATCGCGTCCATCATCTCGCGTTGATACGGCGCGCGATCGGTCCGCCACTTCCCCGGTTCGGCGCTCGACTCTTCGCTCAGATAGCGATACTTGTCCGCCCACTCGCTCACGGTGAGTTTAGGCGGCGGGGTCGCTCTTTCGGCCGCGCCTCGAATTGCCCTTCGCAGTCTCGGTTCCAGGATCATAACCTTTCAATTCCGACAGCGCGTCGTCGACGACTGCGGCGAGGGCCTTCTGAATTTCCGCCGCCTTGTCCATGAGCGCAAGCTCGGGACTCAGTGACGTCGGAAGGGAGAGCATCCGGGACGTGAACGCCGTAACCAGATCGCCCCACGCCTTTTCTGCGGCGCCGGCATCGATCAGTTCCGCCCTGCGCTCGGCAACAAATATCTCCTCTTTCTCCGCTCGGGCGATCTTGTACCGGCGCTCTGCTTCGACGGCAGTGGTGTCAACGCCCTCAGCCCGCTCGATCCGGTGGGCGATCAGTTCCCTGATGTCGTAGAGTGCGAGCCTCCCTCGACGTTCCGCCGGGGCGACCGGCCACTTTCGCAGCGCTGAAACGGAGATGGAGAACATCGCCGCCGCGTCTTTCTGTGGAAACAGGAACCGATCAGGGTCCGTCGCCTTCGCTTTTTTGTTCTTCGGCTTCGCCACAATCGACGCCTCTTAAAATCCCGTGGTGTTTTAACTCTACTGCAACCGCCCGGAACAGTGCCACATATGCGAACGACGGATTGGCCCGCAGCAGTTTGTCCGACACCGTGCTCCGAACCATAAAAC
>SDBT01002836.1_pt1 | contig 30290 bp, 73 predicted proteins | sample 2277101 | NCBI WGS metagenome assembly SDBT01 (sample SAMN10404973, study PRJNA504765) | marine sediment metagenome | isolation source: marine sediment core GS10_PC15, 103 cmbsf | place: Arctic Ocean: Southern Knipovich Ridge | collected 2010
AAGTGCTTCGAGCATGTGAGGCATGTGCAACCCTCGCTACTTCTTCCACCGTATCAGCAACAACAACCAACCGCCACTTCGGACACTCGCAACCTTCGAAGGTCGCCATATGTGTGTTGTCGCACGGGCCTTCACCATGATCGTGCATGTAAAACCGACCACCACAGACGCAGATGACTTTCCCTAGGTCTTCGCAATCGTCACACCACAAGAAGTCACCATCCATGCACCAATCGTAGTCGGTGGCGTGGCCTACCGCGTCGCCGGAAGTCGGGAAGTGTAGGATATCTACGTCGCCGCCCGCCCGCGTCCCACCACATATATCGCACTCTGCCCAATAACAGGTTTCGGTGTGTATGCTCATCCGATCCTAAACAGACTTCCTAGGGATTCCGGCCCGCAGTCGTTTTCGCACGCCCACATCTTCGGGGCGGGCTTCCTGTAGGAAGCGGGCTGGATGCACTTCTGCTTGCGGCTGCGGCACTGCCAACAACCTTTACGGACGGTTCGTATGTCTCCTACGTTCATCGGTACCCTCGTGCGTTCTGTTTGTTGTCTGGTCATGTACAACACATCGATTTTGTTGCCTGTACATCGACATGGGCCAGGGCCAGCATGGATATGTTCAATAACAACATTCATCCTTCTATGTATGTTATCGACACCAGGGAGCCTAATCGATACCCCTATCGGCACAAACACACTTATCAGTCGGATATTCCATGACAATGTGCTCGGCAGGGGTCAAAATCCGGAATTTCTCGGTCGGGCCGTCATTAGACGGAAATTCGATGACCCGATGCGTAATTTCCTTGCTCGGCCACTCATGATACCCGCCGCTGACCGTTAGAAGGTGCGGGCCGCGAAGTCCGGCCTTACACCAGTTGATTTCGGAGTACGAGGCGCTAAAGTTGCCTATTCGGTGAAAAGTGGCCTCTACAATCGGTGGAATCGCCGCGCAGCCGTGACAGAACTTGGATTTGGCCTTTAGGAGCGTCGAACAGCCTTTACACCACCCAACATGGCACGCCGGACACTCTTTCGGGTAATCTTCGGCTTCGGTAGACTCCATACAGTAGGCACAGATAAATGTGTCGGTTTTGTCAGCCACTAGGGTAGCACCGCTTGCATTTCGTGAATTTATCGTATTCTGACGGCTCAAGAACACGATCTAGGATGGTTCCGCACGCGCCTTGGCGGATACCACTTTTTCGCGCATTTCGCCGCCCAATAACGGCACTTTGGCGCGAATTAACGATATGGCGCGTTTTTCCACTCTTTGTGGTGCCGGATAGCCGTTCTCGACGCCGTTTCTTGTATTCTTCGGCTTCAATCCGCATAATTTCGGCTGCGTTGAGTTCTTTAGCTAGCATTGGCTTTTTCCTCTTCGTAATAGACCCCATACGGCTGATCTCCTTTGATCTGGCGCATAAGGTTCACCAAAACGGAGCGGCGGGAAGAATCGAACACTGGTGCCTTATTTGCCGCCGCAAACGCGCTTAGATGCGGCCCATCGGCGTCCGCACCCGCCTGACAGTCCCATCCGGTGTTGTCGCACCAGCCGTCCACGAGGTACCAGCGGGCATCGTTGTGCATCCCGACACGGACGACCCAATACCAGTGAAGGTCTTCCGGCGCACCAGGGACGCACGCGTGCATCATCGTTACATCATCGGCCTTGAACGGGACATCTTCCGCGAACGATGCGATAAGCGCTGATCGGAAGTCGCCACCGTCCTGCGGTAAGCGACCTACTTCCTCTTCCCAAGACTTCACGTCCACCGTTATCGTCTGTCCTCGCCGTAGTGGTTCGGTCATCACGGAAGTCCACTCATCGATTCCCATGTGAGCACGCGCCCGCTGGCCGAGATTGATATCCGGATCACAGAAGATACACACGTCTAGCTTAGCCTCGACGTGAATTGTGTCGTGCATCGCTTTGAGAAGCCCGCGTGCTTCTTCTAAGGCGTCATGTGTTGCGCTCATGTTGTAACCTCAACTGTATGTTCGTCGGCATAGTTGTCACGCCGATCCAGCGGTGGCCCTTCTCATCCCACCGCTGGCGCTTGCGCGGCAAGTCTCCTTCACGCCGACGCCTGTTACGCCAGTACGAGTGGGTAAGCTGGTTCTTTCGTTGTTGTCCTTTAGCTCGTGGCATTCATTCCTCTGTCTATGTTATCGACACAGCGTGGGCAGATCGATAGCCCTATTTCCGTTGGTCTGAGAGGTAAGCATTGATAACAGCCATCAAGTCCTCTGAGTCCTCATCTAATTCCTCAGCCGCGTCGATCTTCTCGTCCAGGTCGTGGGCTAGTGCGTGCGTCGCAATCGTGTTGGCAATGCGCCTGTCGATGTCAGCAATCTGTTTTTGTAATGCTGCATCTATCTCGACTGGACGCTCAATTAAATCAGCCATATTCTCTAGCTGTTCAGCCGTGGCCAGCAGGAGCGTCCGGACTTGTACCTCTCCAGTTTCTTGAATCTGCTTCTGGTAGCTGTCCCACTGTGTAGTTCGCGTCATTTACTCGTCCTCTTCCATCTGTCCGTACAGGATTCCGCATTCGTCGCACCGACGCTCTCCGCTCCGGATATATCCTGGTGTGGGTGGCCCGCCAAACGTTCCGTCCCACGGATGGTCGATCCAAAAATACTGATACACGGAGCCGCCACATACCGCACAGTCCTTAATGTACTTTGGTGCTGGTTGGGCGACCATTACTCATCCTCGTGATCGCTACACGCCTTGCCGCCAGACGCGCACTCCGGATCAGAGCACGCCTTCCGTGCTTCTGACGGCCAGATCGGGCCACCACACGATTCACACGTGCCGATGGACTTCGTGAAGCCTTTTTTCTGTGATTCCTCGATCCGCTGGCCAATAAGCGCCGAGACTTCCTTAGCAATCTCAAGAGGCTGTGCGCTGCCGTCACCAAAATGCCACTCCCGCGTGACCTTCCCACCGTCCTCATCATATTCCAACTTGAGCGCCGTCATAATCATCAACATTAGGTCTGCCGTTCTGGACTTACTTTAGTGCTCATGTTACCCCCTCAAAAGTAGTGTTCTGTAGCAATCATAGGGGGGGTCTGCGTTAAGGTCAACCCCGTTGTTAGATACGAATTATTAGGTTTGGCCCCGACGAGATAGCTTTGTTCCCTTTTTCTTTTTTTGGGGTATCGATCTTAAGGACTGGTGTCGATAACATAGACAGGAAAGGATGAGCGCATGTCCTGGGTCACATGTGAAGCCAAAAGCGTTGGTCAGCCACTCACGCCTCATTACAGTCGTGTATACGACCACGCGGTGAAGCCCGTCGCCCACTGCGGCTCGTGTAGCGGGATATTCTCAATCAATAAGGACGGAACGCTCCACAAGCACACTCGACACATTGTAGACCCCCACATTCAGTCACGGGCATGGAACGACGCGAGGCGATAGGGGAAAGGGAAGAGGGAGTTAGACATGGAAATCGTAGTAGTCCTAGGAACCATTCTGGTCGGCGTCCTAGTCGCCACAGCAATCGCAGCGGGTTTTATGGCCGCTGCATTCGTCTGCATCGGCCTGCACGCAATGATTGAGTGGGCAGACAACACACACGACAGGGAACAATACGCGAATCGGCTCGTGTTCTCAGCAAAGGGGTTTATCGCGTCCACGCTGGTCTGCGGGTTCAGCATCGGGATCGCGGTATCAATCAACAATTATCTATGAGCAAGAAGGTCTTCGTCATTTGCAGCCTGCCCGAATACGGCTTCGGTATTAGCATCTTCGGGGTGTTCGAGACGCGCCGCCGCGCCGAGAATGCGCTAAAGCGCGAAGGCTACAAGCAATCGAAGAATCCGGAAGTGTGGATTACGAGACGCCGCTTATCAGCCGACTGTGACCTAACGATAGACGAGTGGGGCATGAACAGGTGGGACGTAGGATGAGCGACACAAGCTGTCTCCGTCCGGACGGGAAGTGGTGTGAACACCCAAGAGACGAACACGGTCACGACCATCCGTACGTGGGCCAATACTGCATGGGCTGCTTCCTAGCAGATGGCGGGACAATCGGCCCGTACATCCACGACTGGAACCCGCACATACAGGCAGGCATGTTAGGTTGGACGCCTATGCTAGATGAACCGGAACGCGTATTCAGGTGGATGTTTGAATGACCTACGAACTATGCAGACGAGAACTTCGCGTACCAGGATGGGCATTGTTCTGCGTGCTGTACAAGAGCCACAGACGCACAGATGAACCCCACAAATTCCAGGTTCCTGAGCATGTTGTCAGCCAGAGTGAGAACTTTGGAAGGCGGATACCGGCAACAGCGGATTCGTGGATAACAACATGAGGGACGAATATGCCCGCCGATGCACGGTCTGCCGGAAGCGCATTATGTACGGCCTAGGAGCGTGGGTACACCGCAACGACATATTCAACCAGACAAGCGACCACAAGGCGACACAGGAGAAGCAGCCGTGATGTCGGAATACATCGAATTCGTTGACGAAGAACCTTCCCCGTCCGGTAAGACCCGCCGTATCGTCGTCCGCTCTATCAATCACGGCGACGAGCTAGGTACGATTCGCTGGTACAGCCCGTGGCGGCAGTACACGTTCCTGCCCAACGAATTGACCATCTGGAACAGCAAGTGCCTGGACGAAATCAAGGGCTTCCTGGTGACGATCAACGTATACCACAAGCAGCTTCTATCCCAACGACGGCTTATGAAAGAGGTACTAGAATCATGACAGACTTCGGCGTAGGCGCATGGATTTCTGGTGAAGCTGAGCGTATGAATACGGAAACGGTAGGCATCCGGCTTACAGGAATGCTAGACCATGTACTCGACCATCCGGACTACAAGTCACATCTGCTGAATGACTGTAAACCATGCCAGGAAATCGCGGACTACCTGGCAATACGCACCCCCCGCCCACAGATACGAACAGACATCCCTACACGACCTTCCGGCTGGTAACTATATGCAACCCACTGAAGGCATAGGCACGGCAAGCAACCACATCCTGATATCATTCCAGAATCGCCAACGCTGTTGGGTGTGTAACCACCTAACAGGATGGATAGAGCTAGGATTCGAGACATTCCTACACCCTGGCCGTTGTACGGACACGCTATACAAAGAGATGGCTAACTACCGTTCCCCTTCTTCTTGCACAGAAGGCGGGAAACATTGCTTCTGTGTATATGTAGAAGACATGGTTGGCCAACACAACGTCTCATTGATGAATTGCTGCCATTGTCTAAAACCGAGGGCCGTTAAACGCCTACGTGTTCAAGGTCACGGGCCACATAGGACAGAACTACCCCTGAAATAACGATGCAAATCGTACTTAACTACATTCAGTGCTTAGAGATATGGGAGCATGGTGGAAACTCCTGTTATACACACAAGGACTCCTGGCGATATTCGGATGATTGGTGTGTAAACTGCATCCTCGTATACGGGCAAAAGTTCCTTGAATTCGGACGATTCGAGAGAACTTCCCCGAAATAACTACCCCCTTGAAGTATAAACGTAGATACGAATTATGATGTTTGACCCCTACGAGATAGAACTTTTCCCGTAATAACTCCCGTCTTGACTTCCAATCAGCGCCCGTACGGTGCGCGATTTCGAAATGGTACCGTGGACTTTTTACCAGGGGGGGTGGGGTGGTCGCGCCCGCCCGCGTTGCCGCTGTGCCGTGCTGTGGTGAGAATTGGCCGCGTTCCCGCCCGTGGCCTGTGTCGTGGGGTGTGTGGCGTGGCGTGTCTGCTGTGTGTGCTCTCGTTGCGTCTGCTGCCATGCCCGTATCTGAGCGCCCTAAGCTGGTCAATCCGCCCGTGCGGTGTGGCCGCGCGGCCCGCTGCGGCCCGCCCGCTGTCGGCGCGTGTGTGCTGTCTGTAGGGACACGGCAACGGAAGCGCCCGCCCGCGCTCCGCGCTCCCGTGCCATCCCGTCAACCCGTGCTAACGGTTGTCCGCTACGCTCCCGCTACGGGCGGGCGCTGTCGAGAATTAGATCGTTGATTGTCCAGAAGCCATCAGACGAATCATCGACAACCGTAGAGCACCACGATCCATATTCTGGATCGGCTGCATGTAGCCTAGCGAGGGTGTCCGGCCCTGTTTCGCTGTTCGTGTACACACACTCCAGCAGGAAATCCATAATCACATATTCGTAATGAACGCATCCCACGCCAGAACCCGCAACGCGGGCCGCTTCGCCAAACTCGTCTATATTGCGGTATGTGATCACTTCGTCCTCTGCACAGAACGTGCCATCCGGCACTATGTCGCCGCCTATGCCTACGCCTTGCGGTGTGGCCGCTGGCGTAACGCTAGGAGTTGGCGTGCCGTATACAGCGGGCTTGCTAGGCCCGCTGCCTGTGTACTGATTGACTGTCACAGGCGACTTACCATCAGGCGTACCCGCTGCGAACACGCCGACGAACGCAACGAGCAGAAGCATTCCTACGCCTAGCCCTAGCGCCAGCATGACCGCCCATCCTAGCGTTGCGTTCCATACGTTCCGCGCTCGTTGTTTCAATTGCTCCATGGCCGCGTCCTGAGCGTCCTCAGCGCTCGTCGGATCAGCGGCCTTATCAGCGGCCTTGTTCTTGCCTACCCGCGCGGCCCGTGCCGTCTTATGGGCCGCGCTCTTAGCTGGTCGTTTTGCCATTATCGGGTACCTCATGGGGAGCGCCCGCCCGCGCTCCGTGATGGGTGGATTGTGAAATGCGTCACTGCTGCCCCAGCGGTAGACGCTTATACAATTGACCGCGTTACCTACGCGCGGGCAATTTCCAGAATGGCGTCTCGCGCCTTGTCCTTAGCGGCCATGCCGCGCCCGCTGATTAGGACGTGCTCGGCCTTAACTTCTGTGGCGTCCTTGCCGCGCGGCTGCGTTGTCATCAGGTGATCGGCGAACCGCGTCACGCCATTAAACAACGTCCAGAGCGATGCCTGCGACGGGTCGGCCAACAGCTTAACTTCGGCCTGTATCCCTTGCGTCAGCAATTCCATTTTGTTTTCCTGGCGCGTTTCTGTGGCCTTGGCCGCGTCCTTCGGCACGGCAGGGATCACGAGTTCCATGATCGATTTGACGGCGCTCTCAGTCATCTCTACCGCCGACATTTCGCGGGCCATTTCCTGCGAGCGTTCGCCCCGCGTGATCCACGCGTCCAGCAGCTTTGCGGCCTGCGCCGTCTTCTGTTCCGTGTCGCCACTGTGACGAATCTTGATCACGTGTTCCGCCCCGCCTAGCGCACACTGAAACGTATTCCAGCAGACGGCGCGAACGGCGGTATCCTGCCCTTGCGTTGCGGTCGTTCCGTCAAACGAAGTCGAGAACATGCCGTACGGCTGCACATGATCGCGCCTGCCATCAGCAAGGATTGTGTCGAGTTCATAACCCGACTCGCGAAGATTGAGCAGCGCGACAATCGTTCGCCCTTCACGGATTGAAAAGAACGTTTCAAGCTTCGCCGCGCCATCGCTCAGCGACTCCAGACGCTCGATCCAATCCAGCAGGATCGTTGGCTGATGGATCGCGTATTGATCGCCATTCGTCGCGAGGATTGCGCCGTCCGTAGACCGAATGATCGCGGTTCGCTTCGGAACAGTAACGAGCGTTCCGGCCATCGGGCCTACGTTTTCGGGCATCTGCACAAGGACGGGAGCGGCGATAGCCGTCCAGTTGAATACCTCATGCGCCCGCGCCTCTTCGAGCGTCGGGTAGTGATCGGCGACATGCATCTTGCCATGCCATGCGCCCTCAAATGCTCCGACTCCTGCGGTGAAATAATCCATTTTATGGTCTACCTTTCGTGATACATGCCAAGCGCCCGCCCGCGTCCGCGTGTCGATTGCCTAGTGTTTCATTCGCTCTCCAAACAACGCTCGCATACGTCGCCGCGTATCCCGTCATCAGATACCACGGCGTAGCCTACGTCGAACATTTCCCCGCATACGTCGCAATTGCGAGGGATTAGATAGAGCGAACGGATCACCTTGATCCATTTCATGCAACGCTCCTTAAGATTTCATATGCCCGCGTCCGGATTTGGAACACGCGGCCAACTGTGCAGCCTAGCATGTGCGCGACATCGGCGGGGCGCTTCCCTTGCGTGTCGGCAATCAGCACGCGGAACATGCTAGGCGATAGCCGCACATCAGCACGGCGGATTAGTTCGTGGACATCGACACGGGCCGCTACCGCGTCGGCGTGATCGGCGGTCGCGTTCAAGTGGTGGAAGATACGCTCCCCGCCATCCTCAGCGCTCACGCGTTCGTCATAGTCGGCGGCATCGCCTAGGCCATGAGCGCGACGGTTCCAGCGTCGGCGCTTGCTGCGCCCGTCTGGCTCGAACGTGCCATACTCGCGCCGTGCGAAGTCGATTAAGCGGCGCTGGATTACCGAGTTGTAGTGATGCGGTTCGGCTTGCTCTTCTAGAATTCCTAGCAGCGCGAATTGTGCCGCGTCATCTAGATCGTCCGGTCGAATTCCCGCGCGGGCCGCGCGTCGTTTGACCGTCTGGATTGTTAGCGGTTTCATATCGCACGCCCTAGCGATACGAAGACCCATTGACTATCCGACACGGCAACGCGCAACACGCGTTCGCCTAGGCGATGCTCCAGCGCCATGCGGATATAGTTTGATTCGTGGTGGCCGCATTTCACTACGGCCACTTGATAAAATGGCATTGTGTAACCTCAATCTATGGGCTAGTCGCTGGCTTCTGTCGGCAACGTTTGGAACGTTGCGCCCGATCTTGTGAGCCGCGCACCGTAGCACGCGTCCGGTATGTTCCGCCCGTGATGGCGGCGACTGCGACAGCTTTTGACTGCCGCCCGCACCGCCATGCGTTTTGACTGTTACCCGCGTTTCCTGCGGAACGCTCGCCCGCGTCTTGTCCTATTCCCGTTTGGCCCGCCCGCGTGTCAACTGAGCCTTATTATTGACCGATTGAGAAGTAGGAAACAAGAGAACTCGATTTCATGCTTTCGGCCCGTCCTGGCGCAGTTTAAGGAACGCGCCCGCGCGTTTAGCGGAATTCACCCGTAAGCACAAGGGTAGCCGGATACCGGAATTGGAATGCGGGCCTCGCTAACCACATCCGCGGCTGGCACAAAAGAAGAATGATACGCGAATTGGAGTTCGGGCATTCCAATTCCGGAATTCCAATACGTGAACGCCAATTCATGAATCCGAATTCATGAATCTCGATTCCGGAATTACTATTCCGGAATTGGACTTCGTACATACTATATACTCAGTAATCACTAAATTTTGCACGACTATACGCGCGTGTTCATGTGATCTATTTCCGGAATCCGAGTTCCGGCATTGGGGTTCCCGAACTATGGTTCGGGAATCAGGCAACTATACGTCGAATAATCACTAAGTTCCCGCCTTCGGCGGGAGAGCGGGAACTATAGGCCGCACGAACGCCATCAATTGATATCTTCTATACCAGACCACGCGATTCCCGCATCCCGATTCCGGAACTCCATTGCGGGCATTGGGATACGGGAATAGGGAAGCGGGAACCAGCGCGTCTGTCGATATGCGCTCCCGCACTCCCGCTACCCCCCCACCCCCCGAAGAACTAGGGATTTTCCTTTTATAGAGCCGAGGGCGGGGGGGTCTGAGTTCATAGGCTCCGATGGGTACGGGGGTCTATCTCATAGGGGTTATACATCAATTAGCCTGTTTGATCATCAGCTACATCATAGGTATGGATTAGTGAGTGGGTACGCGTGATTTGCTGCGACCCCCCGAAAGCCCTAAAACCCCCAAAACCCCCAAAGCCTCTGAAACCCCTTATAATAGGCAAAACCTATTCAATCCATAGACAAGTCCAATAGGTATACCCCCTAGGGGTATGCGGGGTAGAGCGTGGGGATTAGTGAGTAAAGCCCTTATGTGTGGGGTGTCGATGGGAAAGGCCAGTGTCGATAACATACATGAGGACGAAAGGAAGGTACATCAAATGGCAACACCAACCGCAGACACAATCGCTAGCCGATTCGTAACCAGTGACCATCGGGATTTCTTTGCTCCATTCGGACGGGACGAAGGCGCGTTGTTTGAGACTACAAAACGATCAGTATTCGACGCGGATCATAAATTGGTGGGTGTGATGGCGTCGCCTGCACTCGCTGAGTTCGTAGCCCGTCAACTGACAAAGGACGCCGAACACGGCGGGGGGCTATGCGATCACTTCGACTACGAAGGAAATGATGAGCTACCCGTAGACGGTAACAATCAGTGCGTCCTATGCCGCACCACGACAGCCGAGCGGACAGAGCATGAGAATTACCACGTAGGACGCATGATAGTTCCCGATTGCCACTACTGCGCGGGTGAGATTCGCACAGCCTCAGAACACTAGACGAGGCAGTTGCTAACCAACAGGCAGGATAACAGGAAGAGGTACATTCGAATGGCTGACCTAAACGAACTTGCAGCAAACGTGGGCATATGGGCCACATACCTAGGACGGCGTGAAGATGACAACGGATGGGAGCATGACGCATGGGACGTATCGCTTACGTTCGAAACAGCCACATACCCAGGCATTGCCTACCGGATGGGTACCGGACACAGCGCCGAATGGCTAGTAACTAACAAAAAGAGTGCGGCGTATGGAACACACTTACGCACGTGGAAGCCAACGCCACCAACGGCAGCGGACGTGCTCTATGCCCTCATGATGGACGTGAGCGGGCTAGATCAAGGCTTCGAGGGTTGGGCGACGGGGTACGGATATGATACGGACTCACGCAAGGCCGAAGCAATCTATAGGCAGTGCCTAGAGACATTGCCGAAGCTTCACGCCTTGCTAGGTGCTCAATTCACCAGCTTCGAGACAGCAGCGCAGAACTACTAAGCGGGGGGTATCGATCCGCCTATCGGGTGTCGATAACATAGGTGAGGGGGTACATCAAATGGCAGACCAGCAACACAAACACGAATGCGAGTGTGGGAAGGTGGCGTACTGTTTCACAAGTGGGTGTAACCAATCAATCGAGACGCTATGCACACCGTGCCGTGACTGGTACGTCGAACGGCTGACATGGGGGGAGACAACGCCACAGGAGCGGGTCAGGTACGAGCGGAAGCTAGCAGACGGCTCCCAAATGCGGGCGCGGGAAGCATCGGTAGAGTACCAGCGGGCCAATGCCGAGTACCGCGAAGAGACGCTAAGCGATCTCATGGGGGATATCTCCTAATTCATAGGAAGGAGTAACATCAAATGGCATACCTAATCGCACACGCGGACAAGGAGCTTACCAATTCAGACCTAGGGTTGGAAGAGAAGCGGGCGGCATTCTTTCACATCACCGGACATTACCCGCGCTGTCTCGGATGCAACACCACACACGTAAACATGATTCGAGAGGTAACGGGTACCGAGGGTCAGGTATCCGGCGTCATCTGGACGTGTGACGAGAACGACTGCAACCGACAGATATCAATCGACAACGAGGACTAGAAATGAATCACGACGTAGTACACGATCCATCGATGACCGGACACGACCGCTGGACGTGTCATACCTGTGAATCGACATGCTTACGTGCGCCGTGGATGTCGGATATCAAATGGGAACACAAGCGGGCGGAATGGCTGCGAGTACACACGCGGGGGAGTCAGCATGGCAATTAAGACGGAACGTTGCAAGGCGTGCGACCGGACGTTTGGCAAGGCTACAGGCGACTCGGACAAATGCCCATACTGCGGGCTGGACTACCAGACCGGAACAAGGTATGGGCAGGACGTGATCGACGCTTCCAATGGATTGATAGCTATCGCCAAGGAACGCGGGATCAGCGTCGCCGCACTGGTAGCAGACGTAACCGATCCAAGGACATGCCCGCATACAGAGGATGACGACGTGTTGTTTACCACAAGCGACGGGGCGAAGGGCTGCGTCGCGTGCGGATGGGAAGGGTAATTCATGGCTGTAGCCGCCTTAATTCAATCAACCAGCGGGGAGTAATTGATATGGACTTAACACAGACACACGACTGTCCAGAGAATTGCCAAGTACAGCACGGCCACAAGTACACGATGGATTACGACGCGAACGACGGCATCAAGTTATGGATTGGTAGGATCAAGGCGGTCGGTCTACTTGTGGTTCTATCACTATCGTTTCTGTTCGGAATGCTTCCGGTACTCATGATCGGTATGCGCTGGTATTTTGAATGGCTGCAAGGGGCGATAGGCTAGCGATCAGGGGTAGGAGTGTCGATAACATAGATAGAAGGGGGTACACATGGCTATAGGAATTCGTAAGGTCGGCAAGCAACGGGAGAATTGCGACGTGTGCGCCAAGAGCCTCGCCAGCAATCCAAGCGTAGAGATTGAAACAGCCGGATATTTGATACGTCTGTGCCAATCATGTGCGCGGGAAGTGGGGAGTAATTGATATGTTCATACTCAAGCCAGCGGTAATGGTGGATTGCTTGGGCGACCACTCGTGGCATGTGGATTCGTGCGCTATGTGTGCGCCCTACTGGAAGAGGTACCCGACTTGTCCGGTACACGGTAACGGATTCGTATTGATTCAGACGGAAGCCACGCGACCGCAAGAATACCCGCTTCCTTCTGGATTCATAAATAAGGCATGGTGCCGTACGTGTCGCAAACACTACACTATCGATTAGGGGCGCGGGTGTCGATAACATATATGGAGGTACAGACCATGACAGACAAAATCAAGCCAACCGAGATCACAATCGAACGGGCCGAAGGGCTGGTCACCGAGACGGGCAAGGTATCAATTGTTGCGCGATGGCCAGAAACAGACCTATTCACCCTCGCCGATCAGGTGCTCTACGGTATGGCTCAATCAGCACCTAAGACGGGCGGGTATGACAAATGCGATTTTATTATTGAATTCGCAGATGGCGAGACATACGAGGGCCGCTACGACATGCAGCACCCCGACGCGCAGGATACTTTTGAATCGCTGAGTATGCACGTCAGGCGTCACCTATCAATTGCTGCGGGGCGCTATCGTCCAGCAGACCTGAGCGTGGAACGCTACCGCGCACTTCACAAGCACCAGGACGAAGAGCACACGCGCGGCTGTGGCGAATGGCTGGACAAATACGAGCTAGGCGGGCCAGTGTTAGAGGGCGGCGTGCCGCCCGCGCTGGACAAGCTCACCACGCGCACGGTAACGACGCCCGCCATGCGGACTGTAACGACGCTGTAGGAGCGGGGGGGTACAGACCATGCGAGGATACACGAAGCAGGATATCGACTTTCACCGCGAAGGGTACGGGGATCGGTTCCTTCCCGCCGTCAAGGTCAAGGTGTACAACTTCCCAACCGCCGACATGGTAATTGATAGGTTCGGTTGTTGTGAATCCACAGCTAAGAAGCTCGTTGATTGGGCGTGGGAATCACAGCAGGAGCACTTCTGGAATGAGGGAATGGATGGGAAGGGAGAAGCGCACGATTCAGCCGAACATCACCTAGGCCACGGCCTCACAGTCCACGGCGAAGGGCGCAGCAGCGGATGGGTCGTTGTAAACGGGCTACCGGACGCCGACGAATGGGACGGCGTAGCGCTCCAACGATGGGCCATGTTCGAACGCGAAGTACGAGCCGAGGTTAAATATCTGTGCTCGTGGGAAGCCGTCGAGGAATTGATAGATATGAACAAGTGGGCAGTTGACCCGTGCTCAATTCAGGGCATGGTAAATACTGCGCTTGACGCGATAGGAGCGCCGTAGATATGAATCCAGAGGACGCAGAGTTCGACATTGAGCACAACAAGCGGGCGTTTCTGTCCGGACAGATTGCCGCAATCTTTCACGAGCGGCCTATCGTCTCAATTACTACGTTCATGGACAACAAGGACAAGGACGGAGCAATTCCTGTATCTCTCGTATACGAGATCGCCAACGTAGTAATTGGTGACCAGGACTTCCCGCTACAGATTGACGCGCGGCGGGTATTCTACACGCTATGCGGCGTGCATCCAGACGACATCGAAGGGTACGACGGCCCAGGACTTCCTAAGTATTTTCATTGCGGCGAATGTATGTTTTACCATCCAGCAGGGTTCGAGGGCGACTGCCTAGACGATGCGAACCGCCACCACGGGGGAGAGCTTGACGAGACGCTAGGCGCGTCCGGATGGGACGAAGTACCGGAAGAGTTCGGCACTATCGATTAGGGGTGCGGGTGTCGATAACATATATGGGGGTCAGCGCACACGGTACCCGATGGGGTACGGGGTAGCCGGATCGGAAGGCGGCGGACGGTGAGCCTACCCCCAGGAATTCATAGAGAGAGGTACGACAATGACTGACGAATTCTGTTTTACGTGCCACAAGTTCGGCCACACGGCGGATACTTGTGAATCGAACGTGTTTGTGCGTGAAGTCACAGACGACGAGAACGCAGCGATTCGTGTGCTACCGAACGTAGTTACCGTTTCACATGTACGGGCGCGGTCGGAGCGGGAATTCGACATTGAATTCACAGGTACAGCACGCCAGTCATTCTATGACGGAGAGCCTGTGGATTTCTCCGCTTGGTTCCCGCTGTTCCTTATCCGTGAAATGACAAACTGGACGGAGCTTGCGGACATGTCGGATCATCCGGACATGGTAGCGGCGGGCGACTGGTCAGGCATTCGGGATTCTAGCAAGGAATCCATATGGAAAATGTTCGATATCGTATTCGAGCAGGCGATGGCATAGGGGCTATCGATTAGGGGCGCGGGTGTCGATAACATAGATAGAAGGGGGTACACAAAATGGAAGTACGCGGACTAACGCTAGACCAGCTAACAAGTGCCGCAACGGATGCGGGGGTTGAACTCCAGAACGTCCGCCCGAAGCGCCAAGACGGGACAAGCCACCTACTCACGCTAAGGCTTACGGGTGAATTGTGGCGTAGGCTGTCGCCGAACACGGGGCGCAAGATTGCGGCGGTCTGTTACCACGGATACACAGCATTTATGCAGCGGGTATTCGATACCAATCCAGACGCTACAATCATATCCGTTAAGCAACGATTCGACGGGCAGCGCGATTTCCAGATGAACGCGTGCGGGGTCGGCGAACAGAACGCGGGATCATACGCTTCGCCTGTAAGCTACAGTGAGGCGTGCGCGTGCGAAGGGTCGCTAGCAGAGGCGCGGGTATGATGGTCAAAACAGCGACAGCACCGCGTGAGCCTACGGGTGAATTGGTGAGTATCAGTGTCGGCGAAGGCTTGCCACCACGTGTCATTCTAGAAGTACGCAACGAGGGCCAGGGGATATTTGTGGAATTGTCACCAACGGACGCGCGGCGGTGGGCGCGTGACCTTGGAATCATGGCACGTTCCGCGAACCAGATCAGCTAAGGGGGGAATCATGGCCTTTACGGTATTTACGATACGGATTGAGACAGATAACGCGGCATTTGAAGCCGGACAAGGATCGGCACAGCAGCCAAGCCAGAGCGCTAGGAATCGAGAAGTAGCGCGTCTACTTAACAATCTTTCAGTAGAGCTAGCGATACGTGGTGAATTCGTGTCGCCGTTCACAATACGGGACGTGAACGGGAACCGCGTAGGGATTGCTGAGTTTAAGGATGCGTGACTACCGCGTATCAATTGACTTCCACGAGCGCACCGTAGGATTTCACGGGGTGACGTTTGGACACGGAATAAGGAGTACGTTGCTACTGTGGGACTTCAACCAGCGTTCGGGCGTCGTCGTAGTTAAGAAACCAGGGGCTACCGAATGGGCAGGGATCGGGTATTCCAAATACTATCCGGCGCAATTCATGATACTCAAAATTACTGAGGAATTGAGTGATACCGAGTATCGCACCGAGCTAATCGCCGAATTCGACATCAAACGCGGGCCTATCGATCCGCCTGCGTAGTGTCGATAACATATATGGTGGGCTGTCTGGTCAACGGCTCACGGTGTACCTCAAGGGCGGGAGATGACGCAGCTAGTAGCGCGAACTCTCCCGCCCGCCTTTCGTACACTAATCGACTGAAAGAGGTATTGATCAAATGATGACAGAAGCGACAGCGAAAACGTGGAAGACCAGGGTTCAAGCTGCGGTCAAGCGTGGGCGGTTCCTGAAGTCTGAGGCTAAGTTATCGTCAAGCTGGACATCGTGCGCGGTCGGCGAGCATCGCGGCAAGTATAGGGCGGACGATATTGGATACCCAGCGGCAGACCGTCTTGTAACCCTAGGAATGGACTTTTACAGCCGCGTCAACTGTGACGATGTAGACGGCGCTCAAACAGTGTTCGACAAAATCGAGGCGTACTTCGTCGCCCAGGCGAAGCGTAAGGCGACACGCAAGGCCAACGCCACCGCCTAGGGCTATCGATCCGGTAGTGCAGTGTCGATAACATAGATGAAGGGGATCGGGCTTCGGGGCCACGGGTTCCTTTCAACAAACGGCGGGGGGTGTGAATCGGTACCTTACACCCCCCGCTCAATTCAGGGGGTACGACATGACCGGAGAACGATATTACAAGCAGCCTAACGGCGATTACTTCGCAATTAAGACGCCGAAGGGCCACGCTAAGATGTGGCAAGGGCGATTCGCCGTCATTCCACACAATACCGGAAGCGTGACGCCATGCGAGATCGGCGCAGTATTACTCGTGAAATGTGAACGGGTCAACGCGCGGGACATCCCCGCCGATTGGCTAGAGGCGATCACGTTCGACAAGGGCGCACGACTCCCAAGGGCGGGCGGTGGATTGACAACTAAAGAGCACGCGGCGGGCGTGGGGGTATCGGGGGGAGCGTACTAAATCATGACTATGCGAGAATTTCCGGACAAGGTGGCGAAATCTTGCGCGTGTCCGAATCATCCGCGCACTAGGTATCAATTAGTGAACATCGCTACTCAATTGTCGGGCGGCGTGTACGATCAGCGCCAGACTGCTGAGGAATTGGTACGTAAAATCATAGCGGACGGCGGGCGCTGGCGCGACTACGAGATCAATCCCGTCGATGACACGATAGATTGTGGATTAACAGACAATCTCCGGATGTGTCTATTCTGCAATCGAACAGTATGCGATGCTTGTCAACTCAAGATTATCGTTGCACTTGTCGATTCAGTACCAAGTGACGCCGACTATCAGCGGGAGCTTGGCAAGGGCTGGATCGTGTGTGGCGAATGCAAGATGTCATACGAGGGCGGGCGGGTGCATGTGTTGCGGTGTGCGCTGTGAGCGGCAAGGGCTACCGCAAGTCACGCGCCAGCTATCCGGACGGGGTGATCGGTATCTACGACAACAACGGTCTGACAATTGATAGGTATACGGTCGTCTATGAGCCGTGGGAATTGCTGCCAGAACGTACTCAGTATTTCCCTACTACTTCAATGTCTGGCTCGCCATTCCATCCGCAAGGCGTATGTATGCACGATTCGCTAAGGTGGCGCGTTGTGGGTTCGGGGTGGGGGAATAACAACTCAGTCGGCAAGGCGATCAACTTTGAGGACTTACCTAGCGATTGCCAACGAGCGGTACGCCAGGACTTGGAGCCGGAAGAGGTACCCGTATGAGTGACCTTACAGCAGCGCTACGGAAGCACCTAGCGGCACTTGATCCGGAGAGCATCGAGTCAGACGACGAAGGGAACATGTTGGCAACCAAGGCCAACGCGCGGAAGTTTCTGCAACCGATGCGGGCCGCGTTGCTAGATGCTGGATTCATGGCCTACGTAATGGTTCTTAATCTAACAGTAGAGCCACATCTTGAGGATGACGATCCGGATCAGTGTCCCTCATGTGGCGCTGAGGTCGCCGAGGGCGTGCCGCACAAGGACGCGGAAGGGGTGACAGCATGAGCGAACCAGCACAGCACGAGGACGCACTACAGTGTCCGCGATGCCAACAGACCGCAATGTTTGCGGTGACAGTGACGGCAACGGGTACGGTACTCCCGCACGCCGAGGACACAGTATTTGATAACCACGTCGCCGACGCCTATGAATTGACATGGAACCACGACACAGCAATTACTAAGTGTATGGAATCGGGTTGTGGATTCACAGGTTCGGCGGCGAAGTTCCGCGTACCAATTGATATCGAAATGCCGTGGGTTGTTGGCGTAACGAGCGCGGGAGCGGTGGCGGGGCATGGCATGGGTAGCACGATCCTTAAGCGCTTCACGTCTCACGATGCGGCGGCGGCGTTCATAGCAACGCTTGAGGGCCACGAGAGCGGGCGCTATTACCTAGACGGGCCGACGCAGACGGCGGTGTTAGACGAAGGCGACGCGCCAGCACCTAGGCCGGATAGCGTCGATGAACTAATAGACGACGCGGATGCCCTACCAACGGGCGGGCTGCGAATCTCGCCGCTGGATTGCGGGACGTGTGGGCATCGCCACGACACAAACCGAACCGGAACCTGTGAATCGACAGACTGTGAATGCTCCGAGCGCTGGAACGGCCACACGTGGGAGAGTTCCGGAGCAATTAAGAACTAAGGGGATCGTGATATGACAGATGAACGAGGTAAGGCAAACGTCGCGGACGCTGAGCAAGCCGAACGTCTCAGGCTTGGGCTACCGCGCAGGGCTGAACGTATCATTGAATTGCTAACTAGGAACGACTTAGAGCGTATCGATTCAGTAGTACGAGAAGCCTACCAATTGCACCGTTGGGCGCTGGCGCTTAAGCGATGGCACGAGCGTATGGATTAACAAACTATGTAAACGAAAGTGATGTGATCTAAACAACTATTGGTAAGGAGCGATGTGATCTTTATGAGTGATACACGAACAGACCGCGAGCGAGTACAAGCAGGATTCAAGACGCTACGCAAGGCCGGATACGCCGCGCGTATGGGGTTCATGTGCTGCGGTAGCTGCGCTTCGTCCGCGCTAGGCAACGAGGACAAGGCCGCATTCTACTCGGAGCAGAGTAACGATTCATACGCCCGAAGCGGCACGCTCAAGGAATCGCTATTCATTAGCTGGTGGGGTGACGTGAACGAGATCGCCGCCGCCTTGCAAGCTGAGGGATTGGTAGTTGGCCACAACAACGGCGACGGCACGAAGGCTGTCGAAGTCTTTAGCGCGAAGGTCTAGCGATCCGGTAGGCGGGTGTCGATAACATAGATGAAGCGACAAGGGGCCGCATCCAAGGCCGACACAGAAGGGGGTTCGTAACGTGATTACGATCAAGGTATCAGAGTCAGACGCGAAGTTCATTCAACACGCACTCAAAGCAGCGGCAGCACTGGAAACCGCCGAAAGCGGCGATGGCGGAAAGCTGCAAGTGCCAATCGGCACAAGGGTAAGTGCCGTATTGGGGCGCGTCGGCGGTAAGGGCGCAACTGAGCAGTTGCTAACCCGCCTTGAGCACAGCGTTGAGACACTGGTGCTGGCGAACCAGCGCCGATAAGCTAGCCGTCAGGGTCAGGCCGAGGGTCAGGTGGGTCACACTTAGCAAGTGACAAGGGACGGATGGTAACCCGTCGTGTAGGCCGCACACTTATCGATTCAGAAGGACGGGTTCGGGAAGCGACTAAGCAGGGTTGGACTGGTCAATTCCTAAGCTTTGTACCCGTGTGGGACGGCTAACCGGAGCGAGAACATCCAACTGTTCCGGCGTCCTTCTGAACCAATAAGTAGAAGGGGGTATCTATGAAAACGTACCAGCTAACGGCAGAGATCGAGGTCGATGACGACGACAATCGCGGCAGTCTGGTGCTTGAGCAAGTGGTACGCGAAGCGCTCAACAAAATGCAGGAGTGGCCATACATTGAATACGCGGACGTGAAACTGGAGCTAGAAGAATGATCAGGGCGCACGCGCACAGCGATGATCATCGCTACTCCCTAGAGTTCGACGCCACGCCGTGGATCGAGGAAGCGACCGGAGCAGAGATTCGCAAGCTGGCCGAGCAAGGCTTCGCCAGCGACTACGCCGCCGACAGCGTAGCGCAGGCGGTAGGTGATTGGGAACTAACCCACAGGGAGCCATGCGACGAGCCGGACTGTGACAGCCCACTAAATAAGATGTTCGCATACCTCAGCTTGATACCGAATGCTGAGGAACGCGGCTTCGAGTGCTCAGTAAATGAGGACGACGTGTGGGCATGGCTGAAGGGAGATGACGCGTAATGGCAATCACCGACATGAAGACAGCCGCTCAGATGCTGACTAAGGACGGGTTCATTAAGTGGGCATACGGCGGCAAGCTCGCGCAAAAAGATTACAAGCCGGACTATCGATCTTAAGGGCGGGTGACGATAACATATATGTGAGGGTCTGGAGTTGCCAGTGGGTCACGCGGGGGTGGTTCCTTTGCAACTTAATACACCAATCCAGATCACACACATTATTGGACTGTCCGTTTCAGCCACTCGGCCCGCGCGGGGCGGGTCGTGATTCTGGCGGACAGTCCAGTAGGGTGTAGAGTGGGTTCGATGGGCGTCTATCTACTACTACGGGCGCGGCCACTTAGAACACGTCGAACTCGTCCCGTTAATCCGGCACGAGCGGGATAGCCCTACTGGATTGTTCACCAGATGGAAGGGGATACAGGGGAATTGATATGGAAATTGAAGCTGTCGCTGACTTCAAGAAATGCGGCGCGGGTAAGGGAGCCGATTGCTGCATCTTCCTTGTAGGCGGATCGGGCGGGGCCGAGTGCGCCCGCTATACCAGCCTACACAATACGCTTGTCATTAAGTCGAGCACGATGAACGCCAAGCGTGCTCCTACGCTACCATTTCCAGATTGCCAAACCGAGGGATACATAGGGGATGGATAACGACGAAATCCTCAGTGTCACCGAGCCGGTCGCGCAATTCCTGCGGTGGATTCATAACCAGCTATCGCCGACACAGATCAGGGAAGCGCCCGCCAACATCAGCGAGATTTCAGCGGGTATGATCCTGGTTCACAACGAATTGGTAGCTAGGTTCGAGCGGGGTGAGCCTGTAAAATTAGAGCTAGTGAGGCAAGCGAAAGAAGGCAAGACAAAAACGAATCACAACGTCTGCGGGGTCTGCGGTTGCAGCCGTAGCGACGCGGGCGGCGGGCTAGTCGAGACAGAGTGCGAGCGCCGGAAGGAACGGCACACGTGGTTTTACTGATGAAGAAATACCCTGAACTATTTGACGCCGCCCTAGCAATCGCTGCCGACGCACACCAGGGACAGGTGGATCGAGGCGGCGCACCATTCATCACCCACCCGCTGCGTGTCATGCACAACATGGAGACGCCGGAAGAGCGGCTAGTTGCGCTCCTGCACGACACCATTGAGGACTCGGACGTAACAGTGACCGACCTACAGGTGGCAGGGTTCAGCGCCAACGTAATCAACGCTGTGCTAGCTCTCACTCGTTGGTCAGGCGAGAGCTACCTTAGCGATTACATCGACCGCGTAGGCCGGATAGAGCTAGCGCGGTGGGTCAAGGTCAAGGACTTGGAAGATAACATGATGATTGGTAGGCTTGAGACGTTCACGCCGAAGGACTTGGCACGGGTCGCCAAGTACAAGACCGCGTGGAACATACTTAAAGGGGTGAATCGATGAGTCACGTTACAACAGACGGGCCAGGGGGATTGGTAATTGACGAGTCAGCAATTGATCAGCTACAACGCCTGAATCTATATCTTGTCACTGACGGCGAGACGGTGATACTCGTCAGTGCCGAGAACAAGTCAGCCGCAATCGGGAAGGCTGATAAGGCCCACGTACTGCACACTAAGACCGTACATTGGGTGTGTTGACCGTCATCCTACTTGTCGTTCTATATCTAGCTATCGCTTGGCGGCTTGGTAAGGTATTCAAACGATATATGGAATCCACTGGCGTAGAAATCAAGGACGAGGGAGACTATGGAATGCTCAGCTACTTCGCCTTGATGTGGCCGATGGTACTAGCAATTGCTGTGTTCGCACTAATCGGGAAGAGGTTATGGAATGAGCAGTAACTTACCGCCAGGGGTCACGGACGCAATGATTGAAGAGTTCTTCGGGCCGGAATGGTCGGAAGCCTTTGAACGTGAATCGCTGAGTGACGCCGAAATTCAATTGCTAGGTGATGCCATCTGTGAGGACGAGGCGCTGTATGATCTCGTCACGCGGATCGGGGAGTGGTTCGTCAAGACAGACAACGAGAGCCGCAAGGGTGACGACCAGATGTATTGGGACATGCACATAGCGCCTCAGCTTGACGAGGCGGGCATTGACTCCAAGCGCGTACGGCAGATTATGGACGGGTTGTGGGGATGGTTACTAATTGCTAGCACATAACCTATCAATCGACAACAAGACGCCGACGCCATCGGGCCGCATATCGTGGGGTGAAGGCGAGTTTGGATCAGACATCGACTATGCGTATTGGGAGCAACGGCTAGCCAGGGCGTACCGTGCGCGGTGCATCTACTGCCCAACGTGGGCCATCCGGTGCTCACACCGAGACGGCCTAGTGGTGTACATCGTGGACGTGAAGATGTCACGCGGACGGACGCAGACGCAGGGATGGGGTACCTATGAGGTACACGGGCCGACCATGATTAGCGTAGAGTCTGAGAATCCAGACAAACGCAGGCACGCAGGAATTGACTGGAAGGGCTGTACTCCTAGTTTAACAAGTAACCGCGAAGAAGCTGATGAATTCTTCGATAAGCGAGATGAGCAAATGCGAAGCGGCGAAACAACTATTGAATGAAAAGTGATGTGATCTTTTGAAATTCGACATCGACGGCGAGGAAATCGAACGCTGGCCGATGGGATTCCGGCGCAAACAGACGCGCCGTTGGTGCAAGGGCCATCCAGGGGTCGAACACCAATGGAAGCGGACGAAGTGGATATCATTCTACTGGATCGTCTACTGGATTGAGAAGTGTAAAGTCTGTGGCCGTCACGGGAAGTTTATTGAGACAACCCGCAAGAAGATATTCTAGAGAGGGGTATCGATCCACACGTCCGGTGTCGATAACATATATGGGTGGCCTGTCGTTCGGACGGTAGCTTGGTTCGACTCACACCGACAGGCCACCCATAATAAGAACAGGAGAACATGAATGGGTAAGGTACAGACGAACGAAGAGGCAATCGCTGCATTAGACACGCTTACAAATCGTGGCATACAGTCTTGGGATCGTAGCCGCAAGCCGCGAGGGACACGGGTAGTAGTCCGGAAGAGCCGAGCACAGGCTACGAAAGGCTGGTACATCTTCTGGAAAGTGGTCACAAAAGATCGCAAACCGCCATTCGCGAAAAACTGGCCAAGTGTCTCCCGTAAAGATCGAAATATCACATACAGCAACGGCGCGACCGTCAAGGCTGACCGCGTGAATCGACAACGAAGCGAAGACTGTGGTTCTGGCCTGCACATCCTTTGTTCACCGCCGCGCCGACGAGACGTTAGCGGATGGGCATCACCCCGCAGCGCGACGCTGATACGCGTACTCGTACATCCTGACGACGTGGCATGTGTGCCAGATCGCAGCACGATCTTCAGCGTCCGGAAGATACGGGTACGTAAGCTCACCGTAGATAAAAAAGTCCCGTGGAAGTAACACCGCTGTGGATTACGGGGTAGCCAGCATGAGCACACTAATCCACAGGTGTACGGCATGGTGCCTGCACCCATCGTTCATGCGAATCATTGAATTCGTGAGTACCCACATTGGACACGGACATATCGGGGGATTGATATGAAGGACATCGGAGAAATGGTAGGCTGGCTCGTTCTAGCATTTATCGTTGTAGGATGTGTCTTCATCATGGCATGGTGCATAGTCGAAACGGATACTGGAACTTCCTTCTGCGAGTCATTGGCACCGCGAGTAGAGTTGCGCGAGAATCCGGAATCCTACGACAAAATCAAAATCAAATGCGTCGGAAATCGGCTAGATATCGAATACAAGGGGGGAAATTGAAGTACATCGACGGACACGGGGCGCTCGTCATGTTGAACCAGCAAGCAATTGCTGCGGACTACACCCGAGCAATTTCCGAGGAAAAGATCGGCGAAATCGCGGACGCCAAGTATCCGGTCATCATGTCGATGCCGCACAACGATTCCGAAATGCGGTGCGAACTCATACTCGACGGCAAGGGTTCGCGCGTGTTCCTCGACATGTCCTTCGAGGCATGGGATTCGCTACCAAATCACGGCCAGACCGACGCGGGCGCACGGGTCAGGATGAGTATGGCGTCATGACGCTTGAATTACTCGTCGCCACGGCAGCACTGATCATATCGGGATATCTTATTGGCACGGTCACCAATGACGCACGAAAGAACGGCGACGCCGACACCGTATACAAGCTCTTGATGGCGGTGGCGTTTACGGTGGGTGGCATCGCCGCCATGAGTTCGTCATGAGGGGGCGCGTATACACGACAGGGAAGCGGGTACACAAGATAGCCCGCACGTCGGTCGGCAACCCGCACCGACGACGAGAGACGCCGTGCGGTAAGTTCTGGTTTAACGACTGGCCGCGTCAATACTTGGGTTCCTTTGGGTGGACAAATGTGACATGCGGTAGCTGTTTAAGGAGTCGAGGATGACATTCGCTGAGTACATGAACACCAAGGTCTACACGGCACGGGAGCAATTCCTGTGGCTCATGGTCGGGTACATACCAGCGGGGATAATCACCATTGTCATGCCTATAGTTCTCTTCCGAGACAGGATCGGACTATGAATGAAATCGCGAGCATACCACGGCTACACCCGAACGGGTTCATCCAGTACGATCTGCCGTCCGGCGAGGGACGGCTGCACGTGTGGCATCCGGACATTCCGGTAGCTCAGATCGTACACACACCAATTCATGACCACACGTTTAACTTCGAGTCGCGAATCATCGTTGGTGAATTGATACACACTGTGTTCGCGTTTCGACCGGACAATAAATACGGGCCAACCCAAGTACACGAAGCAATCCCTAGTGAGGGCGAGGAAACGCGTCTCGTACCTACCGGAGTGTACGGATACGTCGAACAGTCAGAACGGCATAGCTATATCGTTGGCGACACCTATACGTTCGAGTCACGCCGATACCACATGTCTGTAGGAGCGGGCGGGGCGTTGACTGACTTCACCGCCACAATCATGAACAAGACGCGGACGGGAGCAGGGTACCCACGAATTCTTGTACCAAGGGGCGTCGATCCAGACAACAACTTCAAGCGCACTCATTGGGACGCCGAACTACTCATGTCGTTCGTAGACGAGATACTAAAACGATGGATGGATTAGTCAGCGAGCGCGAAATCAAGAACGTGCTCAAGGGTGTGAGCTACGTCCCATCCCGCCTAACGACGGCAGGCGGCACGCTGCACGCCACACGGGGCTTCGTCGTGTTCACACTCGATGACTCACGGCTGGCCGTCCGGTACGAGGGAGCGGGCGTGTCGTACGACAACAACCCGCAGAAGACAGCGCACATGATGGTCAACCGTATGGATAACGTGTTGTCCATTGCGGGGTATACAACAATTGTTAAGGACGTGGACGGTGATCCGCGTGTAGTGATTGCGAGGAAACGGGCCGATGACAGTGACAATTGAAGAGGCATTCAACGACGTACATAAGGCGACCTTGACGATAGCTAAGCGATCATATGATGCAAGCCAAATCAACAACGACTGGCCCGCATCCTTGAAACTGATCGCCGTTGATGCCGCACTTGGGGAAGTTCCGAGTTGGCCCGCTGCCGTACGAGGCGCATTCCTTACCGTCCACATCGAGGCGTGCTGTGAGCATGACAACGGCGTAATGTGCGGAACCTCTAATGTGCTGATTGAGAACAGCAAGGTTTGGTACTGCGTCACAGCCGAACGCATCCGGAAGCTAGGAGTTGATTGATGACAGTAATTCTTAACCTAACAGTCACCCAAGAGGATATCGATTCAGGTATGGAGCACCGGAACTCGAAGGGTCGATCCTATCTGTGTCCGGTGGCGCACGCCGTCACCGTCGCTGTCAACACCAATGAAGACTTCCAAGCGGCCATAGGACGCCTAGGTGCGAGTACCCAAGCACGGGTCGATACCGAAGGCGTGTGGCTTGAGAGCGCGGCGATGGGGAGCACTCACGCATTCGCGGCATTGCCTTGGAAGGTGCGTCAATTCATACGTGACTTCGACAGGTGGTCAGCGCGTGGCTGGTGGGATCGATGGTTAAATAGGGATTCAGAACCTAAGCCGTTCGATGTTGAAATCGAGTTCGACGGCAACAATGAACCCGTAATCGCGCGAGTCAAAGCGATACTAAAAATGGGGCAGGATTGATGGGTACTGTAGACGAGGATTACGAATGCGAGGGCTGCGAAACAAAGAACGCGGGCGCGGACGCACAAGAGGCCGAGTATACCGTCCAGTCCGGAGATTACGAAAAGCAAATGGCGTGTCCGGATTGCCTGAGTTGGATAATCTATGAGCTAGCACCTGGAGATTTACCACTAACCGTCCGACGAATTAAGAACCCATCAGGGCCGTCCACGTTCTCAGGATCATGGGATACCGAGCCGTTCGGGTCAAGGCAATCACCAATGGCAGGCGGCGGGCCGTTCGACGGATAAGGAGTAATCAATGGGTATATTTGATCTCAAAATCGACACCAGCAATATCGATTTCTACAGCAAGAAGCCGCAACAGCTAGACCGCGACGTTGCCCACATCATCGAGTGGTTCAACCGTAGGCGGCGGGAGATAGGCGGCTGGCGCACGGTGCCGCTGGTGCTCCAGCACGTCACCAAGAGCAACGGGACGTGGCGTAACTACCGCTATCGGGGCGGATGGCCGACGTACGCCGCCAAGTGCATGATATGGAACGCGCTAAGGGAATGGGGCTACGTCATCATGAACGCGCGGGGCAAGGGCGGATTTGGTAGGCTAGGAAATACCTCGTTGAAGGAGCTTGCCCGTATACGGGAAGACGTACTTATGGATTCACAAGTACGGCAAACTACCCCCCCACGAGTTTTTTCGGAACGCCATGATTTCGATCCAGAAATTTTCGAAATCGAACTATTGCCGGACAACTATGCTAAGAAAAGTGATGTGATCTCCTTGGGTATGCTTGCCAAGGAGCGGCTACGTCTTGGTTACCACGTCGGCTGCATCGTGCATCCGGATATCTCACTCGTAAAGTTCAGTGACGGGCGCTGGACTTGCCCGAAGCTTACTTGTGGATTCTCATTTAGGGAGCCGCGTAGCTAGACCTATCGATCTGACCCTCTGGTGTCGATAACATATATAGAAGGGGGTCAGCCTATGGCATTTCGGAAGACCCGTTATTGGGTCTGTAATAAGTGCAGCGCTGTGTACAATCGTCGTAAGGACGAGCCAGCACGTCATTGCTGGCGATGTCGCCGAGAGATGAGGAAGGCACGGGTCTATCCGTATGCTCTCGCCCGTCGAGAACGTAATAAGAAGGCACGAGTCAAGGCACAACAACTATTGCTTAGGAAGCAACACAATCGTTGTCGGAGTGCATTCGGGACACGGCTCAGGGTTTCGACAGCAACCCGTAAATCATTCCGCCACCTGAAAGCCGCAAAGCAGCGGCGGTCATTCACCAAACGGGCAAACGCCTTCCTAATGGCACTAAGGGACGACATATGGACATGCCCACATCAACGGTCAACGGCAACGAATCGCCAATGTGGTTGTAAATCTCTAAGCCAACATGTTCTGACCGCATCCCCGAAATGCGTACTGGAACTCAAGCCAGGGTACAGGACACTCGGTCAATGGTCGTCTTTCCCGCCAGTAATTGACATCCAATGGAAGGCCGACTGGCTGCACGAGACGTTCATCCACGAGTGCGTCCACTACATCGACTACCTGTCGGACATCACCCAGGACAAGTGCGTCGGGTCACACAGCAATCAATTCTACCAGCGGTGCCAGGACTTGGCCCGTCTGCTAGGCCACAAGGAAATGGAGCACTACAAGTCATGAGTCCACGCCGCCCAAAGGCCGTGACGTATGTTGATTCACGGATAGCGCAACTCAAAGACGTGCCGGACAAGGACGCCGACGCAGATGCCTTGATTGAGCACAGCATGAAGGTGGTGGATGTCCGTGCGTGCCACAACTACGATACCATCCGGCAATACTGCTACTGGTGCTTGTCGCATGAACTCCTGTTCACCGACGCGGGCGTACGCGGTGGCCTATACAAGTGGTGCAGCGAGCGGTGCCGTGACGCAAACGCGGCCCGCCGAAAACTTTACAACACACCTATCGATCATAAGAGCTAGTGTCGATAACATATATGAGGGGTTAGCCTGCCAGCACTCCCTCATTCATAGGTCAGAGCGGCGGGCCGTTCACCACCAGCGGTCTGCAATCTCACGAGGGTAGCAATCCGATTGGCCCGCCGCTCGACCCCCTAGGTGTATAATGCACCATGTGGTTAATCATGGCATGGCTAGACTTCCAGACTGCGGCCTACAAGAACATCACAGGCCACCTGGAAGAGCTTAGGAAACAATGGGGGAACTTCTTCAAGGGAGCGTGACATGTCCGGAGTAGAAATCTTCTTGCTTGTGATAGCAGTCTTCTCGCTTATCAGGGTGTTCGGCATGATGACCAACCTCGTGAAGCACGAGTCGCCGACCATTACCCCTGGCCAACAGGCATCACAAGTTGTGTACAGCGGCGTCGTCGCCGCGTTCGCAATCGGATTCATCATCACGTGAGTTGGAATGATCTGCTTACGTTACTCAATACGATTGATACGTTCGTGGGTCTTCCGGTCATCATTGGGCTAGCAATCTACAGGCTTAGGGAATGGATGAAAGGGGAGTAATCAGGAACTACCAGCATAACTGAAACCAGAAGCTAGGAGTTTTCTTAAGGGGGAAACGTGTTAGCAGGATTCATAACATTCTTAGTATTCGCCGCCGTCCTTGTCGTCGCGTCGATTGTCATCAAGGCACTCTTCACCACCGCGCGTCCGGAAGAAGATAGCTACGACTACGACAGCGATTTGAAGAAGTGGGAGAAGGCCCAAAACGAAGTTGCGACACTGAGTAAGTGGGTCAGCCGCACCGCCGCAGCGTGCGCCGTCGCCGCCTTACTATTCGCAGCGGGCGACAGCATCACCATCATTCAGGCGGGTGAGGGTGGAGTAGTCACACGGCTAGGCGCAGTCCAGCCAGGGCGTGAAGTGTCGCCAGGGCCAGTGTTCACCATCCCGTTCGTTGAGTCGGTGCATCGTTACGACACGAAGCTGCAAAAGATCAACTTCACCGACATTGAAGCAGCCAGCACGGAGCTACAGGCCATCCGGATCACGGGCGTCCTGAACTACCGTCTGAATCCCGCCGCTATTCCGTGGCTGTTCCAGAACGTCGGCAGTCAGTCCGAGTTGGAGCAGAAGTTCCTCATCCCTTCACTAATTGACAGCGTGAAGACGGAGCTACCGGATTGGGCCATCGAAACTATCCTCGCCAACCGAGGGCCGATTGCTAACGACGTGGTACTGGAACTCATCGCCGACAACGCCGCGTTCGTCAATGACGAGGGAGAGTTTGTCGTGTTCTTCACCGCCAGCGAGGGCGGCGTGGCCGAAATCGTCTGTAGTAATGAAGACGTTACCGTTGAAGTCATCACGGTTGACGAGGATGGCAACACAACTACGACACTCGGAACCGAGGTTCAGGAAATCTGTGGGCCGGAAGGCGAAGTCCTGCACCTTGAGAACATCGGGTTCAGTGAACGATTCGACACGGCTATCGAGACACGTCAGGCCGAGTTGATCAACATCCAGACGGCGCAGAACGTACTCCGGACGCGTGAGATCGAAGCCGAACAGGTACGTGCGACAGCCCGTGGTACGGCTGATGCTAACCGATTCATCGCCGCATCGCTAGAAGTACGGGGCGCTCAGGTCGTCCAGCTAGCAGCGATTGCCGCACTAGGTGACAACGTTGAGATCATCTTGCTTCCGGCAGATATCGATGGATTGATACCGCTCGTCGGTAATCTTGGTGGGGTAGGCGGGCCGTAGCCAAGTAATCCAGAAGTAGTACCGAAACTAATCTTAGGGCAGGGGTATCGATTACCCCTGCCCTTGTCGATAACATAGATAGAACCATGTCTAGTTACGTGAAGCGCCAAGCCAAGGATAAGTTGTTCGTCGTTGTGATGGACGCGCTGGATGACCTTACGGTACTGCATCGTGAGGTCGCCACCGTCGTCAGCAACGTACAAGCACAGTTTCCTGACACATTCACCGACATTCCACGGTGGAAGACAGCCGTACAAGCTGCTATGGCACTACAGGAAGCCTTAGACGCGGCGGGCCTC
>SDBT01002837.1_pt1 | contig 30285 bp, 35 predicted proteins | sample 2277101 | NCBI WGS metagenome assembly SDBT01 (sample SAMN10404973, study PRJNA504765) | marine sediment metagenome | isolation source: marine sediment core GS10_PC15, 103 cmbsf | place: Arctic Ocean: Southern Knipovich Ridge | collected 2010
CACACCCGAAGGGGCAGGAGGACACGTAGCTACTGGGACATTCACGCTGTCTGTGGAAATCTCAGTTGAACCCGCTTAGGAGGGATTAAATATGGCTTCAGGTACAGGCGGGCAGATCGCCACTATTCGCTCTGACTCGCTCTATCTCAGTATCAACAGTGTTGATGCTTGGCAGAACTTCGTTAGTGAAGGTATCGAGCATACCCTTCAGGAACTTGAAGAAGGTAGTATCACAGGCAATCGTGATGCACCTCCCTCTCACAAGGGTATTGATTTCGGTCAGGGCGACATCAGTATCGAGCCTGATCCCAATGCTCTAGGGCATTGGATGCGAGGAGCGTTTGGGCAGTCTAGCGGAACGGTCGTGTGTCACGTTGATTCTTTGGACACTAACTCTTCTGTCCTTGGAGATAACCAATCCGTCCAACAGCACCAGTTCCTTCCTATTGCTAGTGCTGTAGATAATCGGAACTTCTTGCCAGCCTACACTCTTATGGTTTATAAGGACGTTGGTAGCGCGTTCTTCTTCCAAGGTGCTCAGTTCCACGGTATCGAATTCAACATTCAAGCAGGGCAATTGACTGGTGCCACCGTCAACATGATGTCTCGGAAAGTTGAGCGATACGCGCGTATCAACGATATCAATGATCTGGCCAAGGTCACAGGCTCGAAGCCTTGGGTTTGGGACATGGCGTCAGTTCAAGTAAGCTCCGGCCAAACCGGGTTTGCTAACTTGCTTGCTGATACGAACTTCGAATCCATGACTATCAACTTGAACACTCCGTTGGAAGGCGTCGTCCTTCTTGACGGGACAAAGAACTATGCTGAGTTCCAGGTCAACGAGTTCCGCAGAGCCACTATTAATGGCACTGTGTCGTTCAGGGACCAAGTTGCGTACGATGCGTTTGTTGAATACGAAAATCGTACCATGCGAATCACCACTAGGAACGTAGGTTCTGCTCAGCTTCTTGGCAACCCAGCTAGCGCGTTCTATCCTACTTTGGAAATCGATATTCCCCAATTCAAGTTCCTTACGTGGAGCACTCCGATTGGTGGACCAAATCGGCTCCAGACTACGTTCACAGGCAAAGCTGAGCGCGATACAAGCTCTGCCTATATGATCGAAGCCAACCTCATCAATGTTACATCAGAATATTAACGGGCACATGAATCGTCAAAGGCGTCGTGCTTTTGACAGTAAGAGGAGAAGGGGCATGAAAGTAGGATTCAGCAGAGAGGTAAAGTATACTCCTGTTTGGAAGGACAACGACAAACTTCCTAAGAAGGAGCAAGTTCACGCTGTTTTGAAACCTCTAGATATGGAAGACCTTATCCAGCTAATGGATAGTCTTCAGACTATGTCTGGGGGAGCAGTTGACCCAGAAACTCTAACGGCTGGAGACATCACCAGCAACATCGATAGCGTCAAGGCCCTACTCAATACGTGTGGACATTTGATCCCAAAGAATACGTCTATTACCGGGCTTGAGGATGAGTCTGGCCCGGTAACGTCGGAGGATTTGGTTAAGTATCCATACTACATGGAGCTGTCTGCTGAGCTTCTGACTGAGTTAGGGAACATCTCAATGCCGAACGAGACAGAGGAAAAAAACTAACTACCGCGACTAGGTTCTCTACACACCACCATACCGTTGGCCAAGTGCCTAAGTTGCGGACTAGATATTTTGGGTGCAGTTATTACTTGACTTGGTTCTTTAAGTGTTACGAGTGTAGAGACAATGGTTGGCAATTAGCTAGGACTCCTGACGATAGGCCGATAAGTGAGTGTGACGCTTTTTTGTTAAGGTCCATGGAAATTGTACAGGTCACCATGAACCTAGTACGCAAAGAGAACCTAGCAAATAAAGGGAATGTGTGATGCCAGCTGTCCCTACTACAGACGTTCGAATAAGAATATCTGCTACAGCTGCGCAAGCCAATCGAACATTCCGCGATCTGAACACGCGTCTGCGTCGTCCAAATTTTCATTTAGAACGACTCAATCTGCAATTTCGTAGGCTTGATCGTATTTGGGGATTGATGGCTATCGGTGCTGGTGCACTGATCATCAGGACGTTTGTCAAGATGGCCTCTGAGTTGCAGAGAACGCAACTACAGATTGCTGTGTTTACCAGGGATATGGAGAAAGTCCCTGATGTAATGCAAAGCCTAATCAGTTTAACTGAGAGGGTTCCATTTACTCTTAATGCTATGACTACTTCTTTTGTCAGATTGAAAGCGTCTGGCATTGAGCCTATTATCGATGCTCAAGGAAACGGTCCTCTAAAGAATATGGCTGATGCCGTTGCTGCTTTCGGCGGCGGTGAAGAGATATTTAAGCGCCTGACTATCGGCATACAGCAGATGGCTGGTAAGGGCGTTGTCTCAATGGAGGAGTTGAGACAGCAGATCGGTGAAGCCGTACCTCTGGCTATGAGGATTATGGCGGAGCAGATGGGTATATCTGTTGCTAAATTGATCACTGATGTGAGCCGGGGGAAGGTCGAGGTTGAACGGGGTCTCACTGCTCTCTTTAAGGGCTTCGAAGAAAAGTTCAAAGGTGCTGGAGAACTGCTAAAGAATACCTTCTCTGGTCAATTACAGCAGACAAGACTAGAGTTTGAAAAGCTCTCCAAAGTATTACTATTGGATAGTGGCGCTTTAGATTTCTTGACTGCGGCGCTAAAGGTCTTTAATCAAGAATTGAATGCGTTCGGAGAGTTCATGTCATCTCCGGCAGGGGCTCAAGCTGCTGAAGATTTTTGGTTGTCGATAGAGAAGATTGCTATATTTGCTGAGCAAGCTATTGCTCCTCTTATGAATCTTATATCTATTGTTTCTAGTTTGGGTACTGCGCTTGTAGGATTAACTGGTGCCATTCCTGCAGAATTAGTAGGTGGCGGAATACTTGGATTTATATTATTCGGTAGAGCAGGAATTGCTGTTGGCGTTCTATTTGCTATATTTAGCAATGAACTTTCTGCGATAGCTTCAGCGATAGCAGGATTTATTAATAGTACCAATGCAGTTGTTGCAGGGCTTATCGGAACTGGTGGCCTCTTAGCTGGCGCTGGGCTCATGGGCTTCTGGTTATTCGGTCCTGCTGGAGCAATTGCCGCTTTAGTGAGTGTATCTATACTAGGGATGACTAATTCCATAGATAGATTCCTCAGTGTGATGACTCTTAGATTTGCAGGATTCATAGCCAATGTAAAAGCTCAATGGAAGGAACTCCAAGAGAATACAATTAATTCTTTCACCAATCCTGGAGACATAATTAAGAAAGGCAAGCAAGCTGAGGCCCAAGTTTATAAGGACTTCTTTGATGCTGCTGAGAAAGCCAAAGAAGTATTAGAAGGTGGATCTTTAAAGAATGCTGCTGACGCAGGAGGAGAATTCACTAACGAAGCTACTAGCTCTCTGCAAAAATTCATAGACAAATTGAAAGAACTTGTCCCAGAGATGCAGAGTGCAAGGAAAGAAATTGTAGAAACGTTCCGAGCAATACGAGACGAAGGAGGTTTGACGCCTCAGCAGTTAACTGATTTCGGCAAGCTAGGTACTTTCCTCGAAAGGCTAGAGATCAAAGCAGCAGGAGCCGGGAGCCAGATTGAAAGGTTCCAAGCGACTGTTACCTCTAAAGTCAAAAAGATTGACGAGATAATAGCACAAGTCACTAAGACTATCGAGAAGATGGGGGCATCTGATTCTAAGGTAGCAGGTCTCAGAAAGGAGATCGAAGACCTTGCTGCTATGAAGGATAGAATACAAGAGCTTGGTAATTCCATAGTTCAGAATATGGGGGATAAAGCTTTAGGAGGGATTGAGTCTCGCATAAAGAGGATCACAGAAGCACTTAAAGTATTCACCTCAGAGGGTACTCAGGGAAGTACCCTTATGGAAATCCAATTAGATAAGGTGAATGCTAGATTTGCTGGGATGCGATCTTCGCTTGAGCAATTGACGCGAGACGTCATTGAAAAGACCGCTGCCGACGCAAACCAAGCCGTAGTCTTAGCCCGGTTAGCAGAGCTTAATAGGCAATTGAATCTAGGACTAGCAGAGCAACTTGAAAGAGTAAGAAAGTTAACTCAAGCTAGGCAAGAAGCTGCTGCCGCCAATGCTGAAATAGCGTTAAGTCGAGGTGTGGCTCGAATAGAAATTCTCGAAATGGAGAATGCGTTCGATGATGTTGGCCTTGCTGCTGCTAGGGCCGAAGCTAGAATTCAATCTCAAGTTAATGCCGTCATTAGGCAGATGAAAAAGTTACATGAGCAAATTGCTAAGGGAATTATCACTCCTGAATCTGGAGAAGCTTTACTAGCTAAGTGGAGATCAGTATTAGTTAGAATTGGAGATGAACATGACAAGTTGATAGAGAGAATGAAGTTTGCTGCCTCAGATTGGGGTAGTGCTATGAATGCTGTTGCTGCTAGTATGGAGAATAGATTAGCAGAATCAATAGATAATGTGATCCATGGTACTGGATCACTCAAGGATACTCTTTTGAGCTTCTATGATGACATCACCGCTGCTCTATCTAGGTATTTAGCCAAGCAGGCTTTGATGGCTGTGTTTGGAGTAGGGGCTGGTGGTCAAGGTGCAGTTCTCGGCAATATATTTGGTGGAGGTATCTTCGGAGGTGATACTATATTCGGAGCATTAGGTAGTTTGTTTGGTGCTGCTAACGGTGGACAATTTATGGTTGGTGGACGTGGAGGTGTTGATAACAACGTAATGAGTATTAATGGAGATCCTATTGCTAAGGTATCTCAAGGGGAAACGGTCACTGTATCTCCAAGTGGAGCTGGAGGTGATACGCATATTCATATTAGTGCTATTGATTCTATGAGTGTCAGAGATTTGTTTATGAGAGAAGGATCATCTTTGATTGCTGCAATAAACTCTCGGTCAAGAGTCAATAGAGGATTTGGCTTCTAATGGATGTTTTTCCAACTAGCCCTATTTGGGGTAATATAGACAGAGGTTTAAATAGTGCCTGGGGCACCGAGATCATGCGTTATGATACTGGGCTCCGACAATCCTTGACTCCTAGAGGTCAACCATTATACGTGTACACTATTCCTATCAAAAATATGGGCGTCATTAAGCAGTCGTCACTTAACAACTTCTTTCACGATCATCACGGACAAGGTGATCCTTTTCTATTTAAAGACCCTTACGATTTTATAGCAAATAGCGTTCCCCAAGTTACTAGTACAAATATGAATTCTGGTGATGGTTTCTTTTTCATACAACAGAATAGCTGGTTAACTATTCCAGACAGCGCGTTCCTATATATTGAAGACACAAGATCAGGAGAAATGCTTAACGGCACTCACTTTGTTATGTCTCAAGATAATGGGTTCATATCATTAACACTCGGAGAAGCCATTTCCTCTCTATGGGTTAGCAGCTTTCAATATTTTAGAAAAGCAGCCTTTGCTAACTATACTGAGAGAAGCATACTATGGGAGCAATTCTCAGGCTCTATGGTCATAGAGGAACTTTTACCCAACAATGGTTAGATCAGTTGCCTCTGCTTTCTTTGACGAGCTACAATTAGACCGCCCCCGGTTAACCGATCTGATTGAATTGCGCTTGCCTACAGAGACGCTTAGGTGGACAACTTATAATCGCTTATTAGTTTCTAGTGGACAAACATATGAACCATTTCCTGGAGGTGCTACCGGGGGAGGTGTAGAAGAGTCAATAGATTTAGGCATATCTGTTTTAAACTTTATGGTTGCCAATAGCGCAGGATTCTTTGATAGGTATATCAAAGCTAATGCCTTAAGCCGATCTGAAATAACAATAGATAGGATTGTAGTAAATTCTCCTGACTTAGATAGGATGAATAGATATTGGGGAAACCTTGCTGATTTAACTCATAACAGGTTGGCTATTACTGGGCAGGCTAGAAACGTATTTGATAGCGTCACTCGGCAGTGGCCATATTATACTTATACAGATGCTTGTCAATGGAGGTTCGGAGGTATAGGTTGCGCTTTTGATGTTACCTCTATTGAGTTTGCTGCTACAATTGAATCGTCTAGCAAGGATGGTTTGATTCTTCTTTTGAATAGTGGAACTATAACTGCCTCTCTATATGTGGATGATTTCTTCAGAGTTGGAAGGTCTACGTTTAGTAATAATCAGAACTCTGGATATTACAGAATGATACGAGCGCAGTCTGGTGATATGTTAGAGTTAACTCACAGAGTTCCTTTTGCACCAACTTCAGGAGACACTATTGATTTGAGGCATGGCTGCAAGAAAACATTTGTCGACGATTGTACAAGTCTTTTTAATAACACCTCAAACTTTTTAGGTTTCCCATGGATACCCAAGCAGTCCGACGCATTTTAGACGAAGCACTGACTTGGAGGAACACTCCCTATCACCATAAAGGTAGAGTGAAAGGAGTCGGTGTCGATTGTGGTGGCTTCATTTACGAAGTGTTCAATAAGTGGTTACCGCTTCCTGCATTTCCTAGAGACTATTCAGAGGATTGGTCTCTTCATAAAGAAGGGAACGAATTGTATCTAGATTTTATCATGCCATTTGTTAAAGAGATCAAAAATGCTAAACCTGCAGATTTGATTATGTTCCAATATGGTAGAAATTTTGGTCACAGTGCTTTATATATGGGAGGGGATAGATATATCCACGCTTGGGGAAAGACCGGGGTAGGTTCAGTCAAAGTTAGCAATGTTAATTTCTTCAAAAGAGGAATAGTAGGACCAAGAAGGTATAAGGTATATACTGTGAAAGATGAATACCTAAAGGAATTTGATAAGTGATAGCATTACCACCTCTTATGGCGTTAGGTGGAGCCACATTATTTGCTGGCACCGCTTACGCTACTCTTGCTGCTTCAGCAGGGTGGATGATAGGCTCGTGGATATACAACAGAAACAATCAAGAGGATAGTGCTGACACTTTTGATCCTGGTGCCGAAGAGATGCCAAGATTTAATCAAGCTCTTCGTGGAATAACTATCCCAGTTTTATTTGGAACCAATAAAGTTTCTTCCCAGGTGATAGGACAATGGAACTTTAATGCTATAAGAGAGGAATCAAGTTCTGGAGGAGGCGGCGGAAAATCTGGTGGCTCTGGAGGTAAAATGGGGACACAGCAGCAATCCACTCTCTCCTATAGGTACCAATGGGATTTGATCTATCACCTAGGTATGACCCATGAAAGGCTATTCCTTTATGGTGGGTGGCTCGGAGTCACTAAATTAACCGACGATACAATAATAGCAATATCAAAGTCGCAGGCTTCCTTTGGATCATTATCGTCAACTGATTCTGACCAACCTCCAAAAGAAGTTGACCTTCAATTTGACGACGGTTTTTATAATGACGGAGCTTATGGAGATGACATTGGAGTAGACGACGTAATTTGGAATCACGTAGAAGACTCAAGCGTTATCGGCGCTGAAATCCGTTGGCCCGGCACAGTGTGGGTTGGCTTTGAGCAATTACTCTTAGGATCTATGCCTCGTGTTCCTCAGTTGAGTTTTGAAGTTGGACCGGGCGTCGGTGATCTTATTCAAAGTGACGGGTTCCAATGGTATGATCCATCAATAGCTGGAAATGACGGAGTTTTAATGGGGAATGGATTTGATAAAAATGGATCTGTATATAACCAACACACCCTTACTCATGTTTCGGAACTTGATGGTAATGGATTTATTATCACTGCAAAAACTTTAATTAATAATTGGTATGCCGATAATGGTGGCCCAACTATTGTGAATGGTTCGGAGAGATATATTGGTCCAATATTAGGAGGACAATATCTTTTAGTGTCTTTTGAGGAATCAACTACGCCTCTAGCTGTTCATATAGCAATTTGTGATATCAATATTGGAGCACAACCAACAGTTTTAGGTGTTGTATGGTTTAATAGAGATAGTAGTACAGCAGAAAGCATATCAAATATATTTATTTGTGGTAATCAAACTATAGATGATCCAATAATACTTGCACAGAAGAGAGGTTTTTTCATACTAGAATATACTTTAATTCCATCAATTAATGATATCATTAATGGCACATTTGTTAGCGGTGGATGGGGTCCAACTTTTTACAATACGTCTTCGAACGTTGCTACTTGGGATAATCACGAAGTACCATATTTTTCATATAGACTCGATCCAATTAGCGGACTAAATTGGGCTGTAGGTGGTGGAAATGTACAGTCTAGAAGACTCACTACTGGTGAAACTGATTGGGGACATTTCCATAATTCCTTTGGTTTTGCTATTCCAAAAGGAATTATAGGAATTGACCCTATAACTTTAAAACCAACGCTTACATATCAAACTAGAGTTTGGTATTATTTTAATAAATCTGTTATGGAATCGCATAGGCTTGCTACTGTTGAAGATCCTATAGCTGAAATAACAAGCACCGTACAACCAGCGCAACCCAACGGTGCACTAGGTTATTTTGATTTTGGTCAAATGAATTATATCGATCACCAACCGCAGAGTACAGGTGTTACCAAAAATGTTGATGATTTCCGTCTTACTACTTGGGATATTCTTCCTGATGCAAATTGGGAGGATTTTCCTTTTACTGATGAAATGTTAGAAAGTGATGGAATTACAGCTAGTAAAAATTCGTATGAAATGAAACCCTCTGTTGAGAAGCACGATAGTGGAGGATATGTTGTTCTCTTTCACATGAATCATGTAAATGATAATGATCAACAGATAACTAGTGTTAAACCAGACCATCAACTAACAGCAATTAGAGGATATATTTGGAATCCATTTTTAGAAACAGCAACTCTAATTGGTAAATTTGTAGGCCCTAGTTTAGTTTCAGCTGATGCAGTGGTTCCAGCTGATGACACATTATGGAATTCTAGATCAAGTCTCACCTGGAGAAATCCAGATACAGGGGATATATATTGGGGAGGAACTGAATCTAATGATCGTCCTGCTCCGGGGGCCAGTCCTGATAATGATTCAAGTTATGTTGTAAGGATAGGGCAGTTAATAGTAGGCACCGGCGACGACATTACACCTCCTGAAATCATCTTCAATATCTTGACGAACGAGATATACGGTCTTGGTATATTACCCGCAGATATCAATACAACTGCGTATGAAGATGCTATAGCCTATTGTTATGCTCAGAACTTTAAAGTCTCCACTCAATATAGGAGAGAGGCTTCTAATATACTGACGTTCATATCACACCTACTCGAATTGTATGGAGGGTTCCTAACCGTAAGCCAAGAGCAGATTAAGTTCGGCATCCTAGAGTTCACAACCTCCCCGGTAAGAACAATCGACAATCACCATCTTATTAAAGATAGTGACGTCCCCCCGGTAGCTGTTACGGAAGGTGCGCATCAGGATACTGTTAACCGGGCTGTGATAAATTTTATCGATAGGAGTTTGGACTATTTACAAAATCAAATCATAGCCGACGATGAGGCTGACCAAGAGCAATATGGAGTTCGAAAGGCAGAGTTTCCGCCGCAGTTTGTTATGCCAGAAGATATGGCTACCACATTGGCGTGGAGGTCTTTGTATACAAATTTGTATACAAGAGATACGTTCTCATTTAAGTTAGGTATTAAAGATGCTGATCTTGAACCGGGGGATGTTATTACCTTAGTGGATAGTCACCATACGTATTTACAGTCTGGCGTTGAAGCTAGAATAACTACTTGGAGGGAAGTTAGTAATGGTATATTTGACGTAACTGCGAGAGAAGAACTTGAATATACTATGGTTCACTCGCAGTCTCCTTTAGATATTTCATCTTTGAACGCCAACTCTGGTGCTATAGATAGTCTAGCTCGACCTGACTATCAAGTCATGTATGAATTGCCTTGTATATATCAATCGTCTGACCAAGGTGTTTTGTACGGAGCTTATATAACTAAGGTTGGAAGACCTTTTGGAGCAACAGTCTATATATCTGCCGATGGGGTATCGTTTGGAGTTGGTGATTCTACTTCTCCATATCCATTAGGAGGAAAGCTTCTCACTAGTCTGCCGGCGTCGGCTCCAGGAACTTTCCAAGAGAATATAGAAGTCTTGATGTTCCCAGACTCTGCTTGGACTGTTAATTCTCCAGTATATACTTTCAATGAAACATTGCCTGCTGCTTCTCCTGCTACTAGAGCTGCTGGCGGTGCGTTAATATATATTGGTTCTGAGATGTTAGCCTACGAAGGTGTGAACCTAGTAGCACAAAATAGATATAGGTTAGATCGGGTTTATAGAGGGTGGGGCGGAACTCATATACACAATCATAATTCGGGTGATTTCTGGCATAAGCACGGCAGCGGAGTGTTCTCTCAGATATTCTCTGACGATAGGATAGGGAATAAAGTCCAATATAAAATTGCGCCTGTTAGATTTAATGGCACTGAATATAATGTAGCGAGCGTTGACGCTAGTTGTTATACTATCGTTGGTAGACATTATACTCCACAGAACGCTCCTCAACCTAGATATATTGCCAATAGTGTAGACTTCAGAGGAAGAACATTAATTAACGTAGGGTCTGATGGCAATATAGATATAGATTGGAGAGATTCAGCTAGAAAGAATGGTTACGGAAATAAAGGTTATGGTATAGGAGACGGCGGATATGGAAGATTTGTCACCGACGTAGCGTCAACTCAATGGAGGGTCGAGGTAGTAGGTTCTGATGATGTGATTGTTAGATCAATCTCTACTGGCTCTCCTGGCTATAGCTATACCAACAGCCTTAACTTTGAAGACAACGGAGCTTGGAGAGGTAACGTGGCCTTTAAGATTACGCCTTACAACAGCAATGGAATAGCGCCGCGTGTCTCAGTCGTTAGCCTGGAGTTATTCATATGAGCTTTACACCGAACCAAGGGTTTGAAACCCAAGTCGAGGGCCAAGCTGACTGGGACTCTGGCCTAAATGCCAATTTCGTCATAGCTGATAGAGGGTGGCACATAACTCTCATCGCCGCCGAGCCTATCAATACGGGCGACGTGATCTGGGCGTCTAGCGGAGCGTATGCTAACCAATACAACCCAAATAGCCTAGCTCTACGCGACCCAATTGCTATATCCTATAAGTTCGTTGATAGCGGAGAGTCAGACCTATTCTTGGCTAGAGGAACTATCAATAGCATGGGCATTTGGTCCGGGTTTATGGTGCCTGGTAAGCCAGTGTTCCCTGACGTAGTATCTCCTGGTGCTCCTGTAAGCAGTTTCTCTGCAGCATTCCCTGCTGTTGGTATCGCACTGACTGATGACTCTATATACTTCTCGCCAGGACATTTTAGTCCTATGCCTGAAGAAATTACGTCTGTTGTATCTTTGGCTCTCGTTACAGGTTCTGCTCATCTTTTCGAGATTGACGTAGGGCACCGAGGTCTCATAACGGAAGTCAAAATTGTTGCTACCAGTAACGATGCCCACAAATTTAGGCTCTTCTCAGGCGCTCTTCGAATTTCATCAGAAATTCTATATGAAACACTTACCACCTCTATAGACGGTGGCGCTCTTGACTTTGATATTGATTCTATAATCTACGAAGATACGTCACCGTTTAAATTCATCAACACTGATGTCGCCTCCCCAGGCCTAATCTTCGGAAGGATTGACGCTCAAAGCGCATCTTCCGTAGGATCATCTGACATATCTGTCACCTTAACCTCTGAAAGATTCCGATAATGGGGAGATTGTTTCCCTCTGATGGGGCGCAAAGAACGTACCCAATCGATAATGCCCGGTTAATACCATCTGATGGTAATCGGATTGGTCCTATTCCTTTGCCAGAAAATATGGGACTATTGACCGGAGTTTATGAAACGCTTGCTCGTGATTTGTCTGCTACTAGAGGAGTTTTGGTTCTAACAGATGGCACTGCTCACGTAAAAGGATCATATGTAGAGTTGGTTGCTTCTTCTTCTGGTGATGCTGTTGGTATATTTTTCCAAGGGCAAAGAGGATCTTCCGGTAGATTCTATATGGTTGATATAGCAATTGGTGCTGTAGCATCAGAGGTTATAATTGTTAATAATTTGGCGTTTTATTGTTCTAATTCAACTATTGCTTCAAATCAATATTTTATTCCACTGGATATACCTTCTGGGACTAGAATTTCAATAAGAGCTCAGGACCGAGCTAGTGGAATAGCTAGTTTTGATATTTGTGCTAATCTTTTATTGAAAGATGATTCAATTGGTTTGGCCAATTGTGATACTTGGGGAGCCAATGTAGGAGATACCACTGGCACTACAATTACTCCTAGCGAAACAGCTGATATTAAAGGATCTTGGATAGAAATAATATCTTCTACTCCAGATAAAGCAACAATTATTAGCATAGCCCAATTGCAACTTTTTACTGGATTAAGTAATACTATTAATATGGTTGATATAGGCATTGGAAATTCAGGATTCGAAGAAATTATATTAGAAGATTTACCATTTGAGACTAATGAATTTAGTGATTTTCAAAATGCAATGATATCATTTTTACCAGTTGATATTCCTTCGGGTTCTAGAATTAGTGCTAGAACTCAGACTGATAGATCCCTTTCTCCTGTTGGATCTTATTTTGATATTATTATATACGGATACAGATAATGACAGATAGATATTGGCAAACATTTAAATGGGAAGCAGGACTAAGAGATACTGTATCACCTTCAAAAGGCATTGTGCTTGCTGCCAATTCTTCTGCTGATACTAAGGGAGCTTACGCAGAAATACTTACTATTTTAGAAAATGATTCTCAAGGTCTATATATTAAATTTTCTCATGAAGATACTGGCTCTACTTTTTTAGTTGATATTGCCATAGGCGCAGTATCATCTGAAACTATCATCATTAATAATCTATTTATTCAGACATTTAGTAGTCCATTCTTAGGAGAGTGTGTTGTATTCTTACCAATAGCAATAACTAATGGATCAAGAATATCTGCCCGCTGTCAGTCTTCTACTGGATCAGACGAAATTAGAATTAGTATCAATTCAGCACAAGCCAAAGGATCGAGTGTCGGTTTTGGTACATGCGAAACTATTGGGGCTGACACTGCCAACTCTAAAGGAACTCAAATTGATGCTGGAGGAGTAGCTAACACTAAGGGATCATACTCACAAATCTCTGCTTCTATAGGAGGTGATTATAAATACGTAGCAATTGCCGTTCAAGCTGACGGAGATTTTTTAATAAGTGAAGATTGCAGGCACTTAATTGATATAGCTTCTGGAGCTGCTGCAGCAGAAGTTGTATTGTTTGGTGATTTTGTATATGCTAATGATGCATCGGGCCATCACGCTAATACTAAAGCAATTATAGGAATACCATTAAAGATAGCATCAGGGTCGAGAATAGCTATGAGATCACAAAGTAACAGTATCGCAGCAGACTCTCGGTTAATCGACGCAGTTGTATACGGTTTTTATTGAGATGGAAAATATGACAGAGCTAGGTGTCGGTGGAATTTTCATTGTCCTCGTACTCAGAGAAGTCTTTGGGTTTATCAGCAGAAGGAATGGGGGCAACGAGCAAACATTCAGCAAGAAGGTCCACGATCTATGGGTGTGGCACGCTCCTGACGCTGACGGAGAACAGACTTGGAAGGGCAAACAATTATATAGAGTGTTGACTTCTTTAGATGATAGCATCAAAGAGAATACTAAAGCTGTGAACGAGGGGCACCGGAGTGTTGTATCCAAGTTGGATGAACTCAATCGGAGGACGTAATGGAATATATCAAAAAGCTTCTCGAACGCGTCAAAGAACCCTCAAGTCTAGCCGCTATCACTACAGTCGCACTAGCCTTGGGGATTAGCCAACCTGTATTCGAGACATGGATGCAGGCAATCGTTGGCCTCCTGGCTTTGGCTGCCTTCCTTATGCCAGAAAAGGGACCGCCACCAGCACCATAACAGAAAGGGGAAGGGCATGCGACAATTTCTAATCCTTTTGGTAATCCCGGTAATCTCTGGGTGTGCCTTGTTAACTCCAGGGCTATCAGTCGAGACTGCTAGAGAGAGATTGGTGGTAGCAGAGTATAGCTACCAAGCAGCTCTCAAAACAGTTGACCGTCTGATCGATACCGGGCTTATCAAAGGTGAGTCTGCCGTGAGGACAGCAGAACTTATCCATGCGTCTAAGGCCGGGTTGTTGGCTGCTAGAGCTTCGGTTGCGAATAACGATGAAGGGGCTGCTGAGATAATCAATATAGCCAATAGCTTTATCTCTCAACTCATCACCTATCTTGCTACCAAGGAGGATCAAACGTCATGGGCCCCGGAATCATTCTCGCTCTCCAAGCTTTATCAACCGTTCTTACCTCACTTGAGATGGCTACCGGCGCCGCTTCTCGCATCAGTGCCACAATAACGAAGTCTCAAGACGAGGGCAGAGACGTAAGCGACGAGGAGCTTGCTGCTATTGCGAAAGAAACTGACGCTCTAGAAGCTAAAGTCCTTGATAAACTCGCGCTTGCGGCTCAAAGATAGGGAAATCGGGAATTAGGGGGAGAAATCCCCCTTCTTTCCACAAACTGTCCCTCTAGGAGCGTGCGAGAGCTGTTAAGCCGGGGTCTCCGGCTAGTACCCTACCCGAGAGGTATCAAATTGTGCCCCGTGTGTTCGTATTCGTGCCTACCCCTGTACACAATATTATTGACCGGGTTGTAGACCGGGAGGGCGGATATGTAGATCACCCCAACGATCCGGGTGGCGCAACCAACATGGGGATAACATTCGCCACTTTAGAGAGATGGAGAGAGAAACCTATCACTAAGTTTGATGTAAGGAATTTGACAAAATCCGAAGCTGTTCAAATATACTATTCATTTTATTGGATGCCAGCAAAGCTTTACTTATTTGGTGACCAAATATGGGTTAAGGAATTTATATTTGATTGGATAGTCAACGCTGGATTCAGGAATCCTACGAGACAAATACAAAGGATGCTTGGTGTAAGGTCAGACGGGATTATAGGCCCGGTAACAGCTCATACTTTAATCAAATGGATGTTAACAAATAAACCAAAATCAGCGTCGTTATTATGCGATTTGAGAATAAAATGGTACATTCGGCTCGCTGTTAGTAAACACAAGCGAATAGTATTTATTGAGGGGTGGTTTAACCGGGCGAATGATCTCCGTTACTTAGCACCTCCATACATAGGTAACTAGTAGTAGGAAGATTCGACATCATACCTAGAATCGGTTGCACTGTATTAAAGTTACCGGGTACTCTGGTTACTGAAGAGAATTATCGGGAGAAAAGGGAATTATTCAGTAACTGTTAATCCCGGTACATGTTTTTTCAGCATTTAAAAACAGGTATGCTATACCCGGTTCCTATATATATCTTTATTCAGAGAGTGGTATAGATTAGTCTCTCTATAGACTTCGGAAAGGGAAAAAATTGTGGCAGAAGTAACGATTAGTGTATTAGGTAACCAGTTAGCTATGGCGTTTGATTATAATATAATCAACGTTGAGAAAATTAAATCTATGCCTCAACGGCGTTGGAATAAGAGTAAAAATGTTTGGGAATTTAAACCAACGCTCGTTAATATACAATACGCTAAGAAATGGTTTCCAGAAGCAGAGTGGGATTTGGATACTGATGAGCTAGTTGAGCAGGCTTTCGAAAGAAAAGAGAAGAGAGATGCTATAGGAGAATTGAAAGAGTCAGGAGAATTTGATTTTTCGTTGCTTGATGATACTATATTTAAACTCCCACCACTTGAGCATCAAAAGAAGGCTCTCCTTCTTGGCAGAGATATGCCATATTTCGCTTACATAATGGATCAAGGTACTGGTAAAACCAAGGTCTTACTTGATGATGCTGCGTATAACTATCGGCAAGGAAATATAGAGGCATTGATTGTCGTAGCACCTAATAGTGTTAAGACAAATTGGTGGGACCCGGAGCAGACTTATCTCAAGACAAAGAACCCAGATGATATGGATGAGATAACTAAACATATGGCTCCAGACATAGAGTATAATGCTGGGTGTTGGGTTAGTTCTCCGAAAAAAATTGAACGAGAAATTTACGACAAATTCGCAAGAAAAATAGGCGATGAGAATGTTTTACAAATTCTGGTAGTTAATGTTGAAGCCTTACACGTGAAAAGAGTATACGAAGAGTGCTTAAATGTCATGACATTAAGAAAGTGCATGATAGTTTGTGATGAAAGTACCAGAATTAAAAACAGAACCGCTAAGAGAACAAAGAATGCCACTAAGCTCAGAGGATATTGCACCCATGCTAGGATAATGTCCGGTACACCGCTGATTAAATCACCTTTAGATGCTTTTGCTCAATTTAAGTTTTTACACCCTGATGTTCTTGGATATGATAATTTCTATTCGTTCAGGAATCGCTATGCTACTATGGGCGGGTTTAATGGCTTTCAAGTTTTGTATTATAATAATCTTGATGAGCTTAGTGATGCTATTGATAAAGTATCATTTAGGGTATTAAAGAAAGATTGTCTTGATCTTCCTCCCAAGAAATATATAAAGCGCAAGATTGATTTAACTACGGAACAGCGAAGCATGTATCAAGATATGCTTAAATTGTCTAAAGTAGAATTAAGTGACTATCAGAATGTGACAGCGACTATTGTGTTAACTAAGCTTTTAAGGCTACAGCAGATAGCAGGAGGATATTTGCCAGAACTTGATAAAGCGGGAGAGACAATTGGTGTCGTAGAAATTATGCCACCTAACAATAATCCTAAATTCAAAGAAGTATTGCAATTAATTGAAGAGAGTGGTGATCAGAAAGTAATTATTTGGTGTAGATTCAGAGCGGAGATAGCAGGTTTGGTATCTCTTCTAGAACAGCAGAAGATTACATTTGTAGAATTTCACGGTGGAATTGCCCAGAGAGATCGAAGGAAAATTAGAAAGGATTTTTACTCAGATTCGCATATAAAAGTTTTATTAGCTAATCAGGACACTGGCGGAGTAGGTATTGACGATTTCAAGGTAGCAAGTATTGTCATATATCTTTCCAACTCGTTTAGTACAGAAGGACGAATCCAGAGCGAAGACAGAACCCACAGGATCGGCTCTGAAGTACACGATTTAATATCTTATTATGATTTGGAAGCACAGAAGACAGTGGACTCTAAAGTTATATCTTGTTTACGCAATAATCTGGAAATTAGTGCCATGATTATGAAGGATGGCTGGGAAGGTTGGGTATCATAGAAAACACTTCTCTCAAGAAATCCCCCGGTCTAAGATTTTACTAGAAATAGGAAGGCGATCATGGTTGATATGGAATTAACTCCTCCAAAAGTGTGGATTCTTCAAGATAATCCATATTCTCCGAAGAACTTTATATCTGCTGAAGAATACGGGGAACTTATTTTTATGTTTAATCACCACATTTCTAATAGTCATATTCCTAAATGCGTATCTCAACTTTGGGAAAAATTTCGAGGTGTGGAACAAAATGATTGGCTTATTCCTACGGGCCACCCCGCTTTAATAGCCGCGGCAGGTCATGTGTGGAAAGAGTCTACCGGGGGGTTCAAACTTCTTATATGGGATAGGCAGTCTGAACGTTATCAGAGGGTAGAACTATGAATAAAGAAGTTGAGAAGAAACTTATCGATTCAGCCAAGAAGCTTGGTAAATTGAGGGATAAGAAAGAGCAACTTGAGTCTGAATTAAAAGATATCAATAAGATGAAAGCAGAACTTGAAGAACATATTCTTCCAAGGATGATGGAGGACTTTGAAATTACCAAAATGACTATAAAGGATGTCGGTACTTTATATATTCAGGGTTCTGTTAGAGCATATATCAACGTTGGGGATATTGAAGAAGCTCATCAATGGTTTAGAGTCAATGGTCACGGCGCTCTTATTAAAGAGGGTATCCATTGGGCTACTTTGAAGTCTTGGGTTAAGGAACAAATAGAGGAAGGAAAAAAGGTTCCTGATATTTGCCATCCTAAGCCTTACACAATCGCTCGAATCAGGAGGACGTAAAATGGCGAAAACTAAGAAAGCAGTAGCGAAAATCAATCAGGGCGATCTTCCGGCCCATCTTCAAGATTACGCTGGAGCGGGTCAGGAGGATATAGACAAAGATGATATTCTCATGCCTAGGCTCAAATTGGGCCAAAGCATGACCCCGGAAGTAAAGGACAAGTTGATTGATGAAGGCGACTTGTTCCATAATATTACCAAAGAGGTGATATGTAAAGCGGGCGATAATCTGAATGTTATTATCGTTGCGTATCACAAGGAATACATCCTGTGGGGAGACAGGAAAGGCCCTAAAGATGGCCAAATGTTGGCTAGGGCCAGGAAGGTGCTTGATAAAGGCGTTCCCCGATATAAGTGGAACAGGCCCAACGAAGAATTTGAGGATATGGTCGAAGGACTAGTCCCGGTCAAGTATAAGACCGCAGACTTTGTGGACCAGGATGGCCTTGGAGATTGGGGCAGCCAAATTCCAGGCGATCTGAAATCTGGTATAGCTGCGACAGCTCATTACAATTATATAGTGATGCTGCCAGAACACGATAACGAAATGATCGCTCTATCTCTGTCTAGATCAGCAGATAGAAAAGCGCGTGAATTCAATACTGTTCGGCATAAGGGTAAATACCCTATTTTCGCTCGCGTATATAAGCTGAGCACTTTCATCGATCAGAAAGATGAAAATAGATTTGCTAACTATCAATTTGGAACCGAATATGATCGGATTGGCGAAGACCCTACCGACGAAGAAGATATGAAGTTTTTCCAGGAACTAGCATCCCTATATGAGAGTCTCCAAGATAAGGGGATCAATATGGATATGACGGAAGAACACCCCTCCGATAAAAAGGACGATGGAAAGTTCTGATGAATGAGAACGTTCGCCCAATTGTTTCAAGGGCGATCTGACTGCTTCGGACTGTACCACGTCTTTGAACAACGTAAAGACGGAAAGCAAAAGGGCAAGGGGACAACTTATCCTAACGACAAATCCCCGGATAGAGTGCTTGAAGATCGGGATTGGGACAGGCATCTATCCGGGGATCAAATGCTGGGAATTGTTCCAGTTCTCCCTGACGGTACGTGTAGTTGGTTCGCAATTGATATAGACGATTATTCTCTCATCCATAAGAAGATTGTGGTTGAGATAGAGCAACACGAGCTTCCTTTGGTTACTTGTAGAAGTAAGTCAGGAGGAGCACATTTATACTGTTTCGTGAATGGGTTCATAGATGCAGCATTAGCAATACAATTAGGCAAGAAATGGGCAGGGGTGCTTGGCTTCCCTAGGTCCGAAGTATTCCCCAAACAAGCCAAATTCGATAACCCCAAGGCTATTGGTAATTGGATTATTCTTCCTTACTATGGGAGCGATAAGGCAGTAGACTTTGGCCTCGACATAGAAGGCAATCGATTATCTCTTAGTGAGTTTATACAGTGGGCCAACGCGAAGACTATTCAAATTAATGAAGCCCCGGTCTATCTTGAAAAGCAAGAGTTAAACCCAGATACATTAACGCAGGATGATATTTTTCACCATACACCTCCATGTATAAAAAGTTTCATAACCGAAGGTCTGCCAGAGGGAGGCCGCAATAATTCAATGGCACATATATGTGTCTATTATCAAAAGATTGATGAGTTTTTGGATTCAACTGATTGGAAAGAGCGGGTAAATGAGTTCAATCAAAAGCATATGGATCCGCCGTTAACGTTTAATGAATTGGCTCAAATTATAAGAAATCATACACCTCCAGGGAAATATCAGTATTATTGTAAGCAGCAACCAATGTTAAAGTTGTGTGATAAACCTACTTGTCTTAAATTGAAGTTTGGTGTTGGAGAAGATCGATCATATTATGGTGATGTAGAGATACAATCTATGATAAAGATTGATGCTAAACCTCCGTTGTGGATACCTAGAATTAATGGAGTTGACGTAGAAATGGATACAGAGACTTTACTCAATCCGAGAAAATTTAGAATGGCAGTAGCCGATGCTCTTAGCATATTAATGCCTAGTTTTAAACAGCCTGTACATGATGGTGTCATTGGTCCTATAATGAAAGATGCTTTGACTATAGAACCTATGGACGAATTGACTGTAGAAGGAAAGGTAATTAATTCTTTTACAGAATGGACTAAAAATATGGTTACCAAATCTAGGGCAATGACAGATTTGGAGAAAGGTTTGCCGTTCTATGATAAGAAATTGAATCGGATAGTTTTCAAAGGTTCGGATTTTATCAAAGAGTATAGACGTATATATAAAGACAACATAACCGATAGAGCTATTTGGGCGGCACTTAGGAAGAATGGGTTTCAGAGAAAGCAAATCAAGTTAGGGAGTAAGCCTGATTGGGTATGGTATTTCCCAATAACGCCAGACGAAGAACTCTGGTTTGAAATGGACTCAGGGGAGCAGTTCTGATGCATGCTTATAAAGTATCTATTTTGAGTAAGTGTTGTGTATGTGGCGTTAATGCCAAATGGGAGGTACTTAACACTTACAACTCTAGTTATGGACATTATTGTACTAAACATGCAGATGTACAAATAAGTAAGCTAAAAAAAATTAAATGATCAAAAAGATATATGGTGCTCCAGGGACCGGGAAGACAACCCGGATGCTTAACTTGCTTCAAGAAGAAATAGAAGCAGGGACGCCATTGGAACGTATAGCTTTCTTGACTCATACAGTTGCTGCTAAGCTAGAGGTCAAAGAGAGAATTCAATCTATTTTGACAATTTCTAATGAAAAGAAACAGCTTCGGTACTTCCGAACCATACATGGAGTATGCTATGTCGAAAGCGATCTCAAGAGAAATAATGTCATGCAGGCTGGAGATTACCTTGATTTCGGTGCGCATATTGGGGTGGCTTTCAGTACTAATTTTAATGTGGACGTTGATATGGATGGCTTACCAATCGGATTTAACTTGTCAGGTGGAAATGCAATACTCGCATCCAGACAATTTGCAGCAGCACAATGCGTTCACGTTAGTGATGTGCCAATGGAATGGCCTATCGGAGTCTCCCCTCAATTAATGAGAGAAGTAATAACTGGGTATAAGAAGTTCAAGGAACATCACGCTAAATTCGATTTCGTTGATATGCTATATTTGTACGATAAGCACGGTCAGCCCTTAGATATTGACGTAATGTTTATTGACGAGGCTCAGGATTTGTCGATACTTCAATGGCGGATCGTTAATAAGATGATGGCCAGAGCCACTAAGGTATATATTGCTGGAGACGACGATCAAGCTATATATGCTTTTATAGGTGCTGATCCATATGGTTTCCTTCATTATGAATCGGATGAGATTGAGATTCTTCCAATAAGCTATAGACTGAAAGATAATGTTTGGAACTACGCAAAGAATATTATTTCTGGAGTAAAAGAAAGACAGTCAAAAGAAATACAGACTCGGGGACACGGAGGGACAATTACATTCTACAATAATGACTTGCTATACTTTGATTTCGATACGTCTGAGTCTACTATGATTATAGCTAGGCACCATCAGCAATTACAACGATTAGCTAAATCATTAGAAGATAGAGGAATACCATATAAAGGAAAGGGTGTAAATATTCATAAGAACGGGCAAGCCTCAGCAGTACGGGCTTATCATACAGCTAAGAAAGGTCATCCAATATCTGTAAAAGATGCTAGCGAGATAGCTAAATTTTCTAATCAAAAAGATTACTCCATTGCACTGAGGAACGAATCAAGAAACGACCCTCATTTGTTTATAGATAAGAGTCACTTAAATATAAATTGGGACGCCCCTTGGGTCCAATATTTGTCTCGCAATAGTGGAGAACAAATGAAGAACGAAATCATGAGAAACATTTTAAATCACATAGGGTTAGAGGGTATAGTGTCAGAGCCTAGAATTAATATCACAACGTACCACGGTTCGAAGGGCAGAGAGGCCGACCACGTTATTTGCCTTACAGACTGTTTTAGAAAAGCGTATGAAGGCGCTATGAGAGATCCTGACGCGGAAAGAAGGTTGGCCTATGTCGGTGTGACTAGAGCCAAAGAGAAACTGACTATAATTCCACCGCAAACAGACATGTGGATGAGGACCATGATATGATCATAGTTGGAGCAGGATTGGCTGGTTTGATAGCTGCTAATTATTTCAGTAGATACGATCCAATTGTTTATGATATTCAATCTAACTTGCCTAATAACCATAAGGCTTTGCTTCGATTCAGGTCGGATACCGTTAGTAAAAGTTTAAAAATACCATTCAAAAAGGTACTTGTTCGCAAAGCACTCGTTCATGGCTCTGACTTTCTTGATATACCCAATCCTTATGTGGCCAATCAATACAGCATGAAGGTTACCGGGAAGATTCTGGATAGGTCAATCTGGGACTTATCCCCGGTACATCGCTATATAGCCCCATCAAATTTTATTCAGCAATTGGCTAAAGGTGTGGATATTAGATATAGCACAAATTATCAGTTTGATGATTATGATGTGCCAGTTATCAGTACAATTCCTATGCCTGTGTTATGTAAGAAGTTGTGGAAAAATTATCCGTGGTTTGATAAGAAACCAATTTGGTCTCTGAATTTTGATCTTGTCGATTCAGATATTGATATTTATCAAACTATTTATTTTAGTGATTTTGAGAAACCATACTATCGCGCAAGTATTACCGGGAATAAGTTCACCATAGAATTCATAGCAGATATTGAACCTGACACAGACGGTATGACTGAAATCGCTCATGAAGTTTTGGATTACTTTGGTATATTAAAAGATATGTTTTTATACGAGAATATGGATTACAAAAAACAAGAATATGGTAAAATTGTACCAATTGACGAAGGTTTTCGAAATGAGTTCATTTATACTATGACTAGAGATAATAATATTTATAGTCTTGGTCGGTTTGCCACATGGCGTCAAATACTATTAGATGATTTGATATCTGACTTGGAAACAATTGAGGAATTGATTAGTGTGGAAGACAGGAGAAAATTGTATCATCAGAATTTAAAAGTCGCTCAAAAGGGAAAACCTATAGACTAAGGAATAGGAGAACGGAGCATGAATATACACGAAGAGAATGTATTTCTCAAGAAAGCCTTGGATACGATTGCTGGTGGATATATCGATCGATTTCCTAGCGCACCAAACATAGATATGGAACCCGTGATATTTCAATCTAAGATGTGGTCTTGGAGTCAACGTGTTGCGAAAGACGCATTGGATAAAACACGATGAAAGTAACGCTCATAGGCTGTACGCCAAACGCTATGGAAATTCTAATCTTTACGAAAGGGACTAGGCTTGAGATGACGCCTCATAGATTTGAGGTAATTGCTAATCTATCTAATGAACAGAAGCTTGAAGAATTAGCTTATATGGCCAATACCATTCCTAGTAGTTGGGAATTTGTAGATTATACCTTTTCAATAGAAGGCGTCAGTCGAGGATTCACCCATCAATGGGTTAGAACTAGACCCAATTCGAATGCTCAGCAGTCTATGCGGGTAACGAATATGGGAGGTTTTGATTATGTAACCGGGCCTACTCTTAAGAGGGATACTCTCGCACAGTATAATACATGTATGGGCATAATCAAAGAAGTCTATAGGAATCTCATCGAGGATGGAGTAGCTATTGAAGACGCGAGAGGTATTTTACCCACAAATATAAAGACCAATATCGTTACCAAAATCAATCTTCGAATGCTTTCTGATATGGTTAAAAGTAGATCAGGAGGGCGAACTCAGAATGAATATAGAGAGGTTATGGGAGCAATATCCACCGAGGTATTGAAAGTTCACCCATGGGCCGATTTGTTTCTATTCCCGAAAGGAAGAGATTATTTTGACGATCTTGAAAAGTTTAAGGATGTAGTTCCACAGAATATGAGACAAAACTTCTTGAAAATTATCGACAAAATGAGGAAGCATCAATGAGCGATACAATCACTATTGAAGGCGGCAGAATATTCTTTCAAGGATACAAAATTGCCGCCATCTATAAGGATGTCCCTGCCTCAGTTCGCGCTGAATTTGAGGATCAGATCGAGAAATTTGAAGAGGAAGGAGCGTTCGAGGATGAATAAACTGAGTATTACAGCCATGTTAACTTTCGTGGTCTTGTTAGGAGGTGCGGTAGCTGCATGGGATACCATACGACCTTTTCCTACTAGAGACGAACATGAACAGGTCGCAGGAAGGTCTTGTAAAAACGAACTGGCTCTTTTGTTCGGAGAGCAAAGGGATATTGAGCGTAGGCTCCAAGAAGCCGAAAGTGGTAATAACGCGCAGTGGACTCAGACTTTGCGTGAGCAGCTTCGACAAGTGATGGAACGGATCACTTATACCAAAAAGCAATGCGGGTTCTCATGAAACCCGAACATATAATAGCCATGATGCGCGACAGGGCAGGCGTAACAAGCATGTTGGCTCAAGCTTCACCTCCAAGTGAAGACTTTGTAGCCATATTAGAAGGCATGAAAGATATACACAGAGCCAAAACGATCTTATACGGCAACTATATAAAGACCCACGGAAGTGACCCTCAACTATTTGCTCTTATGGAGCACTTTTCTGATATTAAAAGGAAATACGTTAGAGCCGAGCATTTTATGAAATTAGTTATGAGCGGTAAGGACATGAGCACAGACGAATTATTTGATACCTATTCGGATTTAGCAGTTTATGCTGCAATGGGAGTACAACTACTAATTCATCTAGGAGAAAGGGATCAAAATGAGCAGGCATCAAGCCCTGGCATACTCGATACAGGAAAACAATATGGAGGAGGGGAGAGCGTTCCTCATGACCTCGTCTCCTGAACGTATTGCTTGTATCGGGACCGTTGACACCCCAGACTTAATTGACTTTTTAGAAACCATCTTCCGAGCCGACCCCGGTATGAAGTCAGTTTTTGACGAAGCACTGGAAAGATCAGAATGTCCGTTGTCGTAGCGTTAGATTTTGAATCGACCGGGCTGTTGAAGGAAACTGAGGATATTTTTGCTCAGCCTGGCATAGTAGAGATTGGGGCTGTCAAGTTCAATACGAGGGCGATGGATTGTAATACTTGGGACTTTGAAAGTCTTTTGGATCCAGAGTGTCATTACGAAGAGGATGCTCAAAAGATAAGTGGAATCACAGCTAAAGAGACTTATGGTAAGCCTACATTTAAGGAAACGTTTCCGAAATTCGCAGAGTTCTTTGTTGGAGTAGAGATACTTGTGACGTATAATGGAACCACTTTCGATCTTCCTTTGTTGATGTATAATTTGAGAAAGTATCAGTGCGAGTTTCACTTTCCATTTCCTCCTATCCATATAGATTTGATGATAGTTGCTACGCCTATTATGAACATGCAAGGACGTTCAGGGACTAAGCACCCAAAACTCATCGAGCTACACCAGCATTTATTTGGGGCTGAGTTCGAAGGTCAACATAAAGCACTGGATGATGCGAAAGCAACGATGAGATGTGCTCTCAAACTTCGTGATCAGGGGCACTTGTGGAAGTGATTCATCTAAACACCCAAACGGATTTTAGCTTCCTGAAGGCATACGGTTCTGTTGAGCAGATATGCCAGCGGACTAAGCAGATCGGCGCCAACACTCTTGGGATAGCTGACTTCGGAGGGTGTTGGGGCCACATACCTTTCTGGAAGGAATGCGAGAAGAACGACATTAAGCCGTTGTTCGGCGTCCAACTTGCCGTTGTGCCTATCATCGATCCTGATAGTAAGGATGCGAGATACGATATTGTCACGCTCATAGCTAAGAACAATAAGGGATTGAAAGAGCAATACGAGATCGTTAGTGAGGCTACATCGCAATTCTATTACAGGGCCAGAGTTACTTGGGGCCAATTGAAGAAGTTAAAGCATAATTATACGATTGTCAATAAGGTAGCTCACGAGTCTAAAGCCTATATAAGCTTGCTCCGCGAGCCTCTCATCGCCGCTGTACCGGAACCCGGCCCGCTATTGAATCTTGTGCTAGATGAGGCGTATCCCGTGGTAATAGCTATCTCGCCGGTGTACCCTTCCCCCGAACATCGAGAGAGCTATCAGCTTGTCAATGCGATTGGTTCTGGTAGGAAAGTCAGCGACATTCCGCCCGTAGATATGTATATGATGAGGGAAGGTGAGTTGAGAGCCAAATTCAAAGAACTAGGGGTTGACGATGAACGATTTGATGCATGGTTGGATAGAACACTTGATATCGGTCGAAGTTGCGACGTTTCACCAAAAATTGGAAAGAATGTTAAACCAATTACTGATAGAACTATTGAGGAGTGGTGCATTAAAGGAGCCAAATCCCGAGGAATTAATCTTGATGCTGAGCCTTACGCCAGTCGTTATAAGCGAGAAATTGCTCTCATTTATGAGAAGGGCTTCCAAGATTATTTCTTACTCATTGGAGATCTCATCGAATGGGCAAAACAGCGTATGTTTGTCGGCCCAGCTAGAGGTTCATCTGCAGGATCACTCGTCTGCTACCTTATGGAAATCGTGGAAATCGACCCAATCAGATACGACCTCTTATTTGAGCGATTCATCGACATAAACAGAGAGGACTTGCCTGATATTGATATCGATTTTCCTGATGATAAACGTAATCAGGTCTTTGACTATATAGTAGAAAAGTATGGCATAGAAAATGTCGCCAGGATCGGCACTGTATCTGTATTTCGATCCAAGTCAGCCTTAAATGACGTCGCTAAATCCTATAGCATACCTTCTTGGGAGATCAAGAAGCTAACCGATATAATGATAGAGCGAAGCGGCGGTGATGCTAGAGCCAACATGGTCATAGAGGATACCATTAACCAATTCGAGATAGGCCGAGAACTTGCTGAACAATTTCCTAAGATCCATATGGCTTCGAAAATTGAAGGACATCCGAGACATACAGGTAAGCACGCCGCTGGCGTCATAGTTGCTGACAAACCTGTCAACAATTACTTCGCTGTCAATCGAAGGGATGGAGGCTACATTGGCCAAATTAATAAGTACGACGCAGAAGCTATTGGATTGCTTAAGATTGATGCACTGGGCCTTAAAACACTCTCCGTCATTGAAGATTGCTGTGAAGCAGTTGGACTTGATCCTACGTTTCTATATACCCTGGATACTGACAAGCAGGAAGCTTTCGAACTCTTCCAAGCAGACAAAGTTGCAGGAATCTTTCAATTTGAAGGCTACGCTGTACGATCTCTAATGCGACAGATGGGGGTCCACGAGTTTAATGATATTGTAGCACTCACGGCCCTAGCTCGCCCCGGTCCATTGCATTGCGGAGCAGCTAACGAATTTATATCACGTAAGACCGGGGCCAAGGACTGGGACTATTTCATCGAGGAAATGATTCCACATACGAAGCATACTTATGGTACGATAGTGTACCAAGAGCAGGTGATGTCTATTACCAGAGATTTGGGGGATATGTCTTGGCAGGATGTGTCAGCACTACGAAAGGCTATGAGCCGAAGTCTCGGTGAAGAGTTCTTTAATCAATTCCGTGATAAGTTTATGAAAGGTACCAAGAAGAGAGGTATTGACGATGTTAAGGCGCTTACTCTTTGGAATGAAATGTGCACTTTTGGTTCTTGGGCTTTTAATCTTAGCCATGCTGTTTCTTACGCTTCAATTAGTTATTGGTGCGCTTACCTTAAGTCCCAATATCCTCTTGAGTTTGCTGTTGCTCATTTGCGTCGTACTGACTCTTCTGATCATGTTCTCAGACTTTTGAGAGAATTGGAGAAAGAAGGGATTGAGATAGTCCCATTTGATATAGGATTAAGCAAAGAGTCATGGTCATCTATAGACGGTAAGATTTATGGAGGATTTTTATCAGTCAAGGGCGTTGGTCCCGTAGCTGCTGCTAAGTTTATGGATAAGAGATCAGTGGATTGGGGTGAAGACTGGTATTTGAGCTTAACTCCAAAGGAGCGTGAAAGGCTGTTAGCTCCAAACAATACTCCTTGGCACAATTTGAATAGACTTCATAAGGATTATGCTGATCTATATGAAGATCCAGATAATTATATAAATGATACGTTCCCAAAAGGTATTAGAGGTCCAGTTATTGATATTGATTCTATAACCGAGAAGAAGGGTCAATATTGTTTTATTGGAACCATCAAACAACGGAACTTGAGGGATTTAAATGAAACACAAAGTCTTGCCAAAAGAGACGGAAAGCGTATATGGAATAACGAATTGTTTCTTAATCTAGTGGTTGAAGATGACACATCCTCGATATTATGTTCAATCGATAGATGGCGTTATCCAAGTATTGGTTTACCCATCATGGAGCAGGAGGCAGACGGCAAAGATTTTCTTATTCGTGGAGAAATTTATACGGATGGTTGGCGCAAAATTAACATCCAAGGAATCAGGAGATTAAGTGATGCAGATGCCGGAACCAGTTGAGATTAGCCCAGACGATTGGAAGCAGCTTAGACACCTTGAAGACCTAAAGATGGCTATTCAGCAAACTATCCAAATGGTCCAAAAGCAATGCGAGGAAAAGCTTGACGAGTACAATAAAGAATCAAGAAAGGTATGGAGGCAAATTGACGCCAAGAATGACGTTGATATGAAAAACATCGTTTGGGTACCACATCCTACAGAAAATAAGATAGTGCCCGTTCAAATTAACGTCGTTACTCCTCAATCGTAATAGGGTACTATTAAAAATCCAAGCAGGGAGCGAGGTAGCTTGGGTGCTTTCTAAAGTCTCCATCGTTCGACCCTCGCTCCCACTTTTCTGGAGGTTGATGTGTACTATCCTATATTAGTAGGCATGGATGCCCTCGATAACGATATAACTTTTATGGGAGGGTTGCTTAAAGTTCCTGGCGGCTCTTATAATAGGGCAGGCGTTATCAAAATTCTTGACTATCCTTCTCCAGCCTTTGCTCAGCCTCATCGACTTAAAGTTTACCACTTCGATCCTGGCCCCGAGTATACAAAGCCGACTAGATGTGATAGATGGTCAATCATAACATCTATCGAAAGGTTCGAAGGCGTCGTTAACTTTTATTGGGGACCAAGCAATTCGTTCCAAAGTGAATTCGTATTAACTAGATTCTTGGATGGTCATTTTTATCCGTTCTCGTCAGGAATCGTAGTGAATACTGTTTTAACATATATGACCCACCGACAGCAAAATTGGAGGAAAGAACGAGAAGTTAAAGAGTTCAGAGAGTTTGACACCCTGGAAGACTTGATAAAGGGTATGAAATAATGCTTATAAGAGTTTTAGAAATACCAAAATCATCTGGAAATTTTCATTTCGGTGGTGGTGAACCTCAAATGTTTCTAGAGGTAGATTGGTTCCGCGATGATGAGTATAATATGATGGATACAGAAAAAGGACGTTTACAGATTATTGATTTTATCAAAGGTAAACGATACTATACTCCTAACAAATCATATTTAGTTCTTCATCAAAATCATAGTTTTACTATCAACTATTCTGCACGATGAGGATATTATGAAAGAAGGGCAATTCAACTCAAACTTAATTAAGTGTATTCGAAAACGCGGATTCTTTGCATTCAAAGTAGCTGATCGATTTAAGCCGGGCATCCCTGACATCTACATTGAAGGTGGCAATTGGATTGAAAGCAAGGTTGTCAAATTAGGCAGTCAAAACAGAGAGGTCAATCTTTACGACAAGTTGACGCCTGAACAGCAAACATTTGGTGAGAATTTATCTAAATGTGGTGACTATTTCATATTGGCATTTAGACTTGAGTTTCCTGCTCGCCACAATAGGCTATGGTTTGTGATGGGACAAGCACTAGAAAATCGCAAGGTGTTTACCAATACAGAATTGCGTAATGTAAGCCGTCGAATTGAAAAGGAAACTGAGTACCCAATCGATCTGTTATTAGCATTAATGGGAGATAATCATGATACACCATGTTGAAGCAGTCCAAGATGCTTATGAAATCATAAGAGAGATTTATGGATACGAAGAACTCACCGACAAATTATATAACACCATCAAAGAAATGGAGAAGCAAAACAAAGCTCTACTACCTGACTGGGGAACGCTTAAGAAACCAATCATGGCGATAGACTTCGATGGAGTCATCAGCGAATACAAACAAGGGTGGCAAGGCCCAGCAAATCTGGAAGGCGAGCGCCCGGTAGCTGGTGCTATTGATTTTATATCTCAAGCCACAAAACATTTCAAGGTACTAATATTCTCATCGCGGTGTAACACAAAGTTAGGTCAATTGGCAATAGAAAAGTGGCTGATCGGAT
>SDBT01002838.1_pt1 | contig 30282 bp, 33 predicted proteins | sample 2277101 | NCBI WGS metagenome assembly SDBT01 (sample SAMN10404973, study PRJNA504765) | marine sediment metagenome | isolation source: marine sediment core GS10_PC15, 103 cmbsf | place: Arctic Ocean: Southern Knipovich Ridge | collected 2010
TGTTGAGAGAAGCAGAGGAGAAAAGGCGAAGCTCGTAATTTAAAAGCCATAACTAGTAACTATCCAAAAAGATGAAAACAGTCTGTATAAATAGAAAAGGTAAAATAACATTTGACCTGGATGGGATGCAGGAAGATTCTTTCCGCATCATAAAAAGTCTTGAAGGTAAAAAACTAGTTATGGCTTACCTCTACCTTGAGGAACTTTCCGGCAAGCCAATAAAGGATGACTTAATAGGAAAAAGAGAAGTTAAAACACCAGGTCATAAGACAATCCTTAAAGATTACCAGCTCCACTTGGAAGCATCAGCAAGGTTAAAAATACCATAAAGGATTACTGTAGGGAGATAGAGAGATTTTTAAACCACCTCAAGGTTAGTAATACAGATCTTATCTCCATCAGTACTGGTTTTTTAAATTCCTATCTTTACAGCCAAAAAACAGAAAGGAAACTATCAGCCAATTCCTACTGCCGGCTAGTAATAGTGATTAGGAGTTTTCTATTCTACCTTTACAAAGAAAAGATTATTTCAAGCGCCCTGGCTTTGGAGTTAAAGACTCCCAGGAGGGTAGACCGGGAAAGGGAATACCTTACAGAAGGTGAAATACAAAAGGTCCAGGACTACCTGGAATCAAGAAAGGAAAGGTACAAGGGGGAAAACACAAGGGACAGGCTAATATTTATGCTGGGCATAAGCTGCGGCCCCAGAAAATCTGAGATATCCAAGCTTAACTGGGAAAACTTGGACCTTAATGAAAGAAAGATAAAGATCCTTGATGCTAAGGGCGGCAAGGAAAGGGTAGTATATTACAGCCAGGAGCTTGCCAATGTAATTGAGGATTACAGGAAATTATCTGGAAATTCCAGCGGAGCCCTGGTCAGGGGTACTTTTGGAAAGAGGATTACCTCCTGTCCTATGCATAGGATAATAAGGAGGATGTATGTCGAATCCGCGATCTACAGGGAGGGACTAACAATCCATGGTCTCCGTCACACATATGCTTCAAACCTGAGGAAAAATGGAGTAGATTTGAAAGTTATTAAGACTTTACTTGGCCATTCCAGTTTGGCTACTACTGACAGGTATCTGCATGTAGCACCTGAAGATTTAAAAGAAGCAGCTATGTAGAATCAATCTATAATAAGTAGTTTGGAGGGGGGGGAGGAGATCCCCCAATCTCATATCTTCCTAAAAGAGATGTTAAACGCATTTACTTATAAAATATAGATTTCAATAACATTTAATTCCAATATTACTAATCAGATATTTAGTGGTGCTTATGTATGAGATTGTAAAATCAAATATACTAACTGTAAGATATTTTTGAAACTTATTTAAGAAATAGCAAAATGGGACAATTATTATTGCTCCTTTAGGATTTCATAAATAAATCTTTGTAACATTCATTTGTCACCATATTTTTAACGAAATCCAGGGGAGACTCTGAATTCTCGATAAAAGAACCTTTTAAGTATACTTGGCCTGCTTGGACTGTTCTCTACTCTATTAATATCTGAAATATTTTTTGTCAGAAAATTTTATAATAAAATTGATTTATAGTATATTTTTAAAAGTTCATTAGATATGATAAACAAGGGATAATAAGATGAATAAAAAACTACCTTCAAAATATTTTCAACTTAAAGGTAAGAATGCTGAAAAATTTGTACATGATCTGGCAACTAAAATCTTTCTTATGGATTGGTGTTTTTTAAATCCAGAACTTATTAAGGGAAAAGAATTATGTGACCTATTAGTAGTCTTTGATGATGTGGCAATAATTTGGCAAATAAAAGACCTAAAACTCGGAAAAGATGGAAAATACAAACAATCTGAAGTAGAAAAAAACTTGCGTCAACTGGAAGGAGCAAGAAGACAATTATTTGAACTAAAAACTCCTATACACCTGGAGAATACTAGAAGAACCAAAGAGTTATTTGATCCAAATAAGATCAAACAGATATTTCTAATTTCAGTTTTATTGGGAAAGGGGGAAGAAGTTTTTACTTTTATAGAAGAAGTAAAGAACAGAAAAGTTCATGTTTTTAATCAAGAGTTCTGCCAAATAGCACTAGAGGAATTAGATACAGTTAGCGATTTTATGGATTATTTAAAAGAAAAGGAATTATTTTTGGAATCAAATGAATCGCTAATTATTATTGGTGGTGAAGAAGAGCTTTTGGCATATTATCTAATAAACGACAGAAGTTTTAAAACATTGAACCAGAAAGAAGGAATAATAATTAATGAAGGATCGTGGGCTGACCTTCAAAATGATAAAAAATATTTGAATAAAAAGAAAGCTGACAAAATTAGCTATTCCTGGGATAGTATAATTAACAGGGCTCATGAGGGATCAACAAAATATGAGCTTGTAGCAAGAGAACTAGCCAGACCCAATAGATTCCAAAGAAGATATCTATCCAAAGTTTATGCTGAAGCACATATCATTGCCCATAAAGAAAAAAAATATGATAACTATAGAAGAATCGTGCCAACAGATAGGATTACATATTGTTTTCTTTTTCATGATGATCCTGAACCACGTGAAAATAGAAAGCTCTACTAGGATTAATATGCTGGATTGCTAGAGTAAAATTTCCTGATAATAAAAAAGTCCTGGGTATTGCTACAGAAATGAAAATAAGGCAAATATGTTCTTATGATTTTGTATTACTTGATACTCCAGAAGTGACTGAAAAAACAATAAAATTTATCAAAAAAATGCAAAAGGATACTGGAATATTTGAAAATCCTGTATTTGGGCATGCTAGGGAAGATGAATACCCAGAGGAAACGTAAAATTCTTTAAATTAAGGTAAGCATATAGTGAGTAACATGGCAAATATATTATCTAACTTCAATAGTAATTAGGCATTTCATGGTGATTATGTAGCAATAATAATTAGTCGGCACCTAGTGACGATTATATTTTAATATTTCTTTTTCCATTAGAATGAACAAGAAAAAATTTTATTTTTATAATAAACTATATTTTGTAATCAAAAATCCAATAATATGATTTAAACACAGGAAGTATTATGATAGATAAACCTCTAGTGAAAAAGTTTATATTGATGTATATAAAAAGGATTAAGTGACTGCAATGAGCACATATACTCATCGAGAACGGGTAATATTGGCTTTAGATCATATAGAAGCCGACCGGGTCCCCATTGATCTAATGGGACAGGCATCTATGCTTTTTGATAGAACTTATTTCCGATTAAGAGATTATCTTGGATTATCACCAATTGATCCTATACGTTTCGGGACAACTGCCAATTATTACGATGAACGTATTTTAGAATATCTGGATATTGATTTTCGCCGTATCTTTTTGAATAAGAAGCAGGATAACATAAAAGTACAGAATGATGACAATTATACCGATGAATGGGGTATACAATATAAAAAAACCGGCCTTTATTATCACATAGTAGATCATCCCATGAAAGACTTTATAACTATAGATGAAATTGAAAACTATAACTGGCCTAAAGTGCAAGATATGTTCACAGTGAATGGACTGAAAAAAAAGGCAAAGGACATGCATGAGAAAACCAGTTATGCTCTGGTTGCAAGAAATCCTGTAACAACAGGTTTTCTTGATAGAGCCAGTTTTTTAATGGGGATGTCAGGATTTTTTATGGCTATGGCTGCAAACCCTAACCTGGCACATTGTATAATAGAAAAATTGCTAGAAATCCATAAAGAAATATATAGCTTGTTCCTTGATGAGGTAGGTCCATATGTACAGATGGTAGAGACCGGGGATGATCTTGGAACTCAAGAGAACTTACTGATCTCTCCCGAGATGTACCGCGAATTTATAAAACCTGCTGACAGGGAATTACTTGCCCTTATCCGTAAGAAAGCTCCTAATGCTAAAATATTTAAACATAGTGACGGTGCTATTTTTGAAATAATATCTGATCTTATTGAAATCGGGGTCGATGTTCTGAATCCTGTGCAAACTAGCGCAAGAGGTATGAATGCACAAAGATTGAAAGAAGTATTTGGTAATAAGATTTCTTTTCATGGTTCCCTTGAGAGCATGGAAAATTCTCTAAATAATTCAGTAAAAGAACTCAAAAAGCGCATAGATACACTTGCTCCTAATGGAGGATTTGTAGTGTCTACATGTAACCATCTTATCGATGTTGCACCTGAAAGTATAATAAAAGTATTTAATACAGCAAAAGAATATGGGAAATATTAAAAATATTATCACCAGGAGGAGATATGATAAAAGCACTTGGTTTTGGATGTGTGGTCTGGGATGATATATCCGAGGATCCTCAGGCCGAAGGCCCTCAAAACATAGGGGGGACAATCTTTAACACTGTAGTTCATCTAAATAGGTTAGGAGATAAAGCTTCTATTGTTACAGCAATCGGGGATGATGATCTGGGAAGTTTGACAATCCATAAAATAGAAGAAATGGGCATAGGTATGGAGTTAGTGAAAAAAGTACCTGAACCTACCTGTCTTGTAAAAGTATTTTTCGATGAAGATAAAAATTGGTCTTACTCAATGGAAGATAGAGTGTCATGGGATTTTATCTCTGTTAATAAATCAGATATTAATAGGATTAATCGTCATAAGTATGACACTTTCTTTTTTGGAACATTAGAGCAGAGAAATTCAGTTTCAAGAAATGGGCTTATTAGTATCCTTAAGGAATGTAAATTTGATACAATATTCCTTGATATGAATTTGAGACCCCCATTTTATTCAAAAGAAATTGTAGGATTTTCCCTCAGGGAATGTACTATTGCCAAGATGAATATGGAAGAAGCAATAATGACTAACGATATGTTTGATATAGACGCTGACTCTATAGAGGAGTTTATAAATTCATTAAAGCAGATCTACTCAATTAATAAAATTATTATTACTGATGGAGAAAATGGAGCTTATTTTGGAAATGGAGAAAAAATAGGTTACTCCAAAGGATATAAAATAGATATAGTGGATCCAGTCGGTGCAGGTGATGCTTTTTCAGCCGGGTTGTTACATAAATTAGGTGAGGGTTCTTCACTGGAGGAAGCATGTGAATTTGCCAATAGGGTGGGTGCAATGATCTGCTCTGCAAAAAGTTCTATACCAGATTTTACTCTGGATAAAGTCAATGAATTAAGCAAAAGACAAGAAATGAACAAAACAAAACCTTTTTTATGGCCTTAAATCAAGCGGCGGGCTTCAACCTTCAACAACCTCGTATTCAAGGCATTTCTTGAATTTTAAAAGGAGGTCATAATTCTTGGTATAAATTTGGAGAATATTATTTACCAATTTTTTGATTTTTGTTCGAATATGAATTTTTCATTAGATTTCTTGAAAAATTCTTCACCATAAGCAAATCTTCTGTCACCATTATAATAGAAGCCAAATAAAGTTTGCATGAAGAGTATAGTTCTTGGTCCATCATCGATATTTAGGTCAGTTATCAATTCTTTATTCGGAACTTCAGGTTCAATGATTCTTTTTATATATAAGACATTAATATTAAAATCTTCTTTTATTATCCTTGTAAAAGATTTACTTGTTATTAATCCAATATTAATTTTTCCAAATATATCATAAGGGTAATATGCTTTCGTTAGATACAAAGGATTATCTTCTGACAAAATCAAACGTTTAATGAATGTGACTTTTTCTTTAGTGCTTATCCCTAATTGAGTGGCAATTCTTTTATCTGGTAAAATTATTTTCTCATCTAATATTTTTGTTGTAGTAGGTACTCCTTTATTATGTAATTCATCTACAGTGCTTGAAAAGTTTTGTAAGAATTTAGTTTCTATCGTATTTTCAATAAAAGTGCCCCTACCTCTTTCTCTTCTAATAAGTTCACTTACTTCTAGCTCCCGGAGTGCAAGTCTTATTGTGCTTCTACTAACCTTATAATTGTTGCACAACTCTTTTTCACTTGGGATGAGTTCTCCCTTTTTTAGAGTTCCATTGTTTATTAAATTCTTAAGATCACAATATATTTGATGGTAATAAGGTATTTTATTTTCTTTATCTAATTTCATAAATCTAATCCGATAATACTTAAATATATTTAATTCAGAAGTTCATTCTAACATTTTTCCAGTCATTATTTCTATACTTTTTGAATACTTATATTAATAATATTTTTATCACTTATTATTTACCTATTCTTCATAAAGAAACTATATCAATGGCTTTAAAAATATTTATGCTGTTACAACATTATAATATTATAATATTAATGTCAATATTACCTATTTTAAAAAATAGGTTTTTAGAAGTAAGAAGAGGAATCATTCCGGAATTCGTAGAAGTAATTCATTTACTTGACAGCAATATTATAATGTTATAACATTATAATAATTTATTAATTTCATCTTACAATATTTATTATAGAGAATCAATTATTTGTGAAACTTGCATATAAAATTATTAACCTCATACTAATTCGCATTTGAAAAGATAATTAATCATATCAAAAATAGAATTATATGAATTATAGAAAAAGAACTTTAGAATCATTGAATGGTAAAGATGTATTTCCAGTACCAACAGATGTTCTTGAAGGTTTTATTCATCCAAGTTTAGAAGAGAAGATATTTGAGAAATTTAATATAAAAGAAAGAAATCATGATAGTATTCTTAAAAAATTAAATGCCCATTTTCGCTGGGCTGTTCCATTATATATTGGCCCTCCTCTTGAGGAGGGGAATTTTGAAATACCCCCTGCTTGGCCCTTTAAAAAAATAACCAAAAGCATATGGGGAACATGGGATGGTATACAAACTTACACGGGAACTATAAAAAGACCACTTGATACAGCGGAAACAATTTCAGATATTGATAGACATAATTGGCCAGAAGCTGATTTATTTGATTATCATAGAATAGGAACCTGGGGAACTGATCCTGATTCTTTTCTTATACCTTCAGAATGGGCTAAGGTAAACAAAGATTATACAAGAGCTGTTGGAGGTTTTCTTCCAATTTTTTGTACAATTATGGATCTTTTTGGCATGGATAAAGGCTTGTTACATGTTGCTAGCCGACCAGATTTAATCAAAGCCACCGTGAGATATATCAGTGTTTTTTTAGAAGAATATTATGAAAGGCTTGCAAATGCTACATCTGGTTTTGTAGATATTTTAGCTTTTGGAGACGATTTTGGATCGCAAAATGGCCTTCTACTTAATCCGCAAAAATGGAGAGAATATTTTTTACCCACATGGAAACGTCTTTTTAACATTGCACATAAATATGATATGAAGACACAAATGCATTTGTGCGGATCTATACGTCCTGTTCTTGGAGATCTTATAGATGCCGGATTAGACATATATGAAATAGTCCAGGTTACAGCTAGGGATATGGAGCCAAAGGGTTTAAAAAAGGATTTTGGAAAGGATCTCGCCTTTTATGGAGGGATAGATGTACAACAATTGTTGCGTTTTGGAGACGTTGTGAAAGTGAGGGATGAAGTCAGAAAAACAATAGATATTCTGGGGAAAGAAGGCAAATATATTCTATGTAGTACACATGCTCTAACTGAAGATATGCCAGTGGATAATGTTATAGCAATGTATGACGAAGCGCAAATATATAGAAAATAAATTGATTATCACATTATAATGATGGGAGGTGAATTTTTTATGAAAGGAAAGTCTAAAAAATGCTTTAATTAGGGAATAAAGTTATTTATTTAAAGGCTTTCTGGATAATTTTATTTAACCAGTTAATAAAGGAGGATACAATGAAACGAGTAATTTTGTGGATCATCACGATAGTTTTTGTGCTGTCCCTTAGTTTTGCTGGAATAAGTTGTAAGGAAGAAGCAGCACCTGCCGAAGGAGAAGCGGCACCTGCAGAAGAAGTAGCCGAAGAAGCAGCACCTGCAGAAGAAGAAGCAGCACCTGCAGAAGAAGAAGCAGCACCTGAAGTAGAAGAACCTTGGCCCCCTGTTACAGTAGAGGGACTGATAGCTGTCATAGGAAAAGGTCCGCTCGGAAATGTGTCTGTTGATCCTGCCGATCTTTTTTTGGGAGATTATAGCATACAGGATTATATAGATATGTCACGTGAGCGGAACTTAGATTTTGCAGATCCAGAAATTGTAGAAAAAGTAAAAGGGAAAAAAGCAGCAATTACCTTTCATGTTCTTGAATCAGATTGGACACTATTACAAATAAAAGGAATAGAAGAGACTTTAGAAGTATTTGGCATAGAAACAGTTTCAGTAACTGGTTCAGGGTGGTCAGCAGAAAAAATGACAGAAAACATAGAAAATATTATTACTATGGATGTAGACCTGATGTTTGGTGCACCGGTTGACCCCAGTGCTAATGCACCAATTTTCAAAAAAGCAGCTGAATCGGGAATTAACATAATATTAACGACTATACTTCCCGAGGGATTTAGTTATCCAGAAGATTTTGTAACTAATGTAGCCAGTACAGATGCTGGTATTGGTGCTATTGCTGCAGACCAAATGGCATATTTCTTAACAGAAATGGGACTAGATGAAGCAAAAGTCGGAGTGATAGAGATTAATTATTACCTTAAGCATATTGGTGATAGAGTTTCAGGGTTCACAGATAGAGTTGCTGATCTCTACCCATGGATAGATGTTGCAGTAGAAATCGATTACGATGGATCTATGGAATCAGCTTATGCTTCTGCAGAGGCAACACTAACTGCAAATCCGGACCTTAATGGATTTTTTGCTGATTGGCAAGGTCCCGCTTTGGAAGTTGCTACAGCAGCTAGAACACTTGGACTTGATCCTGCTAAATTTGTAATTACAACTAGTGACCTGGAAGAAACAGGTGCAGTCGAAATTGCTTCTGATGGCTTTTTGAAAGGAACAGGTGCTCAGGATCCTTATGCAAATGGTGTTGCTGAAGCTATAGCAGCTATTATGTTCTTAATTGGAGAAGATGTTCCACCGCATATAGCAACTCCAGCTTATGCAATTACTAAGAATAATCTATTAGATTCTTATGATTTTATATTACGAAGGGAACCGCCACAAGAGATAATAGATCTTTTGAATAATTGATATAATAGGTTATTCATAATTAAATAGTGGGGATTTTGGATTAAGTCCCCACTATTTTCTATTAGCTACTTGGTATGAAAAATAACTTGATAATGATAATATTGAAATGAAATATAATCAAGATATATAGGAGTCATAATACGCTTATGAAAAAAAATGAAATTACAAGTATTACTAGTGGTGGAAGCAAGTTCAATTTAATAAAGTTTATACGTAAAAATATTGTGTTTGTTGCGCTAGTTGTAGTAATTACTTTTTTTGGTTTTACTGCTAATAACTTTTTTACACTCCAGAATTTTCTAAATATTGGTAGACAAACAGCTATTATTTCAATAATTTCTTGTGGAATGACTTATCTCGTAATATCAGGAAACATAGATCTTTCAGTAGGTTCAGTTCTTGCACTTTCAGCAATGATTGGTGCTCTAGTTATACAAGAAAGTGGCATAATAATATTAGGTATAATCAGTGCTCTAGCTATTGGAACATTAGTAGGTTTTACAAATGGAGTTTTAACAACAAAAGCAAAAATCCCTGCGTTTTTAGTTACACTAGGTATGATGGGAATTGCCCGTGGAATTGCAATGCTTCTTACTAATACACGTCCTATTATTATTTATAAAGAAATGTATTGGAGACTCTTTGGTGAAGGTACTATAGGGGGTGTTTTCCCAGCTCCAGTAATTTGGACAATAGTTGTTGTTGTAATAAGTCATATATTTTTGAAATACAGCAAATTTGGAAGAACAGTTTATGCAACTGGAGGTAATGCTACTTCTGCCCGATATACTGGATTAAATACTGATAGAATTATTATTTCGGTTTTTATGATTACAGGTTTCCTTTCGGCTTTTGCTGGGATAGTTTTATCTTCAAGAATGCATACAGCATGGCCTAATGTAGCAAACCTGACGGTAATTGATGTATTTGCTGCAGTTATATTAGGTGGTACGAGTCTATTTGGAGGAAGAGGCACTATTTTAGGATCGCTTTTAGGATCAATCGTAATTGGAACAGTGAATAATGGATTAACAATGCTTGGATACAGTTCACATGTTCAAATGTTGGTTAGAAGTACAATAATTATTCTTGCAGTAATTTTTGCAGCCAGGCAGGATGAATGACCAATAGTGGTGAAAAGAAATGAAAAAAGAGATTTTCATAAATTTGAAAGAAAATTTTTTTAGTTATAATGTTTTGAAGGTTGAAAATTTAGTAAAAGAATCTTTATTGAAAGGAATAAGCCCGATTAAAACAGCAGATGTATTGACATCACTATTAAATGAAATCGGAAGTAAGTTTGAAAAAGGCGATCTCTGGCTTCCTGATCTAATGCTAGCTGCAAATATCATGAAAAAAGCTATGCAGATTTTAGAGGAAGAGATAAAAAGTAAAGGTTTGGAACGTAAAACTATGGGTAAAATATTAATTGGTACGGTGTTTGGAGATATGCATGATATTGGCAAGACTATGGTGGCTACTTTATTGGAGGCTAGTGGATTTGAAGTAATAGACCTGGGCGTAAATGTAAAATCCAAAGAATTTTTAGAAGCCATAGAAAAACATCAACCCCAAATCTTAGCCATGTCGGCGCTCCTTACTACTACTGCTTCTGAACAGAAAAAAACGATAGAGGCACTAATAGAGGCCAAAATCCGAAATAAAATAAAGATAATGGTTGGGGGAGCTCCTATAACCCAAGAATTTACCGACAAAATCGGAGCAGATGGATATGAGCCTACCGCACCTTTGGCAGTGAAACTGGCCAAAAGATTGATTTCTTAATTTTTTAGAGTTTTCTGAGAAAAGTGATAAAAAAATGGCAAGAAAAGGCTTCAAAAGAAATTTTCCACCATTTGAAATAATGAGTAAAGAAGATGTGGCCAGGATAAAAGCTGCTACTTTAGATATTCTAAAAGAAACGGGCATGACCATTGAACATAAAGGAGCTTTAAAACTCCTGGAAGAAAATGATTGTATAGTAGACTATGACAGCATGAGGATTAAATTCCCTGAAGGACTAGTAGAGGAGTGTATTAGAAGGTGTCCCTCTACTTTCAGGGTAAAAGCTAGAGATCCTAAAAATGACCTAATATTTGGCGGGAACACAGTTTATTTCCTGACTTCTAGTGGTATGGATATTGCAGATATCGACACTGGAAAACACAGAACCGCAACTGAGCAGGAATATATAGACGGGATAAGGATACTTGATGCAATGGAACATCACGACTGGTTTTCTTGTTATAGTCCTTACTTTGGTTATAAAGGAATACCTGAAGTAATGAAAATGACTATGGGATATTATAATAGGTTAAAATATTCTACTAAAGTTTCTGCAGTTTGTTTTGCGAATTATAATTGGGACTATAATTATAGAATAGCGAAAATTGCAGGTTGTGAACCGATGGTTTCTGCTTTTACAACATCTTCACCCTTGACCATGGGAGAAACTTCGGTAGAAGTAGGTTTTAAAGTTATTGAACATGGATTTCCTAATGGAGTAGATTCAGGTCCAGTTTTAGGATCTTCAGCCCCAGCTACAATGGCTGGAGCATTAGCTCAATTTAATGCTGAACTTATAGCTGGTTTAGTATTAATGCAGTTAAAGAAGCCATACTCAAGAGCTTATGTATGGGGTTTTCCAAATCCTCAGAATATGCGAACTGGAGCTCCTTATTTTGGAAACATTGCATGTGCACTGATAAATGTAGCCAATAATCAGATATGGAGAGATTATGGAGTTCCAGTAAGAAACACAGCTTCGGTCTATTCGAATTCAAAATTAATAGATTATCAAAATGCTATTGATAGAGGAATACCTGCAATACTTTCGGCTATTTCCGGAGCTCATTCAATCCATCTTTATGGCGGTATGTATGGAGAAATTTCCCATAACCCTATTCTATCAATTTTGGATGATGATTTAGCTGGAGTGATTGGAAGATTTATTGAAGGAATTAAGGTAAATGATGAGACAATAGCTTTAGATCTTATACATTTAGTAGGTCCAAGTCCTGGGCATTTTCTTGATAAGGAACATACTCATAAATGGTGGAAAAAAGAACAGTATGTTCAAAAATATGCAGACCTACTAACTTATCCAGAATGGGAAAGGGCAGGGAAAAAAGATTGTATTTTCTATGCTAAAGAGAAAATGAAAAAGATTTTAAAAGAACAAGAAGTTTCAATAAAACTTACAGATGAGCAAGATGAAAAAATTAAAGAAGTAATAAAAGAATTAGAGAATTTTTATAAAAAAAGGGGGGATCTACTATAAACGTGAACTCTCAAATTAACAAAACAAACGAAGTCATACAAGATGTTTACTCAAAAAAAATGATTGAACAAGTTCTAGGTAAGCAACTATTACGTATGACAGCCCGGGTGGAATATCTTCGCCAGCAGAGCATGGAGAAAAGGTTTAATAAAAAGAAGGTCTGGGGTGCTAATCTGAGTGTGTTGACTAAAGAGACGAAAGAAAAGCCTTTGATCGTTCGGAAAGCGTTGGCATTTAAGATGGTCATGAGTGAGATGCCAATCGAAATAGAGGAAGGCGAGCTCATTGTTGGAAAGGTACGTATGGGTTCCATTGGAACAGGGCAGCTCATGCCGGAATACACAACTTCAGAGGAAAATAAACTAGCAGCCAAGAATAAGACTTCCCCTTATTCAGTCTGGGGTCACTACATGCCAGACTATTACGGATTCTTATCGAATGGATTTGCAGGAATTAGCAAGGATGTCAATACTAAACTAAAGGAGATAGAGCAAAAAAAAGGGGTAGACCTAGAAAAAAAGAACTTCTACGAAGCGGTTAAGATCTGCATTGATGGCGTGGAAGTACTTTGCCAAAGATACAGGGTTCTCGCACTTGAGCTTGCTGGAAAAGAAAAAAGTGATAGTTTGCGCATTGAGGAGCTTCTGAAAATTGCCCGTATATGCGAAATAGTACCAAAGAATCCCCCCAAAAGTTTCCATGAAGCACTTCAGGCATTATGGTTCATCCATATGTCTCTCCACAGCACTTTGAACCTCGTTCCTCTGGGAAGATTTGACCAATACATGTTTAGGTTTCTGGCAAATGATATGGAAAAGGGGAGTCTTTCCTTAGATGAAGCCCAGGAACTTCTTGATTGTTTATGGATCAAGTTTAATGACCGAGCCCAAAATAGATTACTTACCGAGGATCACTTGGACCCCTACGCCTACAGTTTCGGTGGAGCTGAAGTTGCCAAGAATATTGATAAACCAATTCTACATCAACATTGGCTGCAAAATATCACGCTAGGTGGTGAGAACTCTGAAGGAGAAGATGCTTCAAACCTATTGACTTACATCTGTTTGAATGCTACAGAGAAACTCCACATGACTGACCCACATATAGTTGTTCGTTTCTCTAAGACCTCTCCTTCGCTGCTTCTTGAGAGGACATGTAAGCTCCTGCAAAAAGGGTGGGGAATACCTACCATTTTTGGGGATGACACAATTGTTCATGCGTTGCAGAAGTTTGGTATTTCTAAAACGGATGCCAGGAATTATAGTGCTGATGGATGTTGGGAAGTACTCATCCCGGGTAAAACAGAGCTGAGGTTCTCAATGATATCTGGCATCAGTTGCTTGGAAAATGCACTGAATCAGGGATATAGTCGAATAACAGGAGAAAGAGGGGGAATTAAAACAAAAGATCCGTACACATTCACTTCTTTTGAAGAGGTAATGGAAGCAGTTCAAAGCCAGCTCACCTTTGAGATAAAGAGAACAATGGACATGATAATCCAGTACTATGGGTGTCTATATGATATTGCTCCCGTTCCCTTCTTGTCTTCCCTAATAGATGGCTGCCTGCAAGAAGGAAAAGATATAACCCAAGGTGGAGCAAGATACCTAATTCACGGCATGTATCTTATGGGTCTCTCCCACATGGCTGATTCGTTGGCTGCTATTAGAATGCTTTCCTTTGAAGAGAAAGTAGTTGAATTTCCACAACTTATAAGAGCTTTAGAAGACAACTTCATGGGAAGGGAAGATCTTAGGAAGTTTCTCATAACCAGAGTGCCAAAATTCGGAAATGACCTTGATTACGTGGATGATCTCGCCAGACAAATTCTGGACTATTTTGCCCATGTGATAATAGAATATCAGCGAGGGCATGATAATACAAAGATAAGGTTCTCTCCAGGAGCTGGAACATTCGAGAGCCATGTAGTTACTGGGAGACTTGTAGGTGCGACACCTGACGGACGATTTGCCAAAGTACCAATTAGCAGCAACCTTTCCCCTTCACTGGGTATGGCTACGAAGGGTCCTACCGCTGCAGTAAATTCCTTCACCAAACTGAACCTTATTGACTTACCTGCTGGATCTCCTCTAGACCTAGGAATGGATGGTAACGCCTTCCAAGGAGAGAAGGGATTGAATATACTCATGGCTTTTGTGAAATCTTTCCTAGACAAGAGAGGTAATATGCTAACAATCAACCTAACTAGTGCTCAGGAGCTCAGGGAGGCCCAGAGAGAACCGGATAAACATCGAGACTTGATCGTTCATGTGGCGGGTTGGCAAGCATACTTTACTGACCTGAGCCCAGAACATCAAGAGGCTATCATAAAGAAGGTAGATAAATCTGAAATTTAGTGTGAAGGGAATAGTAAATCAATAGAAAGAAAAAAGGTCTAGTATTTGATATAAAAAGACTATCAACGGATGATGGGCCTGGCATTAGAACAACTGTCTTTCTTAAAGGTTGTCCTTTGAAGTGTGTATGGTGCCACAGCCCAGAATCGGTAAGTCCAGCACAGGAGCTTGCTTTTTATAAAAGTAGATGTATACGTTGTAAAAAATGTGTCTTAGTTTGTAAGGATGGTGTTCAGGTAGTGACAGAGAAAGCAAGAAGGATAGAATGGAAACATTGCACAAATTGTGGAGAATGCGCAAAAGTCTGCCCTTCTATGGCTTTGAAGATGATTGGGGAGCCACTTAGTGCTAATGAAGTTGCTCAGCAGATATTGAGGGATTCAGTCTATTATCAAAACTCTGGGGGTGGGGTAACAATATCAGGGGGAGAACCATTATCGCAACCAGAGTTTACTCTTTCGATCCTTAAGAGCTGCAAAAAGGAAGGAATTCATACAGCAGTTGATACAAGTGGTTTTTGCAGGTGGCAACTACTGAGCAAATTGATACCATATGTGGATATATTTCTCTACGATGTCAAAGTGATTAATTCAAACAAGCACTTTGACCTTGTTGGTGTTTCCAACAGTCCCATACTTGGAAATCTGGAGAAACTAAGTAGACAGGAAGGCAAAAAAGTAATTGTGAGAGTCCCGATAATACCTGGATACACTGACAGTGATGAAAACGTTTTTGGCATTGCAGAATTCATCAAATCCTTAGGTCTAGAGAAGATATCCCTGTTATCTTTCAACAAGATGAGTGGTTCGAAATATAAGGCAATCGGTAAGCATTATAATTTGGACAATACTGTACCTTTAACCAGAAAAAAAATGGAAGGACTTCGGATGAAAATTACTCGTCTTTTTGGACTTGAAGTGTGGTAATAGTATGGATTAATAAAATTTGAAAAAAGTAATCCTAACCCCAATGCTAGCTGTAATAACTATGAAAGAAGGATAAATATGATGAAAAAATCTGATGTAAATAATAATAAGTATGTTATTGAAATGCTTGATATTACAAAAGGGTTTCCTGGAGTAAAAGCTCTAAAAGGGGTTGATTTTAAACTGAAGAAAGGAGAAGTCCATGGGTTTGTTGGTGAGAATGGAGCAGGGAAGTCAACATTAATGAAGATACTAATGGGGATATATACAAAAGATAGAGGCAGAATATTAATCAATAATAAAGAAGTTGATATAAAAACTCCTGCTGAAGCTCATGAACATGGTTTGGGTATGATATTCCAAGAGCTCAGTTTGATCCCACAACTTACTGTTGGTCAAAATATCTTTCTAGATTTGGAACCTGTGAGAAAAATACCCATATTCATAAATGAAAATTCAATATATAAAAAAGCTCTAAAATTAATTGAGGGATTTGGTATTAATCTTAATCCTAACACTAGAGTAGAGAATTTAAACCGTGCTTATTCTCAGATAACAGAGATCTTAAAGGTAATAGTGCAGGACGTAAAAATAATTGCAATGGACGAACCGACTGCTTCTCTTACCAAAAATGAAGAGGAGACTCTTTATGAAGTGATTAAAAATTTAAAAAACCAGGGTGTTTCTATAATATATATATCACACAGGCTTCAAGAAATATTTAATATTTGTGATAGAGTTACAATTTTTAGGGACGGTTTAAAGATAGATACTAAAGATATTGATAATATAAATATGGGAGAACTTGTTGAAAAGATGACTGGGAAGGTAATAAAACAGGAATATCATCATAAACATGATATTAGTACTGAAGATAAAATTAAAACTAGTAATATTTTAGAAGTCAAAAAGATGAGTAAAAGCCCAATAGTAAAAGATGTAAGTTTCAATTTAAAATATGGAGAAATTCTAGGAATTGTAGGATTGCTTGGAAGTGGCAAGAGTGAGATAGCAAAAGCATTATTTGGTATAGATCTTGCAGAAAGTGGAGAATTTTATATAGAAGGGAAAAAAATAAATATTAAAAATACTATAGATGCTATTAATTTTGGGATAAATTTGGTTCCTGAGGATAGAAGGATAGAGGGTTTAGTCCCAATCCTTACGGTAGAATCAAATCTAACCCTTCCTATTTTAAATAATATATCAAGATTTGGTTTTATAAAAAGAGGTGAATCATCTAGGAGATCTGAAAGGCAAATAGATAATTTATCTATAAAAACTCCTAGTATGAGACAAGAAGTAGCATATCTAAGTGGTGGAAATCAACAAAAAGTAGTAATTGGCAAATGGCTTATGGAAAAACCAAATATTTTGTTGATGGATGAACCTTCTGTGGGAATTGATGTAAATGCTAAAGCTGAAATTCGAAAGATCATATCTGATCTTGTTAGTTCCCAACAATGCAGTGTAATATTATTTTCATCAGAATTGGGAGAGGTTATACAATTAGCAGATAGAATAATTGTATTATATAAGGGAAGTGTGTTTAAGGAATTTATTAACAGCCCTCCTATAGAAGAGCCAGTTCTTCACCATGCTGTTCAAGGAATTTCTTAACTTTGATATTTATTTTTAAATTAGATATTAATTATTTGTGTAAATTTGGGGAATATCTTTTACTAGTTATCAAAGATTTGTAAAAATTTAAATTCTTCTTTTGTTTTTATGAAGGATTCTCACGTATTATGCACATGAACAGAATATTATAATGATCACAAAAAAAGAAAACATATTAAGAACGATTTATAGAAATAATCCAGAATGGGTACCATACAGATATGATTCTATGATAAATCTATATCCAAATATACTGGTAAGACCTATAGATGGAGGTATTGATGACTGGGGTTCCAGATGGATACCTGTAGGTTCCCCCGAAGGAAGCTTTCCCGATAAGAAACCTCTTTTAATAGTTGATAAAGTATCGAAGTTAGAAGTTCCTAAAACAGATTGGAAAATGATCACAAAAGACTTAAAAGAAAAAATTAAAAAAAATGCCAATAAAGATGTACTTCTGATTGTGAAGAATGACCTGCCTTTTTTTGAGAGGGCGAAAGCATTAATTGGCATGGAAGAACTATTGACCAATATGCTTTTAAAGAAGACTAAAGTAAATGTATTGCTGGATAAAATACTAAACTACCAGATACTATTGACCAAAGCGATCATGAAATCTGGTTGCAGAGGATTAAGATTCACTGATGATTGGGGTGGACAAGAAGCAATGCTCTTTTCACCATCAATTTGGAGAGAGCTAATAAAACCTGGGATGAAAAAACTATATGAAATTGTCAAAAATCATAATGGGCTGGTATTCCATCATTCTTGTGGTCACATTGGAGAAATAATACCTGATCTAATAGAGATAGGTTGTGATGTTATTGATCCTTGTCAACCTTCGGCAAATGATATTTTTAAGTGGAAAAAGGAATATGGGAAAGATTTGAGTTTTATGGGTGGATTAGATACTCAAACATATTTAAGTCTTGCAAGACCCGAAGAAGTAAAAAAAGAGGTATTCAAAGTCTTGTCTATAATGTCTGAAGGAGGAGGGTATATACCGAGTCCGAGCCATACTATTACAATACCCAGTTTAAACAGGAAAGCTATGTTAGATGCCATTGATTATTTTAACAAAGATACCTATACGATAGATCGTGGTGATATATCTTTATTATGAATAAATATAAATAATATTTTTTATCATTCAAGTTAAATAAAGAATTTAATGAAATTTATAAAATTTCAAAAATAGAGAATAGAAAGAATGGAAGAAATGAAACAAACTAATTTTGATCCAAGACAAAGCTTTTATGCCCCTGAAGATGGAGGTATTGGGGATTTTTGTATAATCAATTCAGAGGATGGTTGGCACATATACTATCTTTATAGGGAATTTGGCCAAGAGAATAATCTGAAACCCTTGGCATCAAGAGGAAGTGATAGAAAAATAGGTCATGCTTTTAGTAAGGATTTGAATTACTGGAGAACAGCAAAACCAGTGATTTATATTAATGAAAATAGTAAATTTGAAAACCTTATGGTCTGGGCTCCAGCAGTAATAAAACATAGTGATGGAATATGGTATATGTTTTATACTGGAGTCAGTGAAGATCGGACACAATCAACATGTGTTGCAACTTCTAGAGATTTGTTTTTGTGGGAAAAGCCCTTGCAGATTCCTGCTTTTATTGTTAATGACGATGACTGGGCTATCTGGAGTTTCAAGGGAAATAAAGATTGTAGAGATCCTTATATTATCCCTTATGATAAAGGTTATTTGATATATTATACATCTTTTTCTAAGGCAAGCCCGGAACGTTATGACAGTATACCAGTAGTTGCAGCCGCATATTCTGAGGATATGTTTAATTGGAAAGATTATGGAATTGTTACGGAATATAAAGTTTGGGATAAGGAAAATAGTCATTGGTGGGGCCTGGAATCTCCATGTGTGTTTAAAAGAAATAACCTATATTATCTATTCTGGAATATTTATGAAACCAATCATTTATGTGTCTTCTACAAGGTCTCAAAAGATCCATTAAAATTTGATGGAGATGTAAACTTATTTAGTGAATATTTCTGTACATTTGAAATAATGAAATTGGGAAATGATTATGATTACTTTGCTGCATTTACCAGGGAGTATTATGGAGTACTTAGAATATTTAAACTTGATTGGATTGGAAATACTCCAAAAATTCATTTATCAAATCCTATAGATGAATTAGAATAGATAATTATGAAATAATATCTTTATAGAATATAAATGGATAAAAAAATAAAGTTACAGTTGGCATTAGATTTAGATTCTCTTGATGAAGCATTAAGTTTAGCTGAGAAGATAGAGGAATATATAGATATTATTGAAATTGGAACTCCCCTGATAAAAAAATACGGTATTGCAAGCGTAAAAAAAGCCAGGGAGACATTTAATGATGTTGTCCTATTAGCTGATTTGAAAACCATGGATGGTGGTATTTTCGAAGCCGAGATAGCATTTGAAGCAGGAGCTGACCTGACTACTGTAATGGCTTGTGCGGATTACAATACCATTCAAAATGTGATAAACATAGCAAGGAAGAATAAAAAGAAAGTAATGATAGATATGCTGGGATATCAACTCGGTATCAGAGATTTTGAATCTAAATTGGCATTTTTAGATTATGTTGCTGATGACATAATCCTATTGACACATCTATCTTTTGATAAAGAGAAGAATGTTACTGAAGCCATGATCGATTTAAAACTTATCCAAGAAATCAATAAATTTTGCCATGCAGTAGCAGGGGGAATCGATCTTGAGGTAGTCAAGAGGATTATTGATTATGAACCATCTATAATAATAGTTGGTAGCTCTATCACAAAAGTTTCAGACCCATTAACTGTTGTCAAAGAATTTAGAAATGCGATTTCAAATTAAGAGAATCAAATATTTCTTTATATAATATTTATTTTTTAATTATGGAAAAAAATAATATCGAAATTATAGTTGCAGGTTTTGCATCAATCGATATTTTCAAAATAGATAAACGTGGTTTATCAGATAATACTATTGAATTTCTGGCTGTTCCAGGTGGAAGTTCCGCAAATGTTGCTGTTGGTTTAAGTAAGCTTGGAGTAAAGGCAGGGCTGATAAGCAAGCTGGGACGGGATATGTTTGGAGATATATTGATAGAAACATTAAAAAAATACAACGTTAATACAGAAGGTATCGTATTCACTAGGGAAGTCAGAACACCACTGGTATTTATTTCAAAAAAGGATAAAAAGAAAGTGCTTTTTTACAGAAATCCTGGTTCAGATATGAAATTAACTAAAGGTGATATAAATAAAACTCATTTTAAGAAAGCTTCTATATTTCACTTCGATTCCGTCAGTTTGACCGATGAACCTGAACGCACAGCGGTGTATCAAGCATTAGATTATGCCAGAGATAATAATTTAGTAATATCATTTGATATAAATTACAGGAAAGTGCTTTGGAAAAATGGAAAGCTTGCATTAAGGAAAATTACTGATGCTATAAAAAAGACAGACCTGGTTAAACTAAATGTATATGAACTAGATTTTGTAACAGGAGAAGAAAATATTGAAGAAGGTATTCATAAGGTATTAGAAATTTCAGATAAGATTAAAATGATAATAGTGACAAATGGGGATAGAGGCAGTTATATAAGAATCGGAAAAAGTTTCAAGCATGTTAAAGCAATAGATATATCTGTAGTAGAGACAACTGGATGTGGAGATTCATTTATGGCAGCATTTTTATCTAGGATATTGGAAATTCTTAAAATTGGGATAAAACTAGATAATATTACAGATGAACAAGTAGAGAAAATATTATTGTATTCTAATGCTGCGGGTGCGATTACTTCTTCTAAAAATGGCGTCATTCCTGTATTACCAACCAAAAATGAATTAGAAGATTTTCTTGACTCAAAAGGTTTAATGATGTCATTTAATTAATTTAATATTGACAAGAAAGTGTTTTAAATTTTATAGTCTGAAAGTCAAGAAACGATTGGAGATTTTTTATGGAAATCGATGAAAAGAATATTGAGATTATAGCAAAAGAAATAATATCTAATATAAAATTAAAAGAAATGAATAGATTAAAAAATGATACTATCAAAGGCAATCAAATAAAAAGCAATAAAATGAATACCCCACCATCTGATACTAGTAATACAATTACCAGTGTCATAGCTGAGATTCAGAGTTCATTATTAGGAATAAATAAGGAAAAAATCCAAGAGTTAATAAAGTTAATAATTAATAATAAAAGGGTATTTATTGCTGGACTTGGTAGATCGGGATTGATCAGTAAGGCATTTGCAATGCGTTTAATGCAGATTGGCTTTACAGTCTTTATCGTCGGAGAAACAATCACTCCAGCAATAAATTCAGGTGATTTACTAATATCAGTTTCTGGTTCTGGGAGAACAGCTAATTCATTAAATATCATAAAAAAAGCAAAAGATTTTGGAGCTTACAGATTTCTTATCACCGCAAATAATGATTCTCCTATGTCCGAAATCGCTGATAGTTTTATATTGATTCCTGCTCCTACAAAATTTCAAAGTAATATTGATGATACAGGTTCCCAATTAATTGGATCACTTTTTGAGCAGAGTACTTTTATTTTATTCGAATGTATTATTGATATTCTTTCAAAAACACTGGAGCTAAAACGTGATGAGATCATGAAGAGACATGCAAATTTGGAATAATACTACAATTATGATAAAAAAGCTATAATATATATGAAAGGAGAAGTAATGGAAAACGCAATAGGACTAATTGAAACTAGAGGATTAGTTGGATCAATTGAAGCAGCAGATGCCATGGTAAAAGCGGCCAATGTAAAACTAATCGGAAGAGAACAGATTGGTGGAGGATTGGTTACTGTAATAGTAGAAGGGGATGTCGGTGCTGTAAAAGCATCTACAGATGCAGGTGCAGCTGCAGCAAAAAGAGTTGGAGAACTCTTGTCTGTTCATGTGATTCCACGTCCACATTCTGAATTGGAAAAAATACTTCCTAAATCAAAAACCAATACTCCATAAATATACTTATTGTTGTAGTAGGTAAATATTATTGATAAAACCCTAAGGATAATATGTTAATGGCTGAAGTAATCGGTTCTGCGATTAGCAATATAAAAGTTAAGAAGATAGACAACACAAAACTAAAACTTGTGAAAGTCATTGGACCTGATGGTAAAAAGGATAAAGAGTACTTTATGGTGGAAGACGCTATAGGGGTAGGAATCGGTGAAAAGGTATTAATATCTGATAATAGTAATGTAGTAAGTGAAATTGTAGGCAGAAATAGAGTTCCAATAAGAGCATCTATTGTAGCCAAGATAGATTCTATTAATATCGAAGTTCGGGATTAGAATGCAAATAGCAAGAATTGTTGGCAATATTGTATCGACTTTCAAAGTCAATGACCTGAAGTCTGCTAAACTGTATATAGTTCAAATGCTTGATATTGAATTTAACCCAACTAATGATTACCAGGTGGCAATTGATACAGTAGGTATTGGTTTTGGAGATAATGTGCTGGTCTGCACAGGTAGCGCAGCAAGAATGACAGAGAGAACTAAAAATATGCCTACTGATATGTCAATAATAGCTAGAATGGATTTTTTACCAAAATAAAGGAAACTATATGAACATAGGCAGAATAGAAAAAGTAATAATATGCTCGGTTAAAGATAGCTCGATGGATTCTGCTAAAATATTTTTAGTAAAACTATTAGATCCAAATATAAAAGAAACTGGAAAATATATTGTAGCTATTGAAAATAGACTAAGCCTGGGAGTTGGTGATTTGGTACTTACGGTAGCAGGAGGCTCTGCACGTAGGATAAAAGGTAATGAAAAAATGCCAGTTAATGGTGGAATATCGGCTAAGATTGAATCAATTAATATTCAAAGTAGTTAGACTCAAAAATGTTTTATGCAAAAGTTATTGGAAAGACATACTCAAATTTCAAACATAACGCACTTGAAGCAATAGATATAAAGATCATTCATAAGATTGATATTGAAACAAAAGATATGATAGGTAATCCAATTTTAGCCCTGGATCCTCTGGGAGTTGCTTTAGGAGAATTTGTAGGATTTGAAATTAGTTCTGAAGCAACTTGGGTTTTTGAGAATAAATTGGTACCCACCGATACTACTATAATGGCAATAATCGATTCAGTTGATTTAGAATAAGGTAGTTAAAATGATTTTAGGAAAAATAATTGGAAATATTGTTTCAGTTATTAAAGATGAAAATTATATTGGTAAGAAATTACTAATCGTGCAAGAGATAAATATCAAGGATGGAGAACTCATTGATAATTTCTATATTTCGATGGATCTAATTGGTACTGGTATAGATGAAAAAGTTATGGTTGTAAATGGATCTCCTGCAAGATCAACAGAAGAGACTAAAGATCTCGGGGTAGATTCAATAATCGTAGCTAAAATTGAAGGGCTTTTTTTTGAAGATAGAGAGATTATTTTTGATAGCTAAAGTAAGGCCGATAGAAAAAGCTTCCTAAGATTCATGTTGGATTAATATATTGATTATTAATGGATATATAACGAAACTACTGTATCTAATTCTTTATCCTATTTAAGCAATATTCTCCAAGATCTGTGAAGATGTGAAGAATGTGAAGATAATATAGAAGGGGTAACCTCTAAAATCAAGTATTAAAGGTAAAAAATACAGCTGCCTGCCTTTATTTATCTTCACAAGTTCACAAAAATCACACAAACAGGGGGTAGGGCGGGTAAAATCTCTAGAGATCCCCTAAACCACTATTCGCGCCAGCATTGTCTTATATTTTACGAGTTAGATTAAAATGGTAAACGATTCAAATAAGATAAAATTTATCGGTAACCTTCCTCCAATCCAGTCAGCAATATTGCTAGATGGCATGGGGGATGGGGCATCAAATCCTTAGAGACCTTATAAAACAGTATTCGCGCCAGTATTCTGTTAGAAATCGCAGATAAGTATAGGGGGGGGGGTATAATCCCTAGAGACCTTATAAAATGCTATCCGCGCCAGTATTATCTTATATTTTACAAATTAGATTAAAATGGTAAATGAATTAGGAAAAATAGAACTTATAGGTATCAAGTTAGGGATATGGGTATAAGATTTCTAAGAGGTTTCAGAAATACAATCCACACCGGCATTCTCCTACAAATGACAAAATAGGTTTAAAATGATATTTAAAAATTTTGTGGTAATTCAGATAAATTTATTCTCGTTGACAAGACCAGCGTGAAGATTTTTTAAAGGGATCTTTCTTATGTCAATTAGTTCCCAATTGTGCTCCATTTGTTTTGAATTTTTCTTTTATATTCAATCATTTTATCAATATAATCTGGTTCAATATCTTTAATAAAATTTATTGTACCCATTAATTTTTTAATATTAATAGATTCATCTTTTTTTGCAATATAATTAAAAATCATTGCTCTTACATCTTTTTTTCTTTTTCTTCCAGTGGTCATTCTTCCCGAATTCAATATTATACCTGTTACTAATTTTCTGTTTCTCCCTTTCATAATCCGTGTTTTCTTTATATTTAATTCAAATCCATTTTTTTCTATTAATCTTTCAATACTTTTTTTAATACTCGTCAAACGATCAGAATTATTAGAAGAAAAAGTTAAATCGTCAGCATATCTAGAATAATTTATATTTTTATTATTACTAAGTTTAACTATTTGATCATCTAAAAATTTAAATACAATATTAGATATCATAGGGGAAGTTGGTGCACCTTGAGGTAGATATCCGTTATAAGTGCATAATTTAGCTAAGTGGAATGATAAATCATCATTGAATTTTTTTTTAAAAATATTTTGCACTTGTTTAATTTTAATTGTATTAAAGAAATCTTTTATATCTAAACATAATATATATTTATTCATCATGTGGTACATCGCATTATTTTTAATACCCTTTCCTTTAACAAAACCAGTAGCCCGGCTACTGATAGGATATTCTTCAATAATGTTTCTTAAAATCCATTTTTGTATAGCTTTAACTGCAAAATTTGGAGAATCAATTTGTCTTTTTTTATTATTAACCTTTTTTATATAATAAGAATTGTAAAACTTGTCAGTGTACCTAATCATATTTATTAAGTAGCTCTGACTTATTCCTATTTTCTTAGATAAATCCTTTATTGTTTCCATTGAACCTTTCTAAAGATGAGGAGAAAGAGTATCTACTGCAAGGCGCGATTTGTGCGATAGAGCAAATGCGAGCGAGCACAAATCGGCCACTAAAAGTAAGTTTGCAAAAGCCTGATGTAACACCAGGCATAACCATACTTTAAATAAAAAGTTGGCCTATGTTTCTAGAAAACTCTTAAACTCCTCATCTAAATCTATATTTTTTTTATTACTATTCTTATAACTTAAAACCTGTGATCTTATAATGGAAAAAGGTTTAATGATCCTTAATCTATTCAATAAATCTTCATAAATATAATTATGTCCAGATTCTGTTAGAGTGTAACATTCCTCATAATTATCTTTAAAACATTTTACATCTCTATCAACTTTTTCTTTTTCAAGTAAAATTTCTAAACATGGTTCAACATAATAAAGAGGAATATTCTTTCTAAAATTTTTTAAAAGATTCACTATTTCCTTCTTTAATATCGGTTGAAAAATTGCAATTACATTTAAAATAAATCTTGAAAGATTAAATAAATTTTTAATTTCATGTTTTGATTCAACTTTTCTTAATGATTTAATTCTTTGTAATATCATTTTCTTAATTTTCGCGTTCTCTTCCCTATTCTCAAGTTTATCTGTATGATTGTTGTCAATATATATTACATTATATTTATTCTCATTTAGAATAAGTTTAATTGGACCTAAATTTATAAAACTGGATTCACGTTTATATTTTTTCTTATTTATTACAATAATCTTACCTACTAATTCATTTATAGAAGAAAAAGCACCAATTTCAGCAATAGCACCATATCCTTCTAAAGGTAGAACAATAGCATCAACCTGTGAAGCAAGTTCGTGCTCCAATTTGAGTAAATTATATTCTTTTTTCACTAGTAGATTACTGAATAACCATTCAGGGAATATAACATTATATTTAGAGTTATCCTTAATTTCTTCATATATTAAGAACCTTATAGTATCTTTCTCCATATTTTTTGCGCCACATAAGAAAATATTAATTGTATAATCTTGTTCTCTTAAAAAAATCTTTTTATAAATATCTTCTAAAATTCTATTTGTATCAATCATTTTTTAACAAATACGCTGAAAATTATAATAAAATAAGTATCTTTATTCTACTTTAAAAACAATATTATGGTATTGATTTGATTATAATACTTTTAATACTAAATAGAAATTTTAATAAATAATAAATTAAAACTTTTAAGGGGTATATCCTCTAAAATCGCAATAGATCTAATAATCCATAACGATCTGCAGGAACATATTAAAAATAGCCAAATTCAATAAGGGAGGTATATTTGTAAATATTTTTTCAAACCTAAAGCGCGCCAGTACTCTCTTATATTTCACAAATTAGATTAAGAATGATAGGTAAATCAGATAAAATTGGATTCATAGGTATTCAGGGCAGGGGGCCTAATATTTCTACAGTCTCTATAAAATACAATCCGCGCCAGTACTCTCTTATATTTTACAAGTTAGATTAAAAAGGGTAAAAAAACTAAAAAAGTTACCATAGGGGGCAAAAATGGAAATACCGGACTTTATACCAGAAAAAATAGAAAATAAATACGTTGAAATTAAAACCAAACTACAGGAACAAAACATATTGCAGAAAATAGATGAGCCAGCCTTTAATATAATGATGTTTCATTATGGTCTTGCAGTTGAGGCTATGCAAACAATAAAAAAACAAGGGCCTTTTCAGAAGGATAGAAGCACATTAAGAAAAAACCCGGCATTGCAAATCTTCAGGGAAAACAGTAATGCTTTTGAAAAGTATGCAAAAAGGTTAGGATTATTCCCAGAATCAAGGGAAGCAATGATAGGTGAAATAGAATATCTCCAGAGTTACCGGAAAAGAAAGGAATAAAAAAAAGAAAGATATAATAGAACCGGTAGAAAAGTATACATCTATATATAAGGCCATAGAAGAAAAAATGGAAAAATTTGGTCGGGCAATCTCCAAAGATTATATGATGAGCTTATCTTATTGGAAAAAATATATAAATATTTTAAGTATTCCAATGGTCAGATAATTTATACAGAAGCCGGAAGAAAGAATTTTTTTAAAGTCTATAAAATTCTCTCTGTTATCGATAGAAATAGAATTGATTAAAATAGTAAAAGTTAAACAAATCCAGCCCAACATTATGAATACAAGACCCAGCGTGTTCCCCCACTGGGGTATCATTTAATTTATGGATATTAGGGATACTTACATATAAATATTAATTTTTGAATATAAACATTATTATCATCTTTAGTACCCTTACTTTATAAAGATAAAAAGAATTTTAATAAAGTATAAAAAATATTATAATACTTAAGTAATAAAAATAATACAAAACTTATACAAAGCAATAGATAATAACTTTATTAGGGTTGAGGTACTATCTATGGGAAGCACCAGTAATTATTTTGAAAGAAAAAAGAAATGGTCAAAAATAAAAGATAGTATTCTTGATTATTATTTAAAACCCTATTTGTATAAAATCTCAACAACTCATAAACCATTAACAATCATTGACTGTTTTGCTGGTAAGGGTAAGTTTGATGATGGTGGCGATGGTTCACCAATAATAATATCTAAGAGAATTAAAGAAATTTATAATCATTCCAAAATTGATATTGAAGGTATTTTTATAGAGAAAAAATACCATGAAGATTTAAAAGAAAATTTAAGAGATTATGAAGTCACAGAAGTATGGGCGGGATATTTTGAAGAAAATTTCCCAAGATTGCTTAGGCTCGGATCAGAAAGGAATATTTTTTTTTATATTGATCCCTACGGACCAAAGAGTCTTAGTTTTAATCGTTTCAATAAAATCGTTAGTATGAATTTTAGTAGTGTGGAGATGTTAATTAATTTTAATTCTATTGGATTTTTTAGGGAAGGTTATAGACTACTAAGCCAAAGAAATTTAAGTTATAAGCCATTAAATCATATTGATTTATTTGAAGATGATAATGACGGTCTAGAATATGAATATGATAGTGCTAACAACATACAGAACATGAACCGTATTGCAGATGGGGATTATTGGCAATCGATTCTCGAAAGTCGTAAAAACAATGAAATCAGTAAAAAAAATGCAGAGGACTTATTCATAAAAGAGTATGTTGGAAGATTGGAGAATATTTTCGAATATGTAATCAATATACCCATTAGATTAAAATCAGCAAATGTTCCAAAATATAGAATGATTTATTGTACCAACAATCAAGACGGTTTGTTCCTAATGGTAAATAATATGAATAATAAATGGGGGGAAATATTAAAAGATTATGGAGGCGAACAATTAACTTTTTTAGAATTTGATTTTCAAGTAATTTCAAATTATGATTATCAAAGTCTTGAGGAAAAAATACTCAAGGAATTGAGAAAACAAAAAAAGACAATATTATTAAATGATCTCTTAGTTACATTAATAAAAAAATATGGAATACTTTACTCAATAAAGCAATATGAGGGTAAGTTAAGAGATTTAGAAAAAAGAAAAATCAAAGTTATTCGAGATCCTGAATATACCGAGAAAACCCATAAACCTGCTACCGCCCTACATCATGGTAATAAAAAGTATAAAATTTATTTGAGGTTAAAAAATGGAATATAAAATAGAAAGAAGTATTAAACGAAAATCATTACTATATAAGACAGGTGTAGAATATGGTGATTATACATTGAATCATATTGAAGGTTGCTCACATGGATGTAAATATCCTTGCTATGCGATGATGATGGCAAAAAGATTTGGCAAGATAAAAGATTATAATGATTGGATAAATCCTAAAATTGTTGAAAATGCCCTAGAACTTTTAGAAGAGGAAATACCCAAATATAAGGACAAAATTAAACATGTTCATTTATGTTTCACAACTGATCCTTTTATGTATGATTATGGGGAAATATCGGACCTAACTTTAAAGATAATAGAAATGCTAAATAGGTTTGGTTTGAAATGTACTGTTTTAACAAAAGGTGTTTTACCAATAGAATTAAGTGGATTAGCAGAAGACAATGAGTATGGTATTACTCTTATATCATTGGAGGAGAATTTTAGAAAAAACTACGAACCATTTTCAGCAAGTTATGATAACAGACTAAAAAGTCTTTTAGACCTACATAAAAAAGGCCTAAAAACCTGGGTAAGCATTGAACCATATCCCACACCAAATATTACCAATCAGGATTTTGATAAGATTCTAGATGAAGTTTCTTTTGTGGATAAGATTATCTTTGGAAAACTAAACTATAATTCCAAGGTTTCTAAATATCTGAATTCTAAGGATTTTTTCAATGGATTAAGTAATAGGGTAATAGATTTCTGCATGGAGAGGTCAAAGGAATATCATATAAAGAAAGGAACATTAACCGAGGAAAGACCCATTATAAAGCAGAGTGAATTAGTATCAGTATAAATTATCTTAATACCCCAATGATTATTATTTTCCCTAGAACCATAGATAAATACACTTTTTAAGACCTATCTTATCATTCATATTATTCTGATACGTTTATATTATTTTCAGATTCTTATATTTACAGTTGGTTTGATAAAATACTACTAGAAAAGCTGAAAATAGAACAAGAGTATATTTGAAATAAATAATATTTAGTTAAGAGTTTTAAAAAAAATATAAAGTTAGCACTCCAGACGGGGTGCTATTTTATTTTAAGGAGGTAAACCGAATGACTAAGTGCAAAAGTGCTAAAAACTTAAAGATTGAATGTATTAGAAATGATGTAAAAATATACAAACTGGCTAATAGTATAGGGATAACTCCAGATTATCTTTATAAAGTTCTAATGGGTATTAGAAATCTAAGTGATGAGAAAAAGGAAATGGCTGCTAAATTTCTTGG
>SDBT01002839.1_pt1 | contig 30277 bp, 32 predicted proteins | sample 2277101 | NCBI WGS metagenome assembly SDBT01 (sample SAMN10404973, study PRJNA504765) | marine sediment metagenome | isolation source: marine sediment core GS10_PC15, 103 cmbsf | place: Arctic Ocean: Southern Knipovich Ridge | collected 2010
CATCCAACGGTTGATGGCATCTTCAAATAACTCATCATCTTGAAACTGGTCATAAGGACTACGATAGTTATCTAGACAATGAACCTTAGCCATGTGAGGATGAAAATAGTTGGCTAAAGCCAAACCAACTGTATTCATCTGTAAATGATCATCTTCCAACAAAGGAGACTTAGTGTTAGATATCTTCTGCATTTCCTTTTGTAGTTGATAAGAACTTAATTTTGTATAAGGATACCCATGTTTGCGAAAATATGCGGCTATTACAGAAACTAATTCTTTAGTGTCTGTATTGCTATCTTGATATAATTTCAGGAGAGCTGAAGCATCAAACCCGTCTGTCCAATAAGCAAGTGCAGCATCTCTAAAGAGTTTAGACTTATTTACACCTAAAAGTTTAGACTTGAAGGTGATTAGGTTGTTTTCCTGATCAGAGAGTCGAAGGAGACAAGTGTTGGTTTTAGGCATCGGTTACTTGCTTTCTAATTTTAAGAACACATTGCCAGTTCTTGGTTTACTAACATGTCAATAATATCTTTTGGGGCTGTAATGTGGATGTCATGCGTATCCCCAAACACTTCAATTTCATCAATGCGATCTTTATGTTTTTCCAAAAAAACAGCCACCTTTCGCAGATGCTCTTCAGCCCATAACATTTGATTCGCATGTTCATGAAAAGATTCAGCTAATGAATTGCTCTTTTGACAATCGTCAAAATCATCTCCTACTTTAAAATAGGGCACAATAATTTCTGCGGTTTTCAGACCTGTTTTAGTCATGACGTTAGTTTCCTTTCTTGAAACTTGTTAGACCTAAGGATCATAGGAAGTACACTCCCAGTGATCTATAACGGAAGAATATTTTGAACACAAATCTCGATATTCTTTTTTCCCAATTAGTTCTATTTCTTCATCAGGATACTGCTCTGCGAATAGTAGCATTTTCAATTTATCTCTATCACATCTTGAGCAATTGCAATTCCAGTCATCAGCAGCTTTGGCATGTCCTTTGATCTCAATCCATTTGTCTGTAAAAAAATCAGGAGTATAAACTGCTGAGATATCACCAGATTCGTCTAGCAGACTAAATCTAGTGCCTTCGTATGACCAGTTTGTATTTTCGTAGTTGAGGATACGCGCATAATTGGCTTCCCAGGTGCTACGAAAATACATATTCAAATCAGATCTTTTATTACCCTTGGTTTGCGGAATGGGCATTCCGGCAGCATATTTCATTTTGAGAGTCTGGCTAATTTGATGACGCATATCTGGGGTCATATGGAGTTTGTTCCATTCTCTGATTTTCTGAGAAACAGACAGCAACCTTTCGTCACTATCCTTTGTTAACCCCTTGTTCCAAGGAAGTCTACCTAAGCCAGATAATCCGATTTTGATTCGAGTATCCTCGCTTACCGAATGCCCCATTAGTTTTTCGGACAACTTCTTGCGACTCTCATCTCCGAGTGGTATTCCAGTTCTGCCTTGGAATCTATTTCCCGACCAACTACTCTTAACAGATGATGCTATTTTATCAGCCCAGTGAATTGTTCTGCCTTTTAGAGATGCGGCACGGCGATGAGTTGAAGCTTCGCTGTTGATGGGAGCATCAGGGAATTTTTCTTTGTATTCTTCTATCGTTAAGTTGTGCTGTTTGACGTGGCGGAAATGAATTTGCTTGAATTCTTTTCCGCATATTTGGCATTGAATTTTTTCTTCCATGCAATATTATACACTGTAATGCATGAAAAAATACCGAAATTATCAGGTTTATTCAAATATTTTTAGGGACATGTATACCTTTTTCTAGGCAGCACCAATAAAACGACGGAATACAGAGCTGTAAAACCGATATTTTTGAGCGGATCAGCCGCCTTTGAACAGATATCTAAACCAGCGTGAGTTATGGCATTTTATATTGTTTACAATGAGATTTTCTGTACTCGGAACTTCTATGTCGAAAGTAGGAGTCTCTTCAATTTTCGAAATTTTAACAACTCGGCTTTCTTGCAAGGAATTGAACAAATTGATAGTCAAGCAATCTCCGATTTTAACTTCTGATGCTGGAACTTCTTTGTTATCGACAAACATAATATGTTCATTCGATACCTCTATCGCGTTATCATATTCATCTTCTATCCGCAACAATGGCTTAGTCCCTGATTTCCATACATGAGAAATTTTTTCAAAACTTAATATTCCGTCCTTGTCTGAAAGAACCTCAATGGACTCTCCACTATTGAATAAGTCATACATTTCTGACACGGTTCCTTGGTTGTAATCACAAGGAATTGTATATACATTTAAATCGTCCAGTATTCCATATAAACTTTTTGTATATACAAGTGGTAGTAAAATAGTGGCTTTTCTGTACGTTATCAGCGATTTTTCGGCAATGCATCTTCCCCCAGGCAGCGTAAATTCTGGAACCGTAACAGTCTTGGTGAGCCCCAAATATGGACCTTTTGCCTTCTCTTTATACAGTTTTGTGAGATCTTCTTCAATGTTTTGTTTCAAGTTATTGAGTGATCCCATTAGTTTGTCTGCTCTTTCCATTCCACCAAACACTTTGGCTGGTTCTTGCATGTGTAGATCAAACATCATTCTACGCAAAACAAACACTGCTGCCTGATGAGCCACAGTGACGCCAGCTCTGGCATAGTTCCTTTCCAGTGTTGCAATATTATATACTGTATGTGGTGCATACTGATTGAAGACATCTACTGCTAGCGTTATAAACGTATCTAATTCATCATCCGTGAACCACCTAAAAGTATAACTGGCTTGAATCTCGTCATACTGAGACAAGACACTGCTAAAAACTATCTCTCCTCTAAGATAATCTACAACAAATCCAGAGGTTATCAAATTCCCATTGACGAAAACTCGGGCTCCTGCTGGCTGATTCCATCTTGGAAAGGAAAAAGAAGCCGTCGTCAGGGCTTCGTTCAGGCGTCCAATTTCGTGAAAAACCGGAATTCTCTGAGTGTAACCAACAAGAGTTTCAAGTAATTTTCTGTAAATAATGACTTCGGGAGCAAGTACCGCGGCATCTGTTTCCTGCACAGAAAAAGTCTCGGTAAAGAACTCTGTTGACGACCCTCCGATTTGGACCAAAGTATAGTCTACTCGTAGAGTGTATAATCCGGGATCTTGATCTACGGGAATTCGCCATTCGGTGACATACTCTCCCAGTTCGAGCCAGTCCGCATTGTCGATAGTGTCTACTGTGGCTCCGTCGCTGTCCAAAATCGTCATATCAATGTCAGACGGATTGAACAACACTCCGTTTATGTCGGAGAATGTCAAAAAGAATAATCCCGTTGTACCGGCAATGAAACTGCCTTTGGTGGCAACCGAAGGATCTCCTGCGATTCTAGAAATTGGAGTGAGTTCAATAGCCATTTTTATACCTTGCTCCTTTTAAATACTTTTACACATATTAGCTCGTTTTCCTCTTTTGTTTTTGGCTAGAACTTATTGATGTATAATGGAAAGATTGCTGAAAATGGAGGTGGTATATGGAAAAAGAATACGTCTATATGCGAGACGGATTATCTAATGAAAATGCAGAATGGTTAGCCAAATCTGAAAAAATACCACACACCAGATATATTCTGAAGAATCATCAATGTCCGGGCGACATACTGATGCTTTCTGCATGCGTACGGGATATCAAAACCTGGAATCCTCATTTTGAGTTGGACGTTCGCACATCCTGTGATGTTGTTTTTGATAACAATCCACACATAACTAAGCTTGACGAGAGTGATCCCTCAGTCCGGGTTTTGGACATGCACTACGCAATTATCCACGAATCTAACCAGAATATGCATCAGCATTTCATTCACGGATTTATCAAAGATTTCAATGAGCAAGCCGGGTGTTCTATAAAACTTACACAATTTAAGCCAGATTTACACTTGACAAAAGAAGAAAAAGAAACCCCCGTTTTCAAAGATCAGCCCGAGAAATTCGTACTCTTGAATGCTGGAGGCAAAACCGACTACAAGACCAAATGGTGGTGGACTTCCGCTTGGAAAGAAGTTATCCAGAGTTGCCCGGATATTCAGTTCATCCAAATCGGAAAGCCAGACAAAAAAGATACGGGATCAGGACAGTCTATCCATGAAGAAATCGAATGCCCTAACGTCCTTCATAAAATCAACAAAACATCTATGCGAGAGTTAATCCGACTTGTCTACCAGTCTGTGGGCATTTTGTCCGTGGTTACTTCGATCATGCATATCGCTGCGGGGTTTGATCGTCATTCTGCTATTGTCGCTGGCGGGCATGAGCCGTGGTGGTGGGAGCGGTACCCAGGTCATGACTATTTCCACACCATAGGAGCTTTAAAGTGTTGTGGAGTGGGTGGCTGCTGGAAGAAAGAATGTGAAAACAAGAATGATCGCGATCGTCAAAAGTGCATGGAGATGATCGATCCCAAAGTGGTTGCAACTGCAATCAGAACATGGTTTGAGTAATGCGAATATATACCGTATTTGATGACAACTTTCTGGAGATGGGACAAAGCTTTATCAACAGTGAGCGGTTCTATAGTTCTGTACCAATATGCGCTCACGTCCCCGAATCGGCAACCAGGGCAATCAAGTATTGTAAAAAGAACAATATAGAGTATTTTACTGGGTCGTATCCAAAACATAGTCCCAAACAAATTTCTCGTTTGCTCAAAATGGATTGTCCTAGCCTTCATACGGATGACATCCCGATAGTCTATATGGATATCGACATCGTCTTTCAAAATGACATTGCTCAACTCGAAGATCTGAATCCGAATTACCTTTGGACTCTCAGTAGACGAGAAGGGCACCAAACGAGTCTGCGTACTTGGAAAAGGCATTACTTCATCCAAAAAACAGTAGAATTTGCACGAGCAAACATACCTAAGTTGGTAGACTTCCCCGTCGAGGAAGTTCTCGAATCGCCTGTTCGAAATTGTGGTGTCATCTACGGAAATCGATCTGTTGTACAGCAGTTAATGCAGAAAGCAAGAGGATATTACTCCGAGCTACTGAAAGTCAACCGCAAAAACAAAGTCTTCAGTGACTCAGATCAACTTTGTTTCTTGCTCGCCTTTTTTTCTCTCAAAGACAAAATCAGAGAGCTTCCACTGCGATTCAATCGTATGCCATATCACCAAAGCTATGACTTTAAGGATAAGTCTTCTTTATTGGTTCCAGACAATGTCGTGCTTCATCTGAATCGTCGCAAGGGGCTGGGGAATGTTTTGGTGAAGTCGTGGGCTGTCAATAAAAATCCTATCATAGTTGCTGAGCCCAACACTCGTTCAGGTATAGTGGTTCCAATACAAACGTCCAATGGAGCAGAACGAGCACTAACTAAGAACCTATATACATTAGCAACAGCTAATAGAGCAAACGTCTACCGTGATGAAGATGCAGGTTTTCCAATCGTCAAACGGATTGTGGAATTGGATAAGATTCGCAACTCCGTCAAGCATGAGCGTCCTGCTTTCGACAAGGGTCTGTTTTTCATGGTCAACGGGTTTTTGTTTATGATAGATCACGGAGAAAGGATCGGGAATCGGGCCGCCTGGATCATTGGGAAGTACGTCAATCCTCATCAATTGGCGGGCATTTTCATCGAGCAGATGGATCAAGGACTGGATATCAGTAAGTCTCAAATTCCTATTCTGCCTCTGGCATATGGCGTTAAGCAACCCAGCATGTGGCTCAACCAAGGAGTGTATCATGATTTGGGATTACACGGCCCCAAGAAGTATTCGGCTCACTTTATCGGAAATTTCGGAACCAACAAGAAGCGCAAGCGAGAAGCGAAGATAATTGAGAAGATTCCTGAATCTAAAATTCTCCACAAAGGAAAATCTAAGCGGTTGTCGTTTGATGAATACATGCGAGACATGGCAATGTCCAGGATGGTGTGGAATCCTCCTGGCGGGAGACCGAAGACTCATCGAGAAATCGAAGCTATGTGTTGCGAAATAGCTGTTGCTATGCCGAATCAGAATATTGTTGAACAAGAAACTCTTGTTCCAGATGAGCACTACATATGTATCAGGAGCGATTACTCGGATGCTCGGAAGAAGATGCAACATTACCTCGATCAGCCGATCGAATTGGCTCGAATAGCTCACAATGGACGGATGTGGTACGAGCGCAACGCTTCGGATCACGCGCGAGCCAAATATATACATGAAAAAGCACTAGAAATCATTGCGAAGATAAAATAAATGTCACCATTTGCGGGGGTTAACGAACTTGTAGATCGATTTTGTTCTAAAGAAGCCATTGGCGTGGAGATAGGCGTCCATCACGCTGAAACAACATTGTTCTTGATGAAAAATGAGAAAGTTGGGCATCTGTATGCTATAGATCCTTATGTTGATCGAGATAAGAGGTATAGGACCGTTATGGAACAACTAGAGCCATATACCAATTGTACTCTTGTTCGAAAAACCTCTCATAACGCCTCTGATATAGTCCCTGACTATTTAGATTTTGTTTTCATTGACGGAGATCATTCGTACGAAGCCGTGCTTACAGACTTGTGTGATTGGGTCCCAAAAATTCGACCTGGGGGACTTCTCTTGGGTCATGACTGGAGACAATCACGAGAGCACGCTGGCGTTATCAAAGCTGGGATTGAGTACTTTCAAGAGAATAACAGTTTGTTTGAATCTCTTATATCGAATGAAGAGCTAAGAGAAATGGGAATGGCATACGAAATAACTGCGGGTTGCATACACAAACAGCTAAAGAAAAAATATCCTCTTTGGTGGAGAATAAAATTAGAGAATACCCATGGATAAACAAGGTATAGCCTACATTATCTCCAATTCCCCGGATCGCAAGCATCGCAAAGTGTTTGAAGATCTGTGCAATAAATCCATTTCATGTGTCAAACAGCATTGCAAGTTGCCCACCGCTGTTTTGGTTATAGGAGAAAACAAACGAGTCAAAGCCGATCATATAATTGATGGCACCAAATACCTGGAACCTCATTACAAAACGAGTGGCAAAAAAGAGATACACGGATTGATCGCTGCCGAATTACTAAAAACATACATCACAGAATGGAGCCCATTCAAAAATACTATCTACATAGATTGTGATGCTTTTGTCATGAATTCAGCTGTGAAAGATTATGCTACGGTATTAGAAATGGGTTACGAGCTGTCTCTGACAACATGTGTGAGCATGGCTTGGAAAGACTGCATTGCCGAGACATCGGTGCGAAAGCATGTATTTGGTGATATCCCGTCTTGTTTTCCTTACTGGAATTTTGGTGTATTTGGATCGAACAAACAATCTACCAAGATTCTCACAAAGATTCGAGAAGAATTCTTGAAATACTGTTTCAAAGGTCAAAGTAATTTTGGGTCATGTCCTCACGCTCAACCCGCAGTCGTACGCGCTGCATATGCTTTCTCTCCAGATCATCGTATCTTCACCATGCCTGCTAAATATAACGCTCATTTCGCAGCAGCCGGGGGTTACGTGTTTAGTGGAACGCCAGTCGTTCTGCATTTATGGAAAGACGTACGCGGTTTAATGCTTAAGGAGTAAACAATGAACAAAGGTATTATATATATTGTCGGGGGAAAAAAATATGTCAAATGGACTTTGCAATCCGTTTTGAGTCTGAGAAAAAACGGAGGACGTGCAGGCAAACAGCCAGTACACATCCATTTTATCGGCGAGCTTTTCTTTGTAGACCAGTTTAACGATTTGGGATGTAGTATCATCCCTCATGATATTGATGCTCCTTCTCATCATGCTCATCGAAAGCTCAAATCAATTGTAATGCAACAGGTGCCTTTTGAGCGGTATATCATGATCGACGCAGACACTTTTGTTCAAGGGGATTTTTACAATCTGTTTGATCTTATTCCAAAGAATGGAGTAGCCGGAATAGAAGACGGCAATTTCAAGAATCACCTTCAAATGGCTAAGTTTTTATTTGTGAACAAACATGCAAAAGACATGGATATACGGTCGCTGGTCAAGGATATGCTCGATGTGGATTACGGATCTGAAGAGAGCTTTCCTCCGTATTTCAATGTAGGCGTAATAGGGCTGACTCAATCAGCTTCTGTAGCGATTGGGAAAGAGCTGTATCCCCTATTGGTAGAACTTAGTGAGAATAAGTTCTACAATCCACATGACGAACAGCTCCCTATGAATTCTATCATGCACCGCAACCACATTGAGGCAATTGCAGTAGATCCCATCTACAACTATACGCGCAGCCGCATGAAGAAAAACATCAAGGAGGGTACGCACAATGGAATCAAAGACAATGTACGCGTAATCCATAACCGGCATTACCCAAAGGAAGCCGACTGGATCAATTTGGCAGTAATACAAAAAGAACTAGATGAATACGAAGTATAAAATTATCTTGCCTGATTATTCCAATATGCCGCATGAGGAGTTCGGATCGTTTATAACTATATGGAACTATTCTAGGTGTCTTATGGTTCTTCCTTTGTTTTATGACGTATCTGTGGTCTGTGATAATGAGTTGTTGATAAAAAAAGTGTCCCACATACTGGCGAGCGTTCCATTCGTGGCAAACAAAAATAACCAGTTGGCTAGCTTGTTTGCAGTTGATGATTACATTTTTATGCTCGTCAATACTGATGCCCCCACAATAAACCATCGTCTGTGGGTTCCTTATTACTCACAATACGTTTCCGGATTCTTCATTTTATGCAACCGTCGTTCAACTGCTTTTATATTTGACAACTGTGGCGTTCCTGTTCTTCCGCTAACTATTAAATCAGATCCTTTCGTACCTCTGTTAGACTTTGAGCATGACGCTCATTCCAAATCCATGGCAGCCCAGAAGGATATTTCTGTGTTTTTTCACGGGAGATATGTAACCCGTCTTGCAAGGAAAGCTTTTGCTACACTAATCAAAAAACATATTACAAATACTCATATAGAGGATTCTGGGGACTATAAGGTTCTTCCTGGAGCGGAGTATATCAATCTAATGAGTAGATCCAAAATTGTGTGGTGTCCTCGGAGTGTAAAGTCCCAACCAGATCACGAATGCAATGCAGTTACTGCCCGAGAGAGTGAAGCCATGTGTTTAGAGTGTTTGGTGGTGCGCCCTAGTATTGGGATAATCGAAACCGAAGAGAGAGTTCCTGGAGTTCATTTTGTAGAAGTTGAAAATGACAACTCTGATCTTATAGAGAAGCTACAGTACTATCTTGAACATGATGATGAAAGAAAAGAGATAGCTCACAACGGACGACTGTGGTGGGAAAGAAATTGTTCAGTAATAGCAAGAGCCAACCAAATATACTCAGACTGTCTTAAAATCATGGAGGGGAATCATGACCCACTCAAATAGTCCACTATCCTATTTGAAATATCCCAATATTTTGGAATGTATTGGAGACCCCGAAACGACTTATACTATAACTCTGCCTGAAGACACGGGTCCTGGGGCTGTTATGTGTTCTTGGGAGTCTAGAGATCTGTTAGTTTTGCCTGTGTATTTCCGAAATGTACAATGCGTTGTTGATGGTGCAAAAATTAAATCCAGACTTCCGAAAACAAAAGAACATTACACTTCCTTTTTTATGGTGAACGACAATTTGTTTATGATCAATAATAACGATAGACCAGTTCGATGGGAGTGGTCTGGATATTCCAAGTTCGTCACTGCCTTTTTTATATTTTGTCATCGCTTTACCACTACTTACGCCTTCAAAAATACTGTTCCTGCTTACCCTTTACCAGGTAAAAGCGCTGCTCATTTTTCGTTGGCGCAATTAGAGCATAATGCCCATTCAAGATCTGTTCAGAACAAGAAAGACATTTCTGTATTTTTCTCAGGAAGAAGTTTTTGTCGTGTTGCCAGAAAATTTTCCGGAAGATTGATAACAAATCACTTTCCCGATTCCTATGTCCATTTCTTGGATAGTGGAACAGCTCTGTCTAAAGATGAATATATTGACACGATTATAAGATCACAAATTGCCTGGTGCCCTCGAAGCGTGTGGTCAGAGCCTGACAAAGAATGCAATTCCTCAATCCCCAAAGAATTCGAAGCAATGGGATTGGAATTGCTACTGGTTAAACATCCAATTGGAGTCATTGAAACTGAAGAGAGAGTTCCTGGAGTTCATTTTGTAGAGGTTAAAAATGACAGCTCTGATCTTGTAGAGAAGCTACAGTACTACCTTGAACATGATAATGAGAGGAAAGAAATAGCTCACAATGGACGGTTATGGTGGGAAAGAAATTGCTCGACAATAGCAAGAGCTAGCTTCATACTAAATAGTTGTCTTCGATCAATGGGACAACCATTCAAGGACTTTAGCTGCTACAAGCTCATGGAATTTTAACCCTGGATGCTGATCAGTTTGGGTGGCTACCCACCTATTTCGAAACATGATGGCCATATCCATGAGTATATCTCCTTCACTGTCATATACTCCTGAGATGTCACTTGGGTCTACTATGGTTCCCCAATTTTCTATGCCAAGGTCTGCCAAGTTTTCTCCTAACTCCGCATTAACATGAGCGATGTTGGGTCTATGCAGTTGGTCCAGGATGGAGTCTCCCCAATAGTAGTAGTAAGACATCTGCGCATCGGGGAATAACTGACGCAAACGAGCAAGGCATTGAAGCTCTTCATCGAAAATTTGTTTGGCAATTTCTTTTTGTCGTTCAGGGAGAGAGCGTCCGAATACTTTCATAGAGTATTTGCGACCTTTTACGAGATCGAGCTTCCCATATGAGGACTGATTTATTACATCCTTCCAATTCTCGATCCACCATGGAAACCTGATGGGCTGAGGTTTTTGGATGACAACAAATTTTGCGTTATCCAACGGAATGGTTTCAAGCCTTTTCTCTAAATGGACTAATCCAGAAGCAACTTTTGACGCATATCGGTATTCAAAAAAGTCGCCAGTTTCTTTTTGAACGATATGTTGCCATCGGTTTTCTTGAGGTAGATAAACCGCTCTGGTATGTGAACATCCAAGCGAAATGTGGGTATAATCAAGTGTTGACACGGTCATTATAGTGTAATTTTAATACAACGTCCTCCACAATATGCCTGTATAATGTGTCAAGGAGTCTGAACATGAAAACATTTGGTATATTCTCAAAGCTTGGCATGCCAGGCGGAAGCGAAAACCGAGTAACTCACCTGGCAAATTGTCTCTGCAAACGACTGACGACCTATATCTTCGCTGAAAAAGAGTTCTCCAAAAAACTCAAACCACAGCTCGACCCTCGTATTATATTAAGAGAACACACTATCGAAACTAAGCGCTTCCGATATGAATTACAAGGGATTGACACTTTGCTAGTTGTCAACTCTGATAGCTATAGCTTCTGCAAGAAGTCTTACTGGGACGGGTCTCAAGGCAAGCACCACAAACACAATATAGATATCTCACAAATCCCCTCGATAGGATTTTTGTTCAATTATGTCGTTAGCCCGGCTCAAAACCTCGTTGATCTATCCAAGGTGAATCCCAACTTGAAAATCCTTTGTACTTCAGACTGGTTCATCAACAACCTGAAGACCGAGAAAAAATTTGAGAAGCTGAGAGCTTTGAATCTCCCTATAAAGCAGATCAACTCGCCTGTGAGCGGCATTTTTGATCGATCCAAAATCCCAGGAGACAAGATACGTATCAATCGACATTCTATGGCTTTTGCCTACAAGCACGATCAAGACAATATTGAGATTGTTGATAATTTGTGTAAAAAATATGGAGATAGGATCTCTTTCAAGTGGATGGGAGTTCCATCTCAGGTCAGAAATGTTCACAGCAAAGATAAACACGATAAAGTCCCTTATAGGGATGTCTTGGCTAAACACAAACAAATGCATATCACAACTGAGTACTCAGTTCCTGTTCCTGATCTGTTGCAAGAGACTGACATTCTATTCTTCGATATAAGTCGTCATCGCAAAGAACCCTGGCCGCGTACTATTGCCGAAGGCATGCTTGGCGGGTGCTGTTGCGTGACCAACAACAGCTACGGAATGGTAGAACAGATAAAAAACGAAGAGACAGGATATTTGTTTGATAATGCCGAACAAGCTATAGAGCAGCTTTCACATCTTATTGAGAACCCCGAAAAAATCAAAGAGATTGGAGAAAAGGCGAAAGAGCATGCAAGGCAAAATTGGCTCGACGAAGTAGTGGTCGATCAAACTTTAGAGTTTCTTGGTCAATAGAGTGGGTAAATGTAATCTTTGCAGTTCTTTTTGGTTTTGCGGAATTTACGCCATTTGCGAAAGCGCTGCCATTGTTGTTTTATCCATCGGAATGGATGTCTAATCGGGTTTTGCCCACTTGATGAGCTGGAGCTGGAGCTGGAGCTACTCATCTTCAAAAAGACCTTTGAGATCCACATTCCCAAAACCGGTTTCATTTTTTCCATTTAACTTCTTGGCATATTTCTTCAGATGCTCCATCATTTGACGAGGAGTTTTACATGGGGTACTGCTAGTCCCTTCACGATGTTTTGCGAGGATAAGAGCGCAGATACCAGCCATAATTGGACACGCAAATGAGTTATGCACAACCATGTTGTTCGCTATGAAGTGGGGATGCAACTGATTGACCATGCAGATATCGTAGACATCTTGATTTTCTGGCTCTTGGCTTATGGAGCATATTTTGTTAAATTCCGGTTGCTTGGTTGATTCTTTATAGAATGTTCCGAGCCATTTTTGTTTAAGTAGAATGGCATTTGTTTCGGATATGGAAACATAGTATCCAATGGCAGGCTTTATTATTCTTCCTTCAATTTTGCCTCCGTTATTTTTGCAAGTTATAATATTAGAAGTTTTAATCCCAGAACACTGGCACAATCGTTTAAAATCTCCTATGAGATTGATATTGCCGGAAGTAAATACTATTTGTTTTTTTGCTTTTTTAGAATAAAATGTTCCATCGCTTTCAAGCATTCCTAGTATTAATTCCAATTTGTTCTTTAGGGGCAAAGAGAAACACCAAAAAGGCATCCTTTTTGTTAGGGCTGTTCCCGATAGTCCACAGCAATCTAGCAATTTACATAAAGATACGGAACTAATCCTAAAATAACTCCCATCTTTTGATATAGACGGAATTTTACCAAAAAGATCTTTACACAAATCCATGTAGAACTGGTCTATGTGTTTATATTCTCCCATCGCAAAACAAATTTGATATTTACTCTTAAATCCATCTCCTAAATAAAATCCTATTAACCGACACCATTGAGGCGTTGCACTGGTTGGCACTTTGTGCTTCCATTTATACTGACTAATTGGCAAATCAAAATCTTGACTGGACAAATTATTGTATACAGAAAGTATTCTATCAGAACACGTAAGCTCTTCGGCCCGGACCCAGGTTTTGATAGTTTTTTTCTTGGTGTAATGAAAATTTAAATCATCACTATTATAATGAATGTTTGCCTCTTTCATAATTCTGTCTAATACGACGGTTGAAACGCTTCTTTTTTTATTGGCTATTCTTGAAATGCAACTAGAAGTAACCGAAGCCCTTTTCGCCAGGTCCGTTTGATTTAGATTGAGAAGCTTATTCCTGATTCGCTGAGATAAATAAAAGCATTTATCAACAATTACTTTTCTTTGAACCCAAAAGGGATGATTAGGAGTACATGTAATTTTGTTGTTAGTGCTGATTATTTCTAGAACGGATTTATCAGAATACTTCCATTTTTTGGCAATAACATTTAACACCAATTTGTGAGAATCTAAATTTATTGAATAAACTTCGTCTCCAGGGCGAATCTCAGAAATCCATTTGTAGCCATCAGGAGTCATTATTTGGGTATTGCCAACTAGGCACGTTCCGTTTAACTTAGCATAAGTATTAGGCGGGTACGTGCTGTATATGTTCACGCCAGGCATTGCGAAAGACACGTTTGTTCCTCTGGATGAGAATTTGGCTACCTTGTGTCTCTGATCGTAAGCCGCCACCCCTATGACTTCGGGGTAGCGAGCGGGGAATGCTACATCGTAATGTCTTTTGTTTGTATTCCCGACAGCCGCGCAGATGATGATATTCCTCTTATATGCCTTTTTTATGATTTTTTTCAAAGGTTTGAAATCGAAGAACATTCCAGCAGAAATAGACATAATGTCTACTTTCTGCTGAATAGCCCAGTTGATAGCTTTAACCAGAGCGGAGGGTTCTCCAATTCCAGCGTCGTCCATGGCTTTTCCAAAATACAATTTTGCTTTTGGAGCTACTCCAATTATGCCTTGATTGTTTTTTTCGGCAGCTATAATACCGGCCAAAAACGAGCTATGTCCGTTGAGATCAGTTAAATGTGGTGATTTAGAAAAATTGGCCGCAGCAACAGTGTTGTTAATGGTCTCGAAATGGGTGCTCTTGCCGCTGTCAATTACGGCAACCTTGATACCCTCCCCAAGAGTTTTTTTGTGAATATCAGGAACATTTAGATCACGCAGCCCCCAATCGTAAACTTCACTGAAAGTCTGCATGACATGTTCTATGGTGTGTTTTGGTAGATTAAATGAAAGTTTTCCCATGCACTATTATTGGGAAACTCTTTTTAATGATCCTCTACCAAAGAATTCCATTTGGTAGGACAAGTCCGCGATCAGGGTGCATTGCTTACGCAGAGCAATGCTGGCATGGGCAGAGAATATGTCATCAGTGATAATTTCTGCGTATTTGTTAAGAGCATCTAATTTGTCGAGGGTTTCTTTTGGCATTTTGATTTTGGAGCAACTGTCTGGTTCGTCATATAGCGTCATATATGCTCCACATTGCTCCGCTTGTCGTATTTTCGGGTAATAACTTAGTCCATATCCCTCCCCTCTCCATCTGAGTCCGACGAGGTCATAGTATAGCTGCAAGGCGGTCTTGTTGGTGGAAATCTTGCCTGAGATCACGTTTTTGAAGAACTCAGACTGTCGAGAAGTGGCTCCGTTTTTGTCGAAACCTATAGTGTTCTCTGCATTTACATTTGAAGCAAATCGCTTTGCTAATGAATTGGACGAGGTATTTACACAGATTTCCGCTCCAAAAACAATCTGGAGGGTTTTCATTGTGAATTCTTGCTCAATGTCGATGAATCGTTTGACCCGCTTATTGTACCGTATTAGATCTGACAGATAGGGATCGCCTGCCCAGATAATGTGGGAATCTGGATGCTTTTTTTGCAACCCTATCACGAGACTCAAAAGCGGAAACACTTCAGCGTCATTACCGTACTGTATGATGATAATTTTCTTATTCATTCATGTACGTTTTTTGAACATAAACAACATGCTGATTTGTGATTTTCATTAAATTACACCCTCTTTCTAACAGAAAAATTTGATCGTCACAATCAAACGCTATGGTGCCGTTTTTAAGAATGTCTTGTTTGGGCATTTTGATCATCACTTCTCCAGGCACCCTATTGTTACGTAATTGCTTAATTTTTTCTATACTACATGGAACATAGTCAAAACAGTCAAACATGATTTTCTCCTATTATCATTGACAATCATTCAGATTTCAACCACTCATCCAGCGCTCTGGAGTTTATATATCCAGAGCCACCACTAGGGGTGGATTTGTAACCATCTTTTACATCTTCAGGGTAATCGGTAGATTTGAGCATTTTTAAAGCTTCCAAATCTTTGAACAATGCACGCAAATTATCGTATGTTTGAGACATTAGTTGCTTCTTGAAGAATTTATATCTATCATCTTGTCTTCCTTTTTCCAGATATTTTTGAACTTCTAAATCTAGGGTAAATTTCATTGTAGACAACATGCGATGATATATCATGCGGGCTAATTGTGTTTCATAATTCTCAGGAGTCATTATTGTCCTCTCTAAAATCCGCTGGATTCAACGAATATTTCTATCGGATCAGATGCCGAAATCGCACCACCACCACCACCACCCATGCCTCCTGCTGCTGCAACCGCTTCAGCAGAGCCGTGAGTAGAGGATTTAATCAATATCTTCTCCAACTCAGCATCAGCAGCAGAAACCATCTTCTTTTTATTGTAGTGTTTTTTCACATAATCATAACCAACTACCTCTATTTTTCCTTTCGCCAGCAGGCTTCTGAAAATTGCACTTCCTTCCAGAATGTCTTCACCGCCAATATCTTCAAGAGGAATGAAATGGAATTTGCCTACAAGTTCAACTCCATTGGGATATTTCTCAGTATGAACATCAGATATCAGTATGGCACCATTATGAACCGGATGGATAAATTTGCTGTGTTTATATTTAGAAGCTGATTCGTGCATTTTTTCTACAGGGACTGACTGATACCCAGACGATCCTGGCTCATAAGATGTTGGCTCTTCCATGAAGCCAGTGAAACGATGAGGTTCATCGCTTAGAAGCTCATCGTCTCCCTCAAGCCATTCTCCGAACTGCTTTTTCGTGATAAAATGCGCATTTTGGACGTACAATACATCGTCATTTGGGACATGCGTTAGAATGTCTGGATCGTTGATCGAGATAGTCTTCATTTTTTCTCGTTCTGTGCATATATAAACTTGCTCTTTTTCTGAATCGTAGAATATGATAACCACTAGTTCATTATCTCCTTTTTGATCTCTCGGAGTCTTCGTATGGCTGCATTGGCAGTATTATTCCAAGTGTATTCTTCTTTGATGAGTTTTTGTAAGCGGCGATTACGTTTCTGGGCTTCTTCCGGATGTTCAACGACATATCGCATCGCCGCTTTGAGCTGGTTAAGTACTTCTGGAGAAGTCAGGGCTGGAAATTTCTGTCCATCCCAATAGTGCAGATGCATTTGACCTGTTTTGACTTCAGCAAGATGGTCCATTTCAATAAGAAAAGCGTTGTCTTCTCGTAAATACATTTGTTGACCAGAGACGTTCGTCATAATGACGGGCACTCCACAAAGAGACGCCTCTGGGGAGCAAAGATTCGACCCCTCGCCACGAGAAGGCAACACGAAACAATCTGCTGCCCGATAAAGCTGGGGCATCTGCTGCTCTGGTATTACCTGACTGTAACGCACTACATGGGGCATTTCTTTGTTCGGAAAACCTCGCATAATGTTGTCAATATCATCTCGAATTTTGTTTCTGTGAAATCTTGATGTCCCACTTTGATATCGGCTTGAAATCAGCAACGATACATCATCACTCGCGCTAAACTCATCAAAATAAGCTTTCAATAAAACATCGTATCCCTTCCGATATCCCCATCCGAACACAGAAAGAAAGACAAAATTTTTGATATTCGGTTTAAAATCAAATCGCGGACCCTTCTCTGTGTACAGAATTGGATCTGATCCTGCCGGGATGACATAGATGGGCTTATCAACATGTTTTTTGAGAATTGATTTGGACCACGAAGAAGTGGTCCAAATCTCATTGTACATTTGACAGCACTCTAAGAATTGTTTGGGGATACTATATGACTCAATCGTAGTATACAAAATCCTGTATTTTCCCGTGCTATACTCTGCAAACGAGGGAATAACACTGTCGATAGAGATGTGGTTTTTGGAAATTTTCGTGTTCGTAAGATCAATAATTGGTTTAAGTTCGCTAGACTTTAGCTGGTTTTGACTTTTTTTAGGATCGACTCGGATTTTGATTCCAGCCTCATGCAACTTAAGAGCCAGGTTCCTGTTGACTTTACCGTATCCACCCGCATCGTAAAAAATGCCGTGATATCTCACCTCAATGTCATCGGTGCTATTTTCTAGATCAGAGATATAGATCTCTTCGGGCTCCTCTTTGATAGTCGCGATATATTGTTTATGTTTATTTTTCAAAAACATAATGGATGCTTCTATGCGTTCATCAGGATCATACTCTACTACTTCCAAGGCCCCAGTAATAATATAGTTACGAAGCCCTTTGGATTTTTTGAGAATGTCTGGATCAAGTTCCTCTGCCTCTCCATCCTTGTAGGGCAAGTAAAGATCTACGTCCTCGACGAATATGGTATTGTTAGTGATATTGCGTATTTTCATGGAACCTTTTACATTATACATGCCCTTGTTCGTATAATGAGGAATGAAACTGAATAACCAGCACATGATATCCCAAACCTTGGCGACTCATGAATGTGAAGTCGAAGTCATGTACTGGATGCTCGAAGATGCTTTGTATCACGGAAACAAGGACAGGGCAAAAATTATATTGAACTTACTTTTGTACATCGGGAAATACAAGCCCGAATTAATCCAATCTGGTTTAAAGAAAATCCAGAGAACACGGCTCAAGGAAATAATCCACGAAATTCACGAAAATGTCGCCACTCAGAAACGTGAAGCCATAACAATAAAGACACCTATCTCGTCCAGGGACATTCCTTTCAAACGAGAGAAAGCTCTTCAAGAGCATTTATCAAAGAACAAAAATATATTGGAAGAAGCTTTGGGTGACCGGCTGCGCATTGTAGGACTCGAAGTAGAAACTGACAATGATTATCGTTGTGATATCGTGGCTGAAAGCGAGACGAAATTCTATCCAATAGAACTAAAGATAGCTCAAAGTACTCACGCTGTTGTTAGTCAGTGTTCTAAATACTGCTATTACTTCTATCGAAAACTGCGATACAATCACTTCAAAGAAGTTCAGGGAGTAGTAATAGCAAATGGGGCGGATGCCTGGTCTATCAACGAGTTACGAAGAGAGGGGCATTGGGTTTATACCATAGCTCCAGTTTCTGATACCGATATCACTCTTGTCCGAGTTCATTGAAACGCCGCAATGGATGGTCGGCATGTCTCTGCTTGTGACAAGGTTTCGATGCTTGGAGCATTAACGAGTTACGAAGAGAGGGGCATTGGATTTTTGAAATGATCCCCAATGGTGATTCTATAAATCTAACCAGAATTCATAATTAGGATTCCCATTTTACAGATATGTCCAAAAGTCCTGTAGAGTCTCTTGCAGAATGAATTTCTTTTAGCTCATCTAAATTTATCCCGTAGCAAGAAAGATCGATTTCTGGCAAACTTCGTGTCCAACAATATTTGCGTTCCTGCTTGTCTGCTATTTTGTGGGCTATAGACACAAGGGTCCTGGCCCAACATTGGTGAGGTACGATTTCGGCAATACCATCAAATAGCCGCACCTGAGGATCAATGGTATCGCCCACCAGAACAAAACTATGATCGTATTCTGCCAGCAAATCATTGATATTCGACAAGTCGTTTCCCGTACACGAACGAATGTAATCAGATTTCATAGCAATAACCTGTTTTGACTCGCTTTCGGAAGAAGCAAAGTGCTTAATCATTTTGCCCTCAATTACGGTGTCGTCCAATGAGATAACCTGTTCAAAAGGGAGCACGATTGGGAAGGAATTGAATTTGTAAAAATACGTATTTGCACGCTTAATAGTGCCAGCTTGGGTCTCGAAGCAGATGTTAAAATCCGAGCTATCCTTACTTGTGCCGTAACAGTTGTCGTAGCATAGGTGTACCCCATCTTCCAAGATTATGTAAGGTAGATCCGAAGATTGGTATAATTTGATCGGCTGTTGTCGTTTAAGCCACAGGGACATAATTAACTCGGTTCATTATACTGCCATGAAAGTAAACAACACTATTCCATTGCCTGATTCGTACCTGATCGACTCTCTCACCGATGGCGTTACCATCAAACTGATTGGGTCTCGTCCGCATGCAGACATAATTACACTTGACCCGGAATCATTGGGTCTTGTGAGTCGTTTCCCTATTGATACCACAGTTCATGAGTTCTACTCATCTTGCATAGATGACGACTGTATTTATCTTCCGACAAAATTGGGGCAAATCCTCGCTCTGGACAAGTTTTCAGGCGATATTTTAGCCACAATCAACCTTGGCATGCCCATTATGTCAAATTTGGTTCAAGATAATCAAAATATCTACTGTATTTGCGGTGTTCCTTTGAGCCGACAATTGGAAGTGGTGTTCACTAATTTCTGTGTTTGTATTTGTGATAAAGAAACAGGAGAGAAAAAGGTCCAGACGAGCTATTTTGAAGGGAATCCGTACGCCTTGATCAAAAATGGGGATTCTATCTGGGTCATCGCAGGGGAATATCTGATTCAATACTCGTGCGATGGAGAATATTTGAGAAAAGCGCACCTGGGACCGAATTTTGAGTATCCTCCCCTGATGGCGGAAAACCATGTTGTCTGTGTTTCGACCGAGGGAATTGTACGAGCTTTGGACAAGGATAAATTGGAATTAGCCACGTTTACGCGGGCTCAACCCTGCATCTCGAACCCTTTTCTGATCAATGAGGCTCTCATATGGATAACTCCATCAGGCATATGTCATGTTGACCTCAAAGAAGAGGGTTTCCGTAGTATCGAGGCGAATAGGAAACTACTTACTGATTCGATAATGTCGCCAGACAAGACTCAATTGTTCGCGTTTGACAACACTGGAAGCATCGTTTCTTTCGATCTGGATAGCCATGCGATACAGAGTATCAAGCTTACCAAAGAGATCACCCTACGAAAGCCTGTTATTGCCGAGAACTGCTTGCTCGTGGCCTCTTCAACTCAGCTCCACCAACTAAAGGTAAAATAATGGACTGCAAATTAGAAATACACAATTTAGATCCAGAAGATAGAACAACTTCTATTTTGTACGCCACTCACGATTTCATCGTCTACCAGGAGAGTAACGGGTTAGTTCTGGCTTCTTGCGATGGAACTCAATTGTCCAGTATCATAATCCCAGTAGCTTTTCTTCGTTATGAATGTTTAGATTTGGGGGACGCCTTACTCTTCATGTTTTCTGGAACTGAAATACTAATTTTAGACAAGAGCGGTATGGTCCCGGTAAAACACAAAATAAATCACACCTTAGGAGTCTGTGTCTCTAAAATACACTTTTTCCCTGGCTCGGATAATCAGATAGTTTTTGGGACCCAACAAGCCAATAGAATACAGTTTGTGAACTACGATTTCATGGATCAGGTTCGGGTAGTCCAAACAGCTTCTTGGAATGCCTCTACGGTTACTGACACCCTTCTGGTAGACAATATCCTGTATGCAGTATTAGACAAGTCAACCATTGTGGCTGCCGATATGAGCACTGGAGAACTGTTGTGGACGAAGTTTGAAACTGCCGAGATAACTCCAGGGTTAGTGACATACGATAAATATTTGCTATACACCTGTCATGGATTTCTCAAAAAAACAGATGGTCATGAAACTAAGTTGATCCGAATTCCACTCATAAGTGCTTCGTCTATTTTGTACGCAAATGACAGGGATGTGTATGCTACCGCTAACGATAGTAAGAATGTCATATGCTACAATTTAGTGTCTGACAAATTGAAATGGGAAAATTTTGGTAAGGACCCAATCCGTGAAAGCGTCATGGTTAAATCTACTTCAAATGATGATATACTCGCTGTTAGAACTGATAAATACGTTACGCTTATTAATCTGATCACAGGGAAATCGGAGTATAATATCAAGACAAACAACATTGCAAAGATTAGGCGGACAGGTGATCATTTGTTGATTCAGAAATCTACGGGAACTAGCACTTTGATACCAGGAGTTAATAATGAGTCTGATTGATTGGTTTTTATTTAAGTTCGAAATGCTATGGTGGTATATCAAGGACTTCTGGGAATATAGCCCAGAAGATATAGACACCTGCTGTAGACGATGAACTACCCTGGGACTGAAAAAGTTCTTTTCTGTAGGCGATAGTTATGACCATAGTATTGAACATTCTCGTAGTATTCGCTCTTACTTTGATTCTAACAAAATCAAAAATCTTGGCGGGTAAACGCGAATTCGTGGAGCAACGTTATGACGCTGCTAAAGTTGGGAATCAGAGCCCTGGTTGGGTGCACAAACTATGGCATGCCATAATGACCTGTCCTATGTGCTCCGGGTTTTGGGTAGCCATCCCTATATGCTTCTTCTACCCCGCTTACGGGCTTTTTGTAGACGTTTTGGTCGTTTTTAGCGCTAATTGGTTGGTGCATTGCCTGGAGAATTTGTTGTTTTTCAGCGGAAAATTAGCAGAAGATGTGAGCGACATAGATTTTGAAGAGATAAGCCAAAGTAAGTTTATCAAGTTGATTGAAAGAAATTTGAGAAAATTTCTTGACCGACGTGATAAGTAGGGTATAATCCAGCGTCGAGTATGTTGCTCGGCGGCTTTCGCCACCTGCGGCGAATAAGAAGTAGCAGAGAGTGAGTTGAGAGATGTGAAAGCGAGGTGCAGAAATGTCCAACACATCCACTACGTCCGTTCCCACATGGAAAACTGAGTTCGACGAGCGAATCAAAGCTTTTGCTGAGGCTATAGGTCTCGATGAGGCTAAGGTCCGCGAAACGCTGAAGGGGTATGGAGCCGATGGGGAATCATCCCATAGTCTCGATATGATCGACAGCGAGGAAACACTCCCAATGCAAGAACTATTCACGTTGTTCGTGGATAGTGGGCTTGTCCCCAAGGGCAGGCTACGTTTGGGAGTTGCCACACTCCGTGGCAAAACCCACCTGGAAGAGGCTGCAACCACCAATGGTGGAGACTCTGTTCATGAGCTTGCTGGTTCAATCAAACAGATGGTTGCTTCTAATCGCCCTAAGGGCGACTGGACCGATGAAGAGCTTCTGAAGGTCTACGATCAGGACGCAACCGAGGCTGCTGATATACTGCGGAAAAGGACGCACGGTCGTCCGTGCATTGTCTTCCACCGCGACCAATCAGTGAACGTCCCGGCATCATTGAAGTTGGTTAAGACTGCCAAGCGACAACCTACCTCCAATCAGTTTGTCTGGGAGAAGAAACCAGTTCGGGTTTACCGAGCAGGTGAATTCTTGGCTCAACCTATCGATGAATCTCCATTCTTCCCAGGTGTTGCTTTGATAGATGGCTACTGTCCGCAGAGTGGTACTAATTGGGGTGGCATTAGTCACAAAATACGTGTTTTAGTAAGAATCTATGTTTGTGACATTGAGACGGCTCAATTGAGCAAAATGCAGATGAAGACTATCAACATGGAGGCAGGAGACGTTGATGGACTGTCAACATTTGAGGATAATTATCCCGAAGCTCAACTTCGCTACGAAGAGCTTGAAGCCCAAGATAAGCTTCCTAAACTGAAGATCATGCCCAACGATGTCCGATCACAGCCATACGATGGCGGTCGTGACGACGGTTTCGGCGGACGTACGCCACGCAAGTACGGCTAAAGCCGCAGCACTCTGGGGAGCCTTTGGGCTCCCCTCTTTTTTTCAGGAGATATTACAATGAAACAAAATGGTTTTTTCGCAGAGGTCATTAAGACCAGCATTATTAACGTTGACGACAGTTCTCACGGACTTCCTCCTCACAATGGCGGCTATTCCGAATACAAAGTGGCAGACTACTTTTGTCCCGAAGAATGGAGCAACGACGGGGTCTTCATCCCTGTCAAAGAAGGCGATCCTTTGTGGTTTGATTTCCGAGGCAACGATGAGTGTGCAATACTCTGTGCTGTCCAGCGCATTAACCCCGCCACAGGAGAGCCTGCCGATCTGGAAGGGGGTCTTACAAAAGATCCCACTCAGAATTATCTAAGAATGCCCGAGCAGATGTGGCTGGATGGGTACGCCAAAGAGGGCAAGGTTTATCAGTTCGTGGTAACGAAGGCAGGCATTGGGTTGGCAGTTAATGAGTACGTTTTGCCCAAGCACATGCAAGACAGTCATGCTATCGGCTTTGCTTTCTTCGGTCCCAAAAATCCGAAGCCGAAGCCAGTGTTCCGACCACGAGGTTCATATCAAGAGATCAGTACCATGGGAGGCGGGATCGGGTCTAAGGCTAAATCGATCAAATACGGCAGCAGTGGAGGAGTACAGCACCTTAACTCTTGTGGTGGCGGTGGATTACAGTCAATGGGATTCAGTCCAGAATCAGGAACCGCAGAGAGTATTGACGGAGTAATGCGTGGGCTCGACTCTGGTGACGCTGCTGCGGAGATATTCTGCTGCAACAGCCCGGACAGTGTAGTCGGAGATGTAACGATCACGGGGGATGATATGCTTGCTCGCAAAGGCATAGCAGATCTTGATACTGTCGATATTCTTGCTGAACAAGAAGCCAACCTCAACGAGCTGGACAAGGCTTCAATGGGAGCTGGTGGACGAATTATTCAGGAGATTGTTACTGACGACAACACGACTGATTATTACCACGAAAAGCGTTCGGCTCTGTTGACGATCTACTTTGCGTTGCCGGAGATGTATGACGCCATCATGAAGAAAGGGAAGAGGCAAGATGCCTCCAAGAAAGATAAATACAAGACCTCAGGACACATTGGAGGGGTAGCAGTCCCGCTTATTAATCAGTAGGAACAAACAAGCATCGAGTATTGAGCCATTCACCTTTTTTGTCTCGATGAAGACTGGTATAGAGCTTTAATGGCAGCTGTCTTCCGTGGATGTTTTTAAGGGTCACTTCTCGTCCGAGAAGTTGGCCCTTTTCTTTTAGATCGAATACAGTGTCGTCAAACGCTTCTGCATCTACCCAAAAGACCGAGGCAGAAATTCCTGGAAGTTTGGTCCCGATCATATCTTCCATTGCCGTATTGGCGTGCATTACCTCCCCTTCTCGGCTGACCAGCACCATCGGAAGGGGGTGGTTTTGAATATAATCAACGAACTTGTCTGATTCTGTTTTTTTGAGATGATGAGTCAGGGTTTTTAGATCGCCAGCTTTGAGCTGATCCAACTTGCACGACGCTTTATGTATTTTGAGCTTCTGATTGCAATAAGAACTTACTTCTTTGACGAATTTTTTTAGGTCATCGTCTTTTTCTAAGCAGGCGATTATGTTACATTTGTACATTTTACGAATTGGAACACTTTCGTTACAAATAGCACCAGACAGACAAATAGGAGTGCCTTCGTGAAATTCACGAATCTTATCAATCGATTCTGTAACGTTGGTTGGACCATCCAGAACGTAAAAATCGTAATGGATATCTTCATGAATTTCTTTTGCACTGCTAACAACTATCTGAGGATGATCTGTTAATTCTGTCAACCGCTTGACAAGGGCTCGATCATCACTGATAATAAGAATTTGGACTAACGTTTTCACTGTCGGGGTCTCCTATGGACCTCCCATGAGCTTCAGGACAACAGTTACGATGCCTGCTATCGTTCCAAATATAGAAGCCACGAGCAAAAATGCCCCTATCCAAGATTTGGGACTTTTTAGGGCGTTAGTAAAATCAGTAACGGCTTTCAAGACTCTACTGGATTCTGTTTTAGCCAGTTCTGATTTTACATCTATATTTTGTTCAATATGCTGCATGGATTCAGTGATGGCTCCTTTTAATTCTTGTCGGAATCCATTGGAAAAGTGATCGTTCACCTTTGCGAGCATTTCATGAAGTTCTTTTAGATGATGGTTATTGTCCTCAATGGCATTCTTTAGATCGGCAGTAACCTGGGCATTCTGTACTTGAGTATCAATCAATTTGTCCAGTATCTCAGAAAGTATATCAAACGATTCTGCCATGGATGTTCTCCTGGAATGCTGCGTCCACTTATTTATTGTGGTAGGAAAAACCGATTTCCTCCAGTATAATTAAGCATGAAACGAATGGTCTCTCAGTCTATGCACAAAAGAGCTGCTATGCCCAGTGATATACAGATTTCTCTAGATGCCACAGAAGCTCAAATTGTCAACTTCATCCGCGCTGCTTGTGAAGATATAGGCACCATTGTTGGGCAGCAACCTACAGCACGAATTGTCGGCGGCTGGGTGCGCGATAAGTTCCTCAACAGACCAAGCAAAGACATCGATATAACTGTGGACACCATGGGCGGGGACGAGTTTGCTTCATGGCTACACAAAGTGGCAACTCAGAGATATGGGGCACAACAAAAAGTAGTTACGGAAGCCAAAACAACTGAAGCACGTCCTGAACAAATAAAAAATCTTGCGGTTGCATTCTTGAGGATTTTTGGACAAGACATCGAGATACTCCCTCTTCGAGGAAACGAAGTTTACGAAGAAGGAGACCGCAATCCGGTCAGTACCCAATCCGCAGGTCCAGAAGATGACGCGTATCGTCGCGACCTGACTATTAATAGTTTGTTCTACAATATCAATAATGGACAGGTAGAAGACTTCACTGGAACTGGGTACAACGATTTGCTTACCATGACCCTGCGTACTCCCACCAGACAGGGACATTCGCCGATCAAGGAAGCGACTCGAATTCTAACTGAAGATCCTTTGCGCCTGCTTAGGATCTTGAGATTTCATTCACGATACCCGGACTCTAAGATTGCTCCAGAAGTTTTGGAAGCCATGGCTAATCCAGAAATACAACATCAGGTAGTGCGTAGACTATACGGAGATATGGGAGATGGAATTGTCCCAGAGCGTACAGCAGACGAATTGCGCAAGCTATTCATGGGAGATCAGCCCGATGTAGCATTGCGTACTATGTACGACGTAGGTCTTCTTCAAAAAATACTGCTGTTGCCGGAGGAATACAATCCTCTTGAAATGGACCAAAGGAATCAACATCATGCTTTGAATGTAATTGAACATACGTTGAACGTCGTCAGGAATATCAACAACCTATCTAAGGAGTTCGGGTTTGACGACAAGCAGCGAATGATGATGAATTTTACGTCTCTTTTCCACGACCTGGGAAAATTAGACCCTCGATCACACAAGAATAGAGATGATGGTTCGCGGGGCTATTCTGGAGATCCCATTAATCCTGATAGTATATCTCATCAACAAGCCAGTCAGGATCGCTGGGATGTATTCGCAGACGCCCTCAAATTAAGTGACGAGGAGAAAAGCACCGTCTCAGAATTAGTTCTTAGTCACATGAATCCTCATGCACACGTCGAAGATATGGATAATCCAAGTGACAGACAGCTACGGAAATACCTGCGCAAAAATCCTTCGTGGGTATTCCAATATGTGCATGCGATGGCAGATTCGATGTCCAAGGGTCCAGATCCTGACCCATCAGCAGCAGATCCTTATCGAGCCAATCTGGACCGTCTCAGGGCTCTTGCTCCCACGGCAGACCAGTTTGGGAACTCGTCGCCCATAATTGAACTCCTCAAAGGTCAAGAAATCATTCAGATTGTGGGACTTCCTCCGCGTCCCCCACAAGGAATACGAAAAGGATATATCGAGATTGTTAAAGAGACAATTCTCGAAGCCCAAGATCAAAACCCACAAATGTCGCAGCCAGATGCCATCTCGGTTGTCCAAAATTTGGCCAATTTAGGACGAGCCGGGCAAGGTGTTCTGGCTCCTTACTTCCAGAGTGCTGTATAATCACTTTGGAGGTAATGAAATGTTGTTCTTAACTAAACTGCATCTAGAGAATTTTTGTAATTACGCGCACCATACGTTTGATTTTAAAAGACCAGACGGCAATCCATACCAGTATATCTGCTTTTTTGGACCCAACGGCATAGGTAAGACAACTTTGCTTGAAGCCATTTCGTTATTAACCATGAACCAAAAGGGTAGAGATCCGGATCACATAAAACGATCACTTAGAAAATATGTTCGAAATAGAGATTATGATCCGTCATACGAAAGAATTTCAGGGCATGTATATCGTGATAATTTCGCTGTAGAAACCCACGATAATCTCGCTGAAATGATCATAGAAGGCACTTATGAGATGGACGGTGAGTCATACATTGTACGTTTGACGCAGAATGGCTTTGATCGCAACGACTTAGCTCCTGAAGGCAATGGTCCAGGGCCGTGGGGGGACGATCATCTCTTCTACCGTCAGCGAGTTGCTCATATGATCACTTCAGATAGTGACTTGTCCATGAGTAAGTTCCAGCTGCATAAAGACCAGATAAAACGTTTCGAAGAAGTTACATCAGCAGTAATGAGGTATCCTACAGAATGTATGTCTCCTTCGGGCATCGTCCCTATAGACCGAGACTATTGCACTGATTTCGTGATACATAAAGGCGACCACAAGATACACTACAAAAGAATGAGCGCTGGCGAAAAGAAAATCTCCAAATCATTTTCACAACTATTGAACCTGGTTTACGATTTAGAACATCCTGATCCTGGCGAGCCGGAAATGAAGGGATGGCCGAGGTTACTGCTGATTGACAATATAGAAATGCACGTATATTACGACAGACATGTGACCATGGTGAATTCTATGAAGTCCAATTTCTCAGATCAGCAGATTTTTGCTACCACTCATAGCGGAGTTCTAATTCAGAACTTCCTCAATGGAGAAAGAAATCCAACTGAACTGATGATCAATCTAGAGGAGATCAACTAAAAAGAGATTCTAGGCGCATCTTGTCCCAATTTTTGGGAACACGTTATTTGTTGAATGGTATGTTAGGGAATTAAAATTCGGAACTATTTTCAAAATCGCTATCATCCTTGTCATTTCGCTGTAGATTGCGGCTGACAATTTGTTTTGCAGTGTCCAATGTTCCTAGGAAAAGGAGACGAAGATCTTCTCCGTCCGGTTGCTGCTGCTTCTTGGCCAGGCGCCCTTGAGGGGTGGACTCCAAGAAGTGTGTACGGTGCCGAACTTCGGTGTCTATCGTACTTTTGATAGTTTTTGCCCACTTCTCGATCATCTCATCGAGGATTTCAGGAGGCATGGTTCCGACCGCCAGATTGTAGAGTAGCAGCCTGTCAAACATATCGATGTAGCCACTGAGTCGATCTGGGTCCGCTTCGGAAATCTTTTTGTGTATGTCTTTTGGAATCTTTTTCATTAGCTAACGCAAAGAAACCCTATCTTTAGTACAGGGAAGAATTGCCTACTCCTAAAAAAATACTTATTTTCTCAAAATCCTTGCAGGAACATCCTGTTTTATTCCTAATCATATGTTATGATAATTACACGCAAGTTCAAGCTTAATCCTACTTCAGAGCAAAAGAACATCCTTATGGAAACCCTTTTGCAACACAAATTTGCTGTAAACACCGTCCTTAAACAAGGTTATGAACTCAAAACTCATTCTGGCTCCAAACTCCATAGTTTGACTTATTATACACTTAGAGGACAGCTGTCTCTTCCTTCTCAACTCGTTTGCTCTGCCAGAAACAGAGCATGTGAAGCACTTAAAGCAATTAAAGAAAAAACTAAATGGAAATCTAAGCAACCTGTTTCTCATCATTATCCTGCTATTCGTTATGATAGAAATTCTTGCGTTTTTAAAGAAAATTCTATCAGACTTTCTACTACTCAAGGCAGAATAGAGATGCTCCTTACTAGATATTCTTATGCCGAAGGTCTGTGGAATTCACTCAAACCCACTTGTGAACTACAATACAAAAAATCCAAAAATGAATGGTATTTAATCGCAATGTTTGATGTGGCTCCTTTACCCAAAACTACAGGAAATAAAATTCTCGGTATAGACAGAGGAATTAAGCATATTGCTGTTCTCTCTGATAATACGTTTATTGATTCTAAACACCTTAGAAAAGTTAAAGGCAAGTATGCTTACCTTAGACACAAATTGGCTAAGAAAGGCACGAAATCCAGCAAGCGTCTTCTTAAAAAACTTTCTGGAAAGGAACACCGTTTTGTATCTGACGCCAACCATTGTATCTCTAAGAAAATAGTTAACTTGCCCTTTGATGTTTTTGTGCTTGAACAACTTACCATTCGTACCAAGAAAAGACTTGGAAAGTCTTTTAACAAACGATTGATGGGTTGGTCCTGGAAGCAGCTGGAAACCTTCTTGATTTACAAAGCAGAACTTCTTGGAAAGAAAGTGGAGCATGTTGATGCTCGTTATACTTCTCAAAAGTGTTCTATTTGTGGACATGTCAAGCGCTCCAATCGCGTAGGGACTTCCTTTAAATGTACCCAATGTGACTTCCGTTTGCATGCCGATTTAAATGCAGCACGAAACATCAAAAACAACTATATTTCAGAAGTTCTCAGATCTATAAGTTCTGAGAATAGGCTGTTATCAACCAGCCCTGCGTTCCGTTCTCTTTCTGGAGATCAGGGACAAACTCAAGGTCTAAAGACTCTTGGGTAGTTGATTAGCTAAGGGCTGCTTTCATTCCTGAAGAATAACCATCCCACCAAATACGAGCCACGTCTTCACTGATCATGGTATTTCCCAGAAGGAAGACAATTTGATCATTATTCTGATCTAGAAGGCACACATCCTTTATTGTTTTGCCATCAGCAAGGTATTCTTTCATCTTATTTAGTACGATTGCGGCATCGTTTTGACAAATAATTGGCTCCACAATCTCTCCTAAACGTTTTCAACATTCGCGTAAGTCATTTCTGCCAAAAT